>Ga0307508_10004180_pt1 | contig 14206 bp, 15 predicted proteins | sample 9_EM_MG_FD_203089 | JGI IMG/M metagenome (GOLD analysis project Ga0307508, IMG submission 203089) | Populus trichocarpa ectomycorrhiza microbial communities from riparian zone in the Pacific Northwest, United States - 9_EM | ecosystem: Host-associated > Plants > Roots > Unclassified | place... | reverse complement strand
GCTACTTTTCACGCGAGGTGGTCCCTTTCCCTCTCTCTATCTTTCCCTCTTTTCTCTCTCTAGGGCGCTGGGCCTGTGCTCCAGCTGCTGTCTTCGCTCTTCTCGGCGGTAGTTTCGATGCTTCTCACGTGCCCTCCTTCGCCTCTCTCTTGCGCGGGAGGTGGGGGGGAGAGGAGGTGGCTCGTCGCTCGTCTCGCGGGATGCCACAACATGAAAAGGAAAAAAAACTGTTGCTACCAGTTGAGGGGTAGCAAGAAGCATGTCCATTCTAGAGAGGCGAGCGCTGGACACTATATACGAGTGTCCGTGCGCCGCCTGTGACTGTCTACTGTGACTGTCCTATGTAGCCCTATGTCACACTCCCGTAGCACTGTCCATGTCACCCAAACTATAGACACCCCGCTGGGCGTAGCGTCCGCAGCGCCCGCACTGGCCGGAATCCTCCTCCTACACAACAACTGCGATTCTGACTCCCTGGAGCCTGACTTTGGTACGTTCGAAACCTGATTTGACAACGAACGACGGAGGAGGATAGACGGGAGGTTGTGCTCTTTCTTCGCTGGAACGTCGCAGATGCTCTTTATATTGTGATCTTGATCTGCTGTTTGTTTGTTTTGTTTTGTTTTGTGATTTTGGGCAGCTTTGGAAAGATGGGAGCCCCATGGGGGTGGTATGGCAAGGTGGAGCGTACATAGCCTGTAGTGCTAAACGCAATAGATTGAAGTTGCTTATTATCCACTCCAACACCCCCAACCTTCCATGAGCGCAACAACAACAACTTCTCCCCACGGCCATCAGAGTCTACCTCTAATGGGCAAGGGCATCTACAACACTTCCTCTGTTGCACCATCACGACAGATCCAACTGTTTCTTTTCCTGTCGCACTCGCGGGCCAGAAAACTACAACTTCTCTCCGGTCGCGTCTTTTGCGTCGGTGCGACCAGACCCCTCCTCAAACATCCCGGTGGCATGGCTTTGACCCTGAAAAGTCAGCCAAGCCCACACCCACCCACACCTCGGCTACAGCCGGACCCCTGTCCTGGATGCCAGCCACCAACCACAACCCCTATTATTTTTTTTTGGTTTATTCATTATACTCGTATGCGACCTATCTAGATCATGACGAGTCATCAACCACAACCCCTCCTGGTGGCCGCGTGTACCCACGCACGTACCGAACGGCCACCACCACCCGGCGGCCGCAAGTTTCAGCTTGTGTAAACCGCCACCATGATGCCCAGTGGTCGTGGGCTCCGGCTCGCACATCCACCAGGCCCCCTCGGCGGTTGTATGACCGGTGCATATGGTCAACGACACGAGCCAACACCTCCCCCAACGGCTGCATACACCCGCGTATGCGCCCAAAGGCCCACCACCACCCCGCAGCTGTTGGCCACAGCCCACACTGCCCCAAACACCACTGGCAATCGAGTGCCCTGGCACATGCGAACGCCAAAACAACACCACACGGTGACTGACGCCCCCGGCCTCGTCACCACCAAACCACATGGTCGCTGGCTTCAGCACCCGCGACCAACCCACCACACGGTCACGGGCTCTGGCCTGCGCGACCACACACCTTTTTCTTTTTCCTTGAGTTGTTGTTTTTCCTTGGTGCCTCTTCTTTCCTTTTGAGATGACTAGAAGGCGAGCCCGGGCCTGTATACTTTGTGCTTCACGCCATAGCTAAATGGGTACTGAGAGGGTGGACCAATCCCAGAGTGACTATTCGTAGGCTAGCAGGAGGTGGGGAACCTTCATCACAAAAATGGGAGCCCCATTGGGGTGGTACGGCGAGGAGGAGCGCATATTTCCTGTAGTGTAAAGCGCAATAGATCGAAGTCACATATTATCTCTCTCCACAGACCTACCTCTCTCTACCTGTGAACCTGCGCTGCGACCACCACCCCCAATAAGAACAACGAACCCAGGCAAGGGGTGTGAGAAGACCATGACGAGACCACGCCAGGTGTAACGGATACCGCGAGAACAACCAGCCCACGCAAGGCATGTGAGAAGACCGTGACAAGACTACGCCGGGCATGACGGATACCGCCAGACTACGAGCGGTACGTGAGTACTCCGGAAGTGTGACTATGAGCAGCACGTGAGTACGCCGCAAGTGTGACTACGAGTGGCATGTGAGTTTGCCGGAAGTGTGACTACGAGCTTACTCCGAAGGAACCGAGCCTATGTTAGCTGTTGAGCAGCACGGAGTAGTCAAGGTAGGATCTTGACAGCGAGCTGCGTCCAAATTCACATTGCCTGTGCATTTTGCGTTGGGAGCGATATGTGCGCTGACAGGGTGCGTCCAGAGCATCCTGAGTGCCTGGTGTGTCTGGACGCAGATTTTTTTTCCAGATGTGGCTTGGGACCTAAAAGAACCAAAACTGACCAAGAAGAGAAAGCGGATAGTATCAGACCGGGAAACTACTGAGCCCAGGCCAAGACCGAAACAAACAAAATTGAAGCCGGTTGGGAGTCGGAAGCCGGGTGTCGCAATCTCACAAGTGGATCTCGCAGAAACCCCGCCTGCTGTCAGGCCAGCTGACCTGCTCACGAAAACCAAGAGAAGGCGGAGTCATCCCAATGAGCGGGAGTGTTACACCCTAAATATTACAGGTCGGACATTCGGATACGGACAGGGCAGAAAGGCATCGGAAACTCGTCACCCGGTCTTAGGATGGCATGCTGAAACCGGGCAAACAACACTGTCGGGGCTCGACTCGGGTCGACCGACTCTCCAGCAGATGATCCCGGGCCAAGTACTAGCGAGGGCTGGCAAAGCACCAGTGCTGCCGCAGAGAAAGACAATATTGGTGGTCATCACACAGACAAGCAATCGGAAGGAAATGGGAATGCAAGTAGTTGCGAGTCTAGATCACGGAATAGGAGCGGGGTTTATTCCAGAGGCACGGCGCCCAGAAGAATAACACCACGAGTAGGGAATCGCTGTATCGTCGCAGACTGCTCCAAGACCTGAGGCGATTCAGATGCACCCCATTGTCAGAAGACACGAGGGATCATGCTACCACTCCCATCCTCCTCATTGACACCTGATATTGGCGACGAACTTTGGGCTTTGCCATCGCACGGAAGTGTGAGCGTATCCCCACTTATCCAAGAGGCTTTCAACAATTATGATGCAGGGCATATGCTGTACCAAGGTGAGGGACAATGAGTCGAGCCGAATACGGAAGCGGAGTCTTGACTTCAAGCCAATACTGTTGCGCTGTATTGCCCCAGGACCAAGTACTGGCTTGTGATCGTGAAAGTGCAAGCGCCGCTACCGGACGGCATCACAGGAACAGTTCGTGAGTCTATTGGAAAACATATGGGGCGGAGCTATGCCTTGATGCCATCGCGGCCGAAGAAAGGAGAGCTGGTACGGTTGAGAGTTCATTGCTCCAGCTCAGGTCGTGTAGCGTAATCAACCCCGCACACAGCCCATAGTGCATCAACCAATCACGACGACCAGCCACTCTCAGGAGGATATGATACATGGAAGCACTACTTTCCGATACAAATCAAGAGATTATCTGTGATACGCAGATGAAGTCTAATACCTAGGTGAAGAGTTTTCACGTCATGGTGCGGTGTAATTTCCCCGCTGCACGTGACTGAGGAGCCGGATACTTAACCGATGACCTGCCAACAAGCAGTGGGGAACCGGTCTTCATCGGAAAAATCATTGGGATCCTCAGCGGAATCATCACCTCAATCGTCTAACGATCAACGGACCATCTACCGATGACCAAAACATTGGGTCAACGGCAATCCCCCTACTGGCGAGTCGTCGCCACGGAACCACAAGCGATCCGCCGGCGCGATACTCACAATCCTCCGGCAGCCGCCGGGCCTGCGCCCCGAATCGACGATACCGCCAAGTGGCAAGCGGGACCACAGTTGATCGGGAAGGAGACAGAAGGATACCTGAGGAGCTCGAGAGTCTTGACAGGAGATAGGAAGGGTCTGATTGGCAACACGTCGGTCGTTAGGGATAGGACCCCCTTGGAGGCCCCAAGGACATAGCCAAGGGCTGACGTGGGGTTGTGACTTGAACCCAGCTATAAGCTGAGGGAATGGCACGGTCCATGATACTATTGGGTGGATCCCATTGTCAGACCAACCAGGATGAGTAGCTTCGGGCTCCAGCCCGCCCCCAGGAGGGTCAGGTGTGTGAGCATATTCCTTACCTTATCTTACCTGTGAGGCAGTTGTCGAGCGAGCCGTTCGGCAGTCGCCGAAGATTCAGACGATATGTCGAACCGAACGATCCACTGAAGCGCCGATACCCCTAAGCCGCACAAGCAGGATGACAGTTGAACAGGAACAAGATGGAAGGATACGTAAGGGGCTCGATAGTCTAGGTGGAAGATACGGAACGGGGTAAAGGATACGGCCAAGAAACCGTGCGTATGGATTACTCCGGAGAGCGGGGCCACGGCAAACCGGGGACGTGAGAGGAAGTAGCTAGGACGAGATTCTTTAGGGAACTCAGTTGAGGCTCTCCAGCGAGCTCGTCTGCCATAGCGTCCGAACTCCAGACACCACCCGGGCTGCAGGACAGAACTCACTCCAGAGCTGAGGGATTTCTGCAGTGGCAACAGGACCTCAGTCTCTCTTATCGTCAGACCGACCAGGACGAGTAGCTTCGCCCTACAGCCCGCACCTAGGAGGGTCTGGTGTGTGAGCATATTCCTTACCTTATCTTACCCATGAGGCAGTTGATACGTGAGCCATTTGGCAGTCACCGAATGTGTCGAACCATCCGCCTCGAACCATCCGCCGAAGAGATACACGACCGAGCCGTCGAGCAAGATGCCGGGCTTGTCTAAATCGGATCTATCCGCTGAAGCGCCACGTACGAGCCATTGAGTAATACGCCATGCCCGTCTCGATCCGAACCTTCCACCGAAGAGATACACGAGCGAGCCGTCAGAGAAGCCCACGGGCCCACCACAAACTATCCGCCGCAGCGATATACGAGCGAGCCATTGGGCAAGATATTGGGCCCGTCTCAATCTGAACGATCCGCCGAAGCACCACGAGTGAGCCGTCGGGCAATACGCCAGGCCCATCTTGATCCGAACCATCCGCAGAAGCGATATACGAGCGAGCCGTCGGCCAAGCCACTGGGCCCGCCTCGAACCATCCGCCGAAGCGATGCATGAGCGATCGTCGAGCAAGCGGTTGCTGCGGAGCCGCGTACAACCGGTGCTGAAGCCGCAGCCAGCGGGCGCTGCAGATACCTAACCGAACCCCTTAGATTATTCCCTGTGAATCTCATAACGGTGGGTGAACTTGGAAGGTGTCAAGATCCTGCCTTGACTACTCCGTGCTGCTCGACAGGTAACGTAGGCTTCGTTTCTTCGGGGCAAGCTCGTAGTCACACTTCCGGCATACTCACACGCTGCTCGTAGTCTCGCGGTATCCGTCACACCCGGCGTGGTCTCGTCGCGGTCTTCTCACACGCCTTGTGTGGGCTCGTTGTTCTCTCGGTATCCGTTACGCCTGGCATGGTCACGGCATGGTCTTCTCACACACCTTGTGTGGGCTCGTTGTTCTCGTGGTATCCGTCACGCCTGGTGTAATCTCGTCACTGTCTTCTCACACACCTTGCGTGGGCTTGTTTTTCTCGCGGTATCCGTCAGGCCTAGCATGGTCTCGTCGCGGTCTTCTCACACGCCTTGCATGGGCTCGTTGTTCTCGCGGTATCCGTCACGTCTGGTGTGGTCTCTCCGCAGTCTTCTCATATGCCTTGCATGGGTTCGTTGTTCTTCTCGGAGCTGGTGGTCGCAGCGCCGGTTCACGAGTAGAAAGAGGTAGGTCTCTCGAGAGAGATAATAGATTACGTGGAGAAGAATCTTGAGACTAGCTACCACGCCCTTCTTTTATACTTTTCCTTCCCTTTGTGGAATCACAGCTTGCCTGCAAGACTGACACAGTTCCTCCGTCTAACACCATGACTCGATCGCCCCACCCAAGGAAAACACATAATCGCACTCGGCCACTGCGCGGCCAACACTCTACTCGTGGCAACAGGAGAAAGGACGCGCAAGCAGTAACAGTAAAGGAAAGGAAGACTGATGTACAACTTAATCAAGGGAAAACAATACTCGTAACGAACATGGGAGAAGGACGCATAAGCAACATAGAAGAAACAAAGGAGAGGGGTCTAGACTGGCCAGCGGTCGGGGATATCGCTACCGGAGTGATATGGCAGAGATCGGTCGAGATGTCTAAGCGCAGAGGACGCCCGAGGCTGCAGCAGCGGAAACGAGGACGAGCCACAGGGCGGCGAGGGTGAGAGTGGCACCGGCACCTGTGCCAAGGAGCCTGTCACGCCAGGTTCATGACAGTGCGTCCCCTAGCCTGACCGAAGCTCCGGCGAGGTCATGTTGGGTCGTCAGGGTCCGACGGCGGATGCGGGTGCGGTAGATGCGGACGGACCGGCTAGCCTGCGGCCGGGCTTGGAGTTCTTCGTTCATTCGCTGTTGTTCGGTGATGATGGCTCCGAGAATGTTGGTCATCTGCTGGAGTTGCTGTTGGTCCGCATCGTGGAACTCATTCATCCGCTGTGCGAGCGTCCACTGTACGACGTGATTGCGGCGCGCGTCCCAGGTGGTTGTTTGATGTATCATGGTGATGATTTCTCCCAGGAGGGTGAGTTGTTCATCCTGTAGTGCGGCGGTCATGGTTGCCGCAGTGAAGGGATCAATGGCAGGGTCAGGAGCATGCCCCGCCTGAGCGGCCTCCTGGTCTTCCTGTGGTGACGTGACATTGGCCAGGGGGTTCCGCGGGGCAGCGGCACTGCAGCGGAGGTGGTGGTTTTCCATGTTGACATGGAACTGGCATTCCGGGCAGATCCGCTTTCCCTTCTGCCAGTCTACACAGGCTTTGCACGGGTTTAGGTGTTGGTTGCGGATTACCTCTGCTAATTCGATTGAATGGGCACGGGAACAGCTGCAGGGCCGGTGGTTGCGCCGGCGGCGGTCGTTTCCTCGTTGCAGGCAGTAGTTGTCATCTTTCATCTGGCGGTGAGCGCCACAGTAATCATTGTAGCAGGCGGTCAAGTGTAGGGAGGTATGGTCGTTGGCGCAGGGCTGTCCCCCAGCGGACAGTGGGGGTGAAGGTGCTGGTGGAGGGGCATTCCATCCGTCCGTGGTGGTGGCATTTGCGGGGATGCCCCAATTGTTATCGTGTTCGGTTTCGCTGTAGGCTTCCTCGGTGTTGGTGAAGCTCCAGCCTTCGTTGGCGTCAACAGTAGCAGTGGTAGACATATTTTTAGTTTGGAGGGGATAGTTTCTCGGGGTGTTCGTTGTGGAATTGCTGGACGATGTCAGGCAAGTTTTCGAAGGTGCGTGCAGGATACCAGGTGCGATCGGGGTCGTGGAAGCCGGTCCACTTGACTCGATACTGGATCTGGTTCCGCTGGCGTGGGGAGTTGAGGACTTTCTCTACTTTCCACTCTTGCTGTTCTTGGATGACTACGGGAGGCGGTGGTGGTTGGTTGTGTCCGGGGATAGGTTCAACGCTAGCTGTAGGTTCGAGGAGGCTGATATGGAAGACTCGGTGGATTTCGACTGTGGCCGGCAGGTACAACTTATAGGCGCGTGAGCCTACATTTTCCAGGATGGTATACAGGCCTATTTGCTTGTGGTCCAGCTTGTTCGATGGTCAGGTTGTTCGGATGTGTTTTCGCTGTAGCCAGACTTTGTCGTCTGGGTTCAATACCGGGTCCGGATGTCGTGCTTTGTTGGCCTGCTCCTTTTGAGCCATTTGCGCTTCTTTGATTTCTGCTCTGAGGTTCTCATGCAGCTTCCTTAATGCCTCAACGTATTCTGATATTTCTGGTGTTTCGTCATTCCTGGTGCTGAGGTCTGTCAGAAATCGCAGGTGGTATCCATGGTTGGGGAAGAAGGGGGTTATTTTTGTAGTTCCGGTTTCGGTGTTGTAGCAGAATTCGGCATTTGGCAGTAGTCTTTCCCAGTCGTCCTGTTGATATTTGCAGTATACCTGGAGATACTGGTCCAGGGTGGCATTGGCCCTTTCCATTTGTCCGTCCGTTTGCGGGTGGAAGGCTGTACTGAGGTTGCGTTATATCCCGAGTGCTTTCGTTACTTGTTTCCAGAAGTCGTAGGTGAATAGGGACCCTCTGTCTGATATAATGTCGCTAGGTAGCCCGTGGGGTCTGACTACTTGCCCGAGGAAGTGATCTGCCAGGTTTTCGGGGTTCATGGTGCTGTGGCATGCGACAAAGTGTCCCATTTTGGTTAGCCGGTCAATTATCACCCACCGTGCATCTTTCCCATTGCTTATTGGCAGTGCTGCGATGAAGTCCATCGATATTGTGTCCCATGGCCGGTGTGGGAGTTCGAGTGGCTTAAGCAGTCCAAATGGCGCGTGTCAGATTGGCTTGATGCAATGGCAGTTGTCACAGTGGTTGACGTATCTGTAGACCTACTTTCGTTGTCTTGGCCAATAGAAATTTCGGCTAGCGAGTTCCAGTGTTCTTGCTCGGCCTGGGTGTCGTGCGGCTTGCGTGTCATGGTGGTCTCTTAATATGCGAAGTCGCGGGGTGTCGTTGTCAGGGATCCATATGCGGCCGTCATACATTAGCAACCCGCTGTTTTTCTCGCCTAGCCCTAGCGCAATCTTTCCATCGCGGGTGGTCCCGTTCGCCTTTTTCCTCCGGATTTCTTGGATCTCTTTATCGGTGGCGCTTAGTGTCTAGATTTCGCTCAGGAGCTCTTTGTCTATTTCAAGGCTGATGTTTCCTGTTGTATTGGCTGGGAGTACTTTAATGTGGTTATCGATTCTGGGCGCCTCAAAAGCTTCCTTGGGTAACAGGATTCGGCCGTGGTTCTGCTGATGTTTTGTATCCCCTTCCTAGGCAGAGTCTCCTGACTCTGTAGAGAAGATGTCCGGCTTGCCAGCCAATTTCTGGGGTCGGTATTTGATCATGAAGTCATAGTTGGCTAGTCGTTCACCCCACCGGGCTTGCCGTAGGTTAAGCTCTTCCCTTCGTTTTCCAATATTCGAGCTTCTTGTGGTCTGTGAGAATCGTGATTTTGGGTTCCGTTGTTTTACAATAAGCATCCAATTTTCGTAGTGCGTCTACGATCGCTAGTAGTTACTTATTGTGAATATCCTAGTTGCGCTCAGGATCCTTGAGCTTTCTTGAGTAGTATGCCACGGGGTGCAAGATCCCCTTTTCGTCAGGTTGTGAGCAGATTGCTGCTATGGCATAATCTGAGGCGTCTGTTTCGATCGTAACAGGTCTTTCCGGATCGAAGTGTTGTAGTATAGGTTCCGTCATAATTGCTTTCTTGAGCGTCTCAAATGCCTCTTGTTGTTTATCACTCCATTTCCATCCTTTTTCCTTCCTTGGGAGGGAGGATAGGGGTGTCATGATTTTGCTGTAGTCTCTGATAAAGCACCGGTAAAAGTTGGCAAAGCCGAGGAAGCTCTGGATTCCTTTGACGTTTGTTGGTTCCTTCCATTCTTTGATGGTCCGGATTTTTTCTTCGTCCATTTACAGTCCCTGCGGTGATATGACGTATCCCAAGTATTCTATTTCCGTTGTATGGAATTGGCATTTGGATGCTTTCAGTGTGAGCTCGGTTTCCTCAACTCATCTCAAGATTGTCCGGACGTGTCTCCGCTGGTCTTCCAGATTTTGCAAGAAGATGAGGATGTCATCCAGATATGGCACACAGAAGATATCTGTCACGGCGCGTGCCAGATACTAGGCCTCGACCTGGCGTAAGGAATGCGGGAGGAAGGAATGTGGAGTGACGCTGGGCGTGAGGATGGATTGTGGAGTGATGCCGAATGGGCGACGGATATCCTTAAAAGGAGCCGTCGCCCACTTCTTTCTTCTTTCTTTTCTTTTCCCCTTTCCCTTCCTCACGCAACAACTTGTCTGTACCCACCCTCGAATAGAAGCATCTCGTTACAACCCTTCTCCTCTTGTCCTTTTCCTGCCTCGGCCGCCTCCGCGCGCCGCTCTTCTCTGCGTCCTGCCTCGGCCGCCGCCGCGCGCCGTGTTGGAAATGCTTCTCGTGCATCGTTTAGATTTGGCGCTTGTGCCTTAGAGTTTGTTGAGGACAGAGTTTGTTGAGGACACGATTGCATGAGCGGAGGATCTTTGTTCGGCGGGTTCTTTCTCTTCTTCTTTTGTTCTACACCATCGAATACTACAACGAAGTTGTGAACCGCTTGAACTACCAGAATTCATACGCCTCGTGTTTCCTCATCTCATACAGCATTCAGACTGATCGAACTCCTATCGTTCATTTCTATCCTCATCGCTAATCGGTATTCTTTCAACACGCCGCTCTTGTCTGTGTCCTGTCCTCGGCCGCCGCCACGCGCCGACTCTTGTCCTTGTCCTGCCTCGGCCGCCGCCGCGTGCCGCTCTCGTCTGTGTCCTGTCCTCGGCCGCCACCGCGCGCCGACTCTTGTCCTTGACCCCGTCCCTGTCCCTGTCCTGTTTCCCCGTCGGGAGCCTTGCCTGACCTAGCCGTTACACTTTGTTGTGTCTCCAATATCTCTCCCGACCACCCAACCTCTCGACCCCTTGAAAGATGTCTCTCAACAACGAGACCCCGCCTCCCCCAGTTTACCGCGAGATCTCCGCCGACCTCCAAGCAAAAATGAACCTCATCATCCAGAGCGAAGCCACCGTGGCGGACGGAGCTGCATTTGCTCAAATCAAGGAACTCATGCAGGCCATCGTTGATTCTCCCCCTGCCTCACCCTCATGGCAGGTGGACAACCTACGAGAACAACTGGCCGCCTCCAGACGCACCATTGACGTTCTGTCGACCTTCCACGGTGCACCTAAACCCTCTCGAGGAGACAAGATACCGGACCCCCCTAAGTTTAGTGGAACCCGCGACGAACTGGACGGATTTCTGGCCCAGCTTCGTCTCAAGCTCTACAGTGACGAATCCCGTTTTCCCACACCGAGTCTCCGTATGGCCTACACATTCAACAGGCTGGAAGGACGTGCTCAAGAGCAAGTTCTCCCCTACGTAAAGAATAACGAAATTAACCTCACAGATACGGAAGACATCATTCAAATCCTCAAGAACGCTTTTGACGACCCGGACTCGGCAGCCACCGCCCGCTCCAAGCTTTACAATCTCAAACAAGGTAAACGCGACTTCGCTGTCTACTATGCAGAGTTTCAGGGCCTCGTGGCGAAGCTGGGCTGGGACACACGCGCGCGTCACGATGCTCTGCGTGAAGGACTCTCAATCGAGCTTCACCGACAGCTGCTGGGAAGCGAGAAGGGGTTGAGCTACGAGCAGTTTGTGGCACTCTGCCAAGAGCTTGACGTTGGACTTCGGGCCCTCCATCACCGTGAGGGGAAGCACAGTGGCGGTACCGCTCAGCGTAACCACCAGAACCACTCGCAGCCCCGCATCCAGACTACGACCCCCACCAACTACACGGCACCCAGCAGCGGCACCCAGTCACCGCACCCTGACGCGATGGACCTCAGCGCTACTGGTGGCCGTGGAAAAGTCTCCGAACAAGAAAAAGCAGCCAGGCTCCGGGAAGGTCGCTGCCTTTACTGTGGAGGGGTTGGACACATGGCTCGCCACTGCCCCAACAAGTCGAAGAACCCCTTTCGCGCCGCCTCTGCTCACGTGGAGGAGAATCCCAATGCATCCGCAAACGCGAGTCCCGACGCGTCTGCGAACCCGAACACGTTTGCGATCCCTCCCAACGGCAGTGGTGGGGGAGGAAATTGGGGAGGAACTTGGGGAGCAGTTGGAACTAGCGGCAAAGGCCAGTCGGGAAATGCCTAGACCAGCAGCTGCATGATGGCACTGTTGTTGGTCGTACTCAAAAGAAGTCGTTGTCTGTGTTTCGTTTGTCTAGTTTGTCCGTCGGCGAGGGGTTAATGGAAGGAAAACATCTTGTTGTGCTATGCAGAATCTCCTTCGGTAACAGGACTGTTGCCGCCCATGCCCTCATCGACTGCGGAGCAACTGGAATCGCTTTCATAGACAAAGACTTCGCACGCCATCACCAACTCCCGCTTACACCCCTCCAGCACCCCAGAAGCCTTGAGGTCATCGACGGCCGCCCGATATCCTCCGGCGACATAACCCACGTCGCCAACACCCACCTCGCAATACTCGAACACCAAGAGACCTTGCCTATGTTCGTCACCAAGCTTGGCCACTACCCAGTCGTGCTCGGCATCCCGTGGTTGGAGCTCCACGATGTCGCCATTCGCTTCAGCTCCCGGACCTTGACCTTCGGATCAAAATACTGTACCTCGCACTGCAATCGGGCACCAACCGTGGTTCACGCCCACTCCCTCGCGTCAAAAATAGCTCCAGAGGAGCCAGTGGTAAGCGCGGGGGCCGGCAAATTCGTGGCCCGGGCATTTACGTCTCCCAAGTCATCTTTTCGGAACCAAGCTGACCATGGCAAGGACTACAATGTGGGAATGGGCGCCCGATCGTTGAACTGGCGTGCCAGGCCGAACGAAAATGGCGCCGCGCCGGAAACGAGCATTTTCGATGAAAATGGCGCCGCGCTGGCATCGAGCGTTCAATCCGACGGGAATGGTGCCGCACGGCCGATTCAGATTTCAGCTCTCGGTGGCCATCCGTTCCGACGATTGGCGCATAAGCAAAAATTGACGATTTTCTCGACTTCCTTGTATGAGATTAACCAAGCGCTCGGCTTGAACGAGCAAGCAAAGAAACCAAAGGAACTGGATCTGAAGTCTTACATACCTGCCGAGTACCATGAGTTTCTGCCACTATTTTCGGAGGCGTTGGCAAAGAACCTACCACCCCACCGGCCTTATGACCACAGGATTCCCTTGCGGGAGGGTTTCACGCCTCCCTTTGGCCCGCTATACTCGATGTCTAGAACCGAGTTGCAGACGTTAAAGGAATGGTTGGAGGAGAATTTGAGCAAGGGATCCATTAGGGCGTCTTCCTCCCCTGCGGCCTCACCAATCCTTTTTGTCAAAAAGAGCGACCGCAGCCTGAGGCTGTGTGTCGATTACCGCGGCCTGAATGCGGGTACCATCAAGAATCGTTACCCACTGCCATTACTACAGGAAACGTTGATGCGATTGTCGAAAGCCAAATACTTCACCACTCTGGATATTCGCAGGGCGTATAACCTGGTACGAATGGCAGAAGGCGAAGAATGGAAAATGGCTTTCCGGACGCGTTACGGGTTATTCGAATCCCTGGTTATGCCATTCGGTTTGATGAATGCACCATCCGATTTCCAAGCCCTCATAAACGATGTGCTGCGGACCTACCTTGATGACTTTTGCACCGCATTCCTGGACGACATCTTTATATACAGCAACACCTTGGAGGAACACAAGGAACAGGTGTACAAGGTGTTGAAAGCATTGTCGGACGCCGGACTGCACCTGAAGCCGGAAAAATGTCATTTCCACAAACAGGAGGTGAAATATCTGGGTTTCATAATCACCACCAATGGAATCCGGATGGATCCGGAGAAGGTATCTTGCGTCCTGGGATGGGAGACTCCGAAGACTGTCACCGACGTCCAGTGTTTCCTTGGATTTGCCAACTTTTACAGGAGATTCATAAAGGATTACTCCAAAGTGGTGGCGCCGTTGACCAAAATGACCAAAAAGGAGGGAGGCAAATACGTTCCATTCCTGTGGGGACAAGAGCAGCAGGCAGACTTCGACCTCCTCAAAAAAGCATTCACATCGGCACCCATTCTCCGTCACTTTGACTACGATCGGGAGATAATAGTCGAAACGGACGCTTCGGACTACGTCTCGGCCGGTATTCTCTCCCAGCACGACGATGATGGCGTTCTGCATCCGGTGGCCTTTTACTCCAAAAAGCATAGCCCTGCGGAATGCAATTATGAAATCTACGACAAGGAACTCATGGCAATCATTCGGGCTTTCGAGGAATGGAGGCCTCACTTGGAGGGCTCGCACCACCCGATCCAGGTTTTGAGTGACCATAAAAACCTGGAATAGTTTATGAGTACAAAGCTTTTGAACCGACGGCAGGCCAGGTGGTCCGAATTCCTTTCCCGTTTCGATTTCAGGATCCTTTATCGACCAGGAAAGGTGGGTGGCAAGCCGGACGCATTGACTCGGAGATCAGGAGATCTCCCTAAGGAGGGGGATGAAAGACTGCTAACCAACCGGCACGCCGTGTTGAAA
>Ga0307508_10004179_pt1 | contig 14208 bp, 16 predicted proteins | sample 9_EM_MG_FD_203089 | JGI IMG/M metagenome (GOLD analysis project Ga0307508, IMG submission 203089) | Populus trichocarpa ectomycorrhiza microbial communities from riparian zone in the Pacific Northwest, United States - 9_EM | ecosystem: Host-associated > Plants > Roots > Unclassified | place... | reverse complement strand
TCTAGATCCCTCGTGTCACTTGTTCGTTCGACCCAGGCGTTTTTCAGACTGTTCGACTCAGCACTGCTCTCCACAGACCGCGAGACTTGCTCCCATGTGACAGTTGTGGGCTCGATAGACGAATCCAGAGCTTGGAGACCACGCTCAGAAGCTGACGTAGACAGAACTGCCCCGACCACGGCATCCGCAACTGCCTTTAGCTCCTTCCATGATTTCAACGTCAGCAGGCAAGAGTCAACAAACGAAAGAGGACGAGGGACGGAATGTTCCGCTAGTGTAATCGCGCTGCTTCCCGAAGAGCCTTGGCTTTGGCCATCAGTAACCGCAGTAGGCGAAGCCTCTATCAAACTGGCTGCACTCTGGAAGGAAGCTTCTGGGTGGCCTGTTAACAATCCTCCTGATTCGGAAACGGCCAACTTAAGGGCCAATTCATTACTCTTCAACCGTTTAGCCATGCGACCATGGCGTTCCAATGACTCGTTCCGTGAACTAGGGACAAGCCCCACAACACGAAAATACCCTTCGGCAGGCATCGTTGGGGAGTCGCCACTAGGTCCGTCGCCTGCAGGCCGGCCAAATGGTATGGCTATGACATTTCCCCCCAGAGATATTTCTGGCGCCCTCCTGCCAACTGTTTGACCATTGGAAAATGATGCCATAGGCACAAAAAGTGGCATATCTTCGAGGAGACCCTCATGCCCCTTTTGCCATCTTCGTAACCTCTCCCTGAGTCTTCGCTCTCGCGATCTACGGTCATTCTCAGTCCAGGATTGTTCTTGAATCGGTGCTTTGGGTGTCGGAGGTATTCGACCAGCAGCAGCCAACAAGCTCAATATACGACTAGGAGGGCGGGAGTGCGGTGGCGATTGAGGGAGTTCGCTGAGGGGAGGTGTTGATCCAAGGATTATGACAGTTGGGCCGGTAACGGGAGATGTGGGTCGGGACATTGGACCTTGTCGCCGGGATCGAACGGCAGCTTGCAGGCCAGGAAACCAAAATGGAGCATGCTCGGCAATGTGATGGTAATTCCGAACATAAACGATGCGTGGTCGCCGCAAAAAGTCTCCATCCTTCTCCGGTGGAGTCGATGAAGGATTGGAGAGGCTCAAGAGATCTCCAAAGAAGGCTCTAATTCGTTGCGTGGATATCGGTGTTCCACGCGACATTGGCGAGATCAAACTGCCAGGCCCGTTTCGAGAGGGTCGGGTGACGGGGGCACCTGGCACTGAGCCAGGTATTTGTATAGTGAACGCGGCTGGGGCGCCCATTAAGAATGATGGCGGGACGTCATCATCGTCGTCATACTCGTCTCGAGATGCTGCCGATCGTGCTGTCCGAGATGCGGTCGAATTTCTTGGGGAAGCAATGTGAAGGGGATTGTCAGGGAATTGAAATATAGAAGCGGCTGGATTGTTGGTCAGATCTCTTCTGGGACGATATTTCGTAAGGACTTACGCTTCCCATATCTTCCATGCTCTCCCGCGCTCAGTTCAAGGGCGTCCACAACAACGACGTCTGCATTCGCTCGTCGAGCCAGGCTACGGACTGCAGAATCAATCACATAGTCTCCCCCTTCAATTGGGCAATAGAACCCAAGGGTTGGCTCTACCGCAAAACCAGTACTAGACGGATATGTAGCTCGATGTTGTGTTTGGGGGTGCAAAGCAAGAAGTAGCATTTCGTACGCATCCTGCAGCAGCCAAGGTTCAGGTAGACCGGCATCATAAGGGTTTTCGTCAAAAGGAAAAGGTGCAGATGGGGGAGGATCACTGGGTTGCCACAGAATCTCGTGTATATTATTCCTTAGAACACCTGATGCAGTGATTTCAACATCGTTTTTATCTGGCGCTTTAGCTGCACTTCTTGTTGCTCTTCGCTTCGTTTTTTCTTCTGTCACGACTTCTAAGGTCGGAGAATCGTCTCCTGGGGATGCGCCGGCTGATGACGAAAGCTGCTGTGTGCGGAGGTTGTCTGGAAGTTTGTCATTTCCCAAGGAGCGAGGAAATCGAGTCGAAGAAGAAGAAAAAGGCAGAGCCCGTCTAACATCTATAGGAGGTGAAAGCCGGTGCCGAGAACGCAGCAACGTATAGCGCGAGCGCATCTGAACGTTGAATTACACAAACACTGCACAACGTCACAAAAAACTTGGTCACGAAAAAACGAATTATGAACAAATCCAAGGTTGCTCCAACTCGACCGAAACGGACGAGGAAACTCTCGGTTGATGGCCCTAAGCAAGCGTTGGTGAGCGCCTGTGCCAATGAGGTGCTCGGCCACTGATGGACCAGGCCGTATAGGACTTAGCCCAGCTCCAGGAGGAGAACGTGTATCTCTTTGTTCCTAATCTTATTGGTGGGCTATCTACTCATATTCGATATTGCGCGTTGATTACACGGTCTCATCAGTCTTCTTCCAGGATATACACGCGTCATCCTTGCCGCATTATCGCTACATTACATGAGCACACATCCTAAATATTGCACTGCCCTTTACGCCGTATCCTGCCTGCTCGATGCAGTCGATGGCCAAGCCGCCCGGGCGCTTGGCCAAACCTCCAAGTTTGGCGCTGTTCTCGATATGGTCACAGATCGGTCAGTACGAGGATTACATGATGATTTTTACGTGCAGCACCCTCACGGTATCTATCAGGTGTACGACGTCTTGCTTGCTTTGCTTCCTCTCCTCCGCCTACCCGAATTACGCCACAGTTTTCCAATTTTTGATAACTCTGGATTTCAGCAGCCATTATATGCACATGTATAGGTAAGCTGGCACGCTCAGCTATGGAACGAAATCCACTCACGCCCCACTAGCACGTTGACAACAGGTGGGGAAAACCATAAAATCGTCAGCAGCGATGTCAGCCGAATCCTCTCGTACTATTACACTGATCCCGTATGTCATCAATCCTTGCGTCAGCAACTATTCTGATGTTTGTTGGTAGATAACATTATTCATTTTCTGCGCTGGCAATGAGCTTTTCTTCATCGCATTATACCTCATCAAGAAATGGGAAGTAGCGTTGCCTATCGGATCCCCCTTTATTGAATTGGCCGCGGTGGCTCCGAGGATTGTTGCACCATTTATTGCAAGTGTCACCTGGCCCCAACTACTTGCCGTTCTCTCTGCACCAGTATGTTTTGCCAAGCAAGTAATCAATGTGGTTCAATTGTGGAAAGCCAGCAAGATATTGGTAGGCGTCGACCTGGCACAAAGACAGGCGGCTCGCCTGGAGGCCTCCATGAAAGAAGACTAGGACAACCTCTCGGACTAGTTCTTGGCCATACTCTAGTACTAGCACCAGAATGGACTATTGTCGCTTAATTTGACGAAGCGGATTTCCAATATTAATGGTGTTCCTCTGGTCGCGAGTTCCGGGAGGAAGGTGACATGGATGACGCACTTCCTTTGGTTGAGCCACGTTATTTTTCTTTGCGTTTTCATGCATTTACTTTGCTATGGACTACATCATATCCGTTTCAGAGACAGCAGACGACAAAGAGGGTTCGGGTGTAAATTCAGAGGACGAGAGGGTATAAAGACGGATTTTGGCGAAATTTCTAAGTTTTCAGCGCATTTCGGCAATTTTTTTTTAGTATTCAGATGCTAAAGTCCCGTAAATTTGGGTCCAATTTAGGACTGTTTTGCTCTAACCGCCTCAGTCCTGTTCGGGGCTTTCCGGCCGGAATTGTCAATCCCGCCTCGTGCCCATTCAGGGACGCTTAGTATTGGAGATCGCCGAGCCTGTGCCTGAGATAGAATTGCATAATGAATGATGCACAAGCGAGGTGGGATGTCATTTTGACAAAGACCATTGCCCATCTCCCTCTTGTGTGTCGAGCCTCGGCGCCCGCATCCCCAAGATGTTGGCTTCTCTTCTATGCGGCACGCTTCTCTTCGCCCTCGCATCATACCTGATGTTTCGCGTCTTGTCGAGAAGTAATGGTCTGCCCTACCCACCAGGCCCACCGCCGTCTTTTATCACTGGCAACTTGAGAGAGTTGCACTTGCACAAGGAACACATCTGGCTCTGGTACACAGACCTGGCGAAGAAGTATGGTACGGCTCCTCCATTTCTATAGCCTAAGCTGGAAAACTTGATCTCATTCGCGAGTTGCGTGCAATCCAGGTGACATCGTACATCTGAGGGCATTGAACCAGCACATCATTGTCCTCAACTCCCTGCGTGCAACACAGGCTCTGCTGGTCCAGAAGTCTCGTATCTACTGCTCTCGTCCTCGTATCCCTATGTCTGAGCTCATTGGGTGGGACAGCACTGGAATGATGGGAGTAGCTGGCCCTCGCTGGCGCGCGACTCGCAGAGTACTCCAGCGATTCCTAAATAAATCCGCCGTAGTTCAATATCACCCTATGATTGAATCAAAGGCCCGGATTTGCGCTCGTTCGATAATCGAGAACCCCGACTCGCTGTTCGACGAAGTTCGTCTGTGAGCGGATCAATCTCGCTGATATTGTTGACGTTGACTAATCTGTGTGCTCCAGGCTAGCTATAAGGTTCATCGTCAGCTTGACTTATGGCCTCGAAATAGACAACGTGGACAATGAAGTAGGAAATCCCTTCTCTGAACCACTCGATACTAACACTCCGCCGTAGCTTGTAAAGCTCTCTGAGGGTGCTGGGAATACTTTCAGCCAAGCCGCTCAACAAGGGGCATGGCTAGTCAATTCTTTGCCAATCTGTAAGTCAACCAAGGCTCATTTATCATATATTCCGACACAAGTCTGCATACTTAACCATCTGTGCCAGTGAAACACGTTCCAGCATGGTTCCCATTTGCAAGGTTCCAACGTCAAGCTCTAGAATGGCGCCCTGAAATCCTGAACAGCGTGCAAATCCCATACGCACGAGTGAAGGATGCTCTTGTGAGTTTTCCGATTTCAACGTGGACCCTACCCGCTTATTACGCGTGCTTGAAACAGGCTGCCGGGAAGGCGACTCCCTCTTTGGTAACTCGCATTCTCGAGGGCAATGGCCAGGACATGACCGAGGATCACTTAATGTGGTTTGCCGGTGGCCTGTGTAAGTTAGTCATTGCACGCGACGAAAGGATTTTGAGCCTCTGCTGGTTATTCTGGGAACTTTCAGATTCCGCTGCTGTCGACACCAGCACTACAGTAATCTTAAATTTTGTTCTGGCAATGGTTCTGCACCCCAAAGCACAAAGGCAAGCACAGGACGAAATAGACTCCGTGATAGGCCGTGATAGATTGCCTGATCTCTCCGAGTACGTCTCTTTGCGTAATTGATATGCTGTAGGGGGGTCTTTAATTTTTTCTTGTTAGCCGGGGACGTCTGCCGTACGTTGAAAGGATTTTCAAAGAGACCCTTCGTTGGCAACCAGCCGTGCCAACATCATTGCCCTATTGGCTAATCGAAGATGATGTTAATGATGGTGGGTCACAACATCTGTAGAATAGCCATTTCCTCTGAGCGCCCTTGTTCGAATGCCTTAAGGATGCTATCTCCCGCAGGTACGCTGATACTTATTATTTGGATCCTGAGTCGAAATTCACAGCAAGCACCATAGTGGTCGATCATCATCGCGAATACCTGGTAAGCCGAAACATTGCATGGAAGCCAATACATTTTTGACGCAAGGGAAAAGGGTCATTTCAAGAGATGAAACTGTTTTCCACAATCCAGAAGAATTCCGTCCAGATCGATGGGAGGACGAGTCTCTTGTTGATCCGACGCGATTCGCGTTTGGTTATGGGCGCAGGTAACGAGATTCAGATCCCCATCCATGGTCAATAGCTTCTCACTGCGGCTACACACTTCCTTGGTAGGATCTGTGGTGGTGAGGAATAATATCAAGTCAGCTATATGATTCGAGCTGACTCAATAATAATAGGCATAAATGTTGCCGAGGCCGTCGTCTGGGCCACAATGGTCACAATGTTGGCAACTATCAACTTTACGAAAGCTCGCGATTCCGAGGGCCATGAGATCACGCCAAAGGTTGAACATGTTGGGGAAGGGCTTGTTCGGTACGCCCCATATAGCATTCGTCACAATGGAGGAACTGAGAAAACATCAATTGGATTAGGCTCGTAAAGAAATTTCAATACGAAATACAGCCACGCTCCCCCAATTCATCCGCAATGCTTTCACACGCTGTTGGTTCCTCTTGAGGCAGAAAGGGGAAATGCGGCGAACGCATAGTCATTTCGTGTGGTGGGTATCTTCCCGACAAAGGAGCGGGCGGTGGTCATGTATGGCTACAAGCATTAAGGTTTTATCTGTTCCCCGCCCATGCCAAGACCGCGTAGCTCGCTCATTCTGGTAATGTTAAGGTAGACAGGTTAGTGTTATTGTGCCATTTGCACGACGATTTAAAATTGTACGAACGGTACTCGAGTGCCCTCATCAACAGCAGATTCTGAAGTGAATGAAGGTTAGGAATGTTCACACGTGCAGATACGTCGCAGTGGCACGCACGTCTTGTGGACACAAGATTTAGATTTCGATCAAAGCCGTGAGTACTCTGCGAGGGCGAGATGTGGATTAATTGTCAAAGAAGAAATGGTCAAAGCTCACTAGATCCCTCCATGTTTCCTCTTCATCATTCTCGGTCTGAAGCTGATACAGCTGCAAGAACCCTTCGAAACTATCGAACAATCCAGGAATGCGGCGGCCACAAGGACACTGATCATGAGAATTTGCTCAAATAAAAGCTATAGCATTCGTCACTAACGTTAGGTGACCATCTTCAGTTGTGTCAAGAAAAGTAAGTTCCTCCTTTGTATCATCGGTGAAAGGATGCCCGTTAGTGGTCACGGCATATCGATCCAAACCCTCACTACTCAGGAAAGATCCTTCTAACGGTTGTAGAAGCTCTTCCCTTGTATCGTCCAGCCGGGGCACGTTCGTGGCTGAAGATGACGAAGACTCGGGTGGTGTTGCGAATTTCGCAAAGATATGGCCAAGGACGCGCTCAAACTCGTTAATAGGGACGCGTAAGGGTGTAATTCGCGTATTGGGAGCGCAAGTGTAATATACCTTGGGTGTGATCGCGCCCTCGCTGTCCAGCAGCTGGGCAGACGCGTTTCTGTGACCCTGTTGTGATCCGATATCTGGCGTTTCGGGTCTTGACTGCCCAGTTAATAATGCAATTCTTGGATCTTTTCGGGTATCACTCATGGACCAATGCAACGGAAGATTAAGGCGTTCTCAAGTTGATGGGTGGCTGATGCTCACGTGCTCGAACACAACACCCGCCATCTTCAGCGGCAGCATTTTGACCTAACAGCGCCGCTGGCTTGGCGACGACTCCACGCGGCTCCTCGAGTCAACTCTACTCGAGCAGTTGTTGAGCAGCGGCGCGGCGCTAGTCATGTCACTTAACCACGAACACATCACGCAAGCTTTGCTCACATCTGATGACGATGGAGAAACAATTAATCTTGCAAACTGGGGCTTCTCTGAAGTGAGCGAGGCCGCTGGCGAAGAGTTATCTCATATTGGCAAGACGAAGCCTGAGGATCCTGGCATTGTGGCACGGTGTGTCCGCTCCAAACATGGCATCTCCGCACAAGCTGAAGATGTCTATAGCATCGCACTAAACAGCAATGCTTTGACTGACCTTCCGCGCTCATTGGAACTCATTAGCCGCCTACGATATCTTAATCTGCGCGCTAACGCCTTTACGGTATTCCCAGCTGTTGTCAGTCTTCATGAAACGTGTTTGCAGGGTTCGAGCTTACTTATGGTGTCCGATCCCATAGCTCACTTCACTCCCTAAGCTCGAAATCTTAGATATAAGCAGAAATACTATCACCGAACTACCATCGCAGCCAGGCACTTTGACAAATTTGAACGTGAGAGCTGACCTCACACCATTTCCACTCCTGAGAACGTTTACCCAACATCTTGACGTACACAGGTATTCTCCTTGGCTAGAAACCTCATCACACGTCTTCCTGTTTACTTCACAGATTTTGAATGGCTTCGGGTGTTAAAACTTGAAGGAAACCCCATAACGTGGCCACCTCCGGATGTATGGAATCGTGAAAAGCTCGATGCTGAGGATGATGCGCAGCATTGGCTTAATGAATTGAAGGCATGGCTCCTTGTTAATTCTGAAGACGAAATTCACGAAACCCAAGACGTCACCAAAAACAGCAGGTATGATTTAGGACCCCATTACCCATTCCGTCGGAATTACAAAGGCGAATTTGACCACTCCTTATTCGCAGCGACGACGAGGTTCTCGTAGCGCGCACCCACCTGGCTCGAGCGCACAGCTCGGCTTCCAACTATTCTTTCCAACACGGACGAAGCTATTCTACTGACTCAGAACTGTCATTAACATCATTCGAGTCAAAACGATCTGAACAGCTAGAACCCGCCTTCGTACCCTCGATAGCCCCGTCGTCATCCTTTACCACGCTTCCTATCCAACCCAGCCTGCCCCCGCCACATCCATTCGAGGGGGCTCCTGCGGAACCTTCGACATTTACGTCGCATGCAAGGGGCGTGTCATATTCTGCGGAAACGTCAACAAAGGCATCGCGACGGCGGACACAGATACTGGGCAAGAAAAGCATGCCGAATTTGCGCTCATCCACAGTCAGCCACGAGGTTGCAATTGAACAGCGATTACCTGTGGCCCCTGGAAAGCTTGACACGCTTGAGGGTAGATCATCAGAATCTTCTACCCCCATATTGACTTCCGCTACAATCTCGGACACGCACCGCCAGCCACGCTCTGCTAAGTCTGATGATAACAACGTCCCCATTGACGACGAGCGCAACCATTATTTCAGGAGAGTGTCTTCCCTACCCAAACCTCGCGCCGAAGCGCCACAAAAAATGCCATCATCGCTCCTTCAAACAGTTGACGCCACACGCGGCATATTATTCTCATTATCTCAGATATATTCTGCTGTGCGGAACTACACAGCTTCTGCTATTGATGAGCGCACGTCATCCGTCCTCCTCAAAGTTTTGGATCCCGCCAGTTCATACCTCAGTGGACTGATTAATGCTCTGGAAAGATTCGATACGGTTTCTGAGACTGGTGGGATTCCGCCCCCAGAGACATGCCGAACGTTGGTCGCAAGCTGTAGGGACAATGTAGCTGTATTTGGTAAGGTTGTGGGCGTCCTGCAGGTTCAACTCAAAGTGCTTGCCTCGTCGCACGACCCGAGGTACACGCGAACGCTGTTGCTTATGCTATACGGGTCTATGGCGGAGATTTCTCACTCTTGGCAGGCCATGCTGCCGCATTTAGCATCGCTGGTTCCACATCTACGGCAGCGACAGCGACAGAAGCAAAGGCACCAGCTTCAGCCCCAGGGTCGTAGAAGGCCGCAGCATCATTCAACCCTTTCTGGGGATGGCGCCGATGCACCGCGGCCGTTGCGGGTCGATGGAAATATTGCAGGAAAACATGACCCCAACGGCAACATTATGACAACAGAAAAGACACCGTCTCCACCGCCTCCAATTGGAGCAGGACCGAGCACGCAATCCAGGCGCATGCTCGCGCCTCGCACTCGGCGAAACGCTGGATCATTCAGCACCAATGATGTTGAAGCGGGACGTACTCTCCCAAGTCGCTCCCCATCTGAAGCGTCGTACCTGCCAGGAACATCTCCGTCACTACCCTCCCCTATCTTGTTGCAACGACCGGTAGCTACGCGCAACCCGAGCAACCCATTATTGCACCAGCAGTATCCATCGCAAGCGTCGCAACTTAATTCACCTTTGCAACCCCCATCTGCCCCATTTGCAGCCTCATCTCGATCACATGCCCGTGGCCAGTCGAATTCCTCATCTGGCTCGATGCCTTCACCGTCCCAAATAAGCTCACCATTCTTTCCCCCCGCTTATTCTTCATCTGGGCCTGGCCTGACTCCATCCGGGGCAGGCCAAACAGCCTTACCGCAGGTTTCAGCCACGCGGAGCCGTTCGCGAACTGGTGACTACCCAACTCCCGCCCCACATAATCATCATAATTATCATTCATCACTCGGCTACCCTCAGCGAAGGCCATCGACTTCTGACTCAAATGTAAATGTCGCACCGACGACGTCGCGACTCGTTGACGCAGATCTGCTCGATGCCATGGAGTTAGCGGCAAATCATGCGCACATAGTGTGGTCTATGCTCGAAGATATATTGAAGTCCACCACTAGCGAGGCCGTTGATGGTGGTGGCGATTCGGCTAATGCTAGTTCGGGCCGAAACCGTGAACAGTTGTGGGAGGCACTTGAGAGAGTGCAAAGCTTAACGTTCAAGATGATGGCATATTTCTCTGAAGCACGGGATGGCGATTCTGACGCTGGTAAGAAAGCTCTTGGCGAGGACGCGCAGATGTTTGTCAAGGTAAGTTTCTTGCCTGGTTTTGTCATAATATTTGAAAATGAACCGTCACTCTTGATCCATTACCAAGGCTACAGTTCAGATCCTCGTTCTTCTCAAAGCATTCGCTACAACCCACGCCCTACCCCCGCATCTCCGCGAGGGCGTCACGAAACTGACGAGTGCTATGCAAGACGTCACCGTCTTCCTACATGTCTCGAGCTATGCGCCTACCCCGACGCCTGTGCCACCGCTCCCCTATTCCGCAGCGCTCGCGTCAACCCAGGTGATGACTTCGGGACAGCAGCAACCACTCGCACCACCGCCATTGTCATCGAATCCAGGTGTATCCCCGTCGCTGAGGCCTTTCTCACCCGCAACGACGTTCACGCCAGCCACCCCGCTCTCGGGTGCTTTCGCTGGCGGCGGCAGTGTAGGCATAGGGTCTAGTAGCAACGGGGGTGGCGGCCATGCCACGGATGAACGCGGCAACGGCTTTGCAGGCGTAGGAGCAGGTCCAGGTTTTCTTTCCAGAAGTAAGAGTGCGACGGCCGGCCCGACGCCTTCGAAACTTGGTGTTTCAACAACAACTGGAGGGAATGGTGCGAGTAGTGGTGCGGCAACAGCAGGGGCGACAGGCAGGGACCTACCAAGGGAACCACCGCATTCCGCATTACCCCAGAACCAGGCGTTCCGGTTTGGGCACTGATTCGTCTCTCGTTCCTCCATCGTTTTTCCATTTTTTCTTGGGCCTTTGGAACCGGTTGAACAAGGTCACCTTCCCCCCAGAGTCATGTGCTGCTGACAGGGCTCAGGAAGCAAAGAAGAAAGAAAGCGTAGCGTATATATATAATCACTTAATAATAGGCGCATTCGATATCATACATACACTCGCTCATATGTATGAAAGGGTGGAAGACTGGGAAACCCAGGACTGTAGGGAGAACTGGTACGTATGGTATCACCCGAGAAGTGCAGTGACCCATCTCTTAGAGAGAAAAGTCATGACAATCCCATCCCATGTCCTTCTGTACATCTCCATGGTGTATTTCCGTTGTCGAGCTTCTTCTTGCTCTTGCCATCCGCGATAAAATCGCGCGAGGGCGTGATCTAGTGCGATGGCACGATCATGTTCGGATTGAGAAGGGGATAGTGGAAGTGCGGCGTATGAGGATATAAGAGCTTGTTTTGCGGCATTGAATCTCGTGTTACTCTGTGTGGATTCAAGACCAAAGGAAAAGATTTGACAATGGGACGTCGTGGTTCAGATGAGAAACGATTCCAGAGAGTGTCAGTGGGAAGAAAGTATGACACTTATAAATAAGCACAAAAGGATCAGACGTACGTCAAGCCAGAAAAGATGATTAATACGATCATTCTCAATGTTCTTCCATCGAATTGCCCAGTCGTCTTTAGTGACTGATGACGGCGCGCTCGTTGCAGGCTGTGCAGATGCACCCGTAAACTCATCTACGGCGTACGGACTACTATGTGTACTTGGTAAAGGCTGCCCTTCCGCCGTATTCATGGTATTATCATGTGAAGTGTCCGATGAGTCTTTAGCAGATGACGAAGGTGACGAGTTGTTGCATTCGTGGGGAAGTGCGTCGTAGAGGACTGGTCGTATATTTGATACGGGATGAGGGGGCCCGACAAGGATAGTAGGACGAGTAGTAGTGATATACCGAATCAATGAACGATGCATCGTTTCACTGCAGGCGGCCTGACCGGGTCACGTGCCAGGACACGACGTCGGGAATATTAATTAGGGCGGTGCGCAGAACGGTATGATATTAATCAAGGACGGCAGACAGAAGCTGAAGGTTTGGAAGTGGAAAGTATATATTTGGAAAAGCTTCGAGTGGGAGGGATTGCTGGCGCGCACGGAAAGGATGTTGGCTTCGGCATCGAGTCATCGGCTACTGTTGATGCCAAATATCTCAATATGTAGTGTCAGAATGCCGCTGACTCAACTTGTTTAGGTTGCTTTGGGTCGATGTTGCTTCTTAAAGCTACTGCTACTGCGGCACAGCTGCACAGATGCCAGCAAGTCTACATGCCAGTGCTTTTTCATACTACTAACATGTTGTTCAAGGACTATCACAATGTCACCACTGCCCCTTTCAATAAGCCACTTCCCATTGAACTCCACGGATTGTTCGCATCGCACCTCGCGCACGATGACCTCAAATCATATTCTCTCGTCTCCCGTTCGTTAAATAGGGAGACGAATCGCGTTCTATGGCGTTCTGTGCAAGTGTCACCCCGTAAATTGTTCGACAACCACGGAGTCATAAAAGAATTTGCTCAGGCGTTGATGCGGGATCCAGTGCGGGCGGCTTGTATTCGCCGCATAAACTTGGCGAGCGGTGTCGAAAACTATGCTGGGATATTTCCGAGCCAACCTACGGAAGAGCTCTGGAATACCTTGAAAGAAGCTTTCCGCCTGCTCATTCGCCTCAACAGCATCAGGCTAACAACTCACAACGGGAACCTTGCATACACCCATTCAGCATATCCTGAGCAATTTTTTGACATCATTTCCAGTGCGTTTGCGGCGTCTCCAATAGTGGCCTTTGCCGCTTCCCTTCCTCCACGCCGATTGTTGCAATTATGCCAGTCCTGGCCTACTTTGGTCACTCTACGCTCCGTTGCCATTTCTACAGCTACTTCCGTCAGCCTCCCCCCTGAGGCTCTGCCACGGCTTCGCCATGCGGAGTTGGATTTGGGGGCGATGCGTCATATTATTCGAGGACGACCTTTGGAGACACTTTATCAATTCCTGCCGTTTTGGGAATTTGATGATTATTACGATTCAAGTGACTTCGAGTGGATCGCAGAATCTATTCGATGCTGTAAAACTCTCCTAAGGGCCCGCCCCTATGGCGTATCCGAGGGTGTGGAGCATTCTGCCACGCTGTTGCCAATGCTGGTCCATGACAACCTGCGCGAGTTAGAATTTCATGTTATCTTTCGGGACGAGTTCCCTGGCTTGAATCCGTATGACCAAAGCGCGGGTTGGGATTTAACGCACGACTTGATAATGCGGGCTTTACCGCCTGGACTCCTGACACATTTCCCCAAACTGGAAACCCTCCAGATCATCTTATATGCGCACCACTTCGACGACGCTACAGAGGATATAGACAATGACTATATAGGATACGTAGCGAACACGTTAGCAGACCTTCTCACCTCGGAAGCTGAACCTGCGCTCAACCGCGTCGAAATTCATTGCCGCTCAAATCCTTTCCGGAATAACTCGAACCTCAGTTTTCTGGCTACACTCTGTGAAAAACACTGGGAAGTCAAGTTCTCACAATATGTGTCTCTGATCTACACCCACATTGATGATGCGTGCTAAGGGTACTCGGCCCAGGTGATGCAGACATGTTTTCTTCAATTGGCTTTGTTACTTACATGTGGACTCTTGACCAGATATAGCGCATCCAGTTAGCACGGAGGATTAGCATCGTCGCTAACCGATTTGTCATTCTTTCTTTCACATCTTACCAGAACGATCGTACGCAACACGCAACGTTTTCTTTTGTCAGCCTGCGGCCAGACATCTTTTAGCTAGACATGAACGATACCTTCCACATACTGGTCTTTTTTTGTAATCCAGTCAAATGTTTATTGCACCACAACAATCGATCAGCAACAGTGTCGATGTCTCGGTATTCGCTCTTGGTTGCTTCTGCATGCGATTACTGTCTGGCGCAACTCTAGATCCGCTGTTGTCAAACGCATGATGCACTTTGGTAAATCAATCGTCCCACTCTGCCACTCCGACAACTTCGAAACCACCATCAGAGTTAGGCCCCATCTGGTCCACCATACAAAGAGTCTCATATACCAATGATACTCGTGCTACAAGAAAA
>Ga0307508_10004178_pt1 | contig 14209 bp, 9 predicted proteins | sample 9_EM_MG_FD_203089 | JGI IMG/M metagenome (GOLD analysis project Ga0307508, IMG submission 203089) | Populus trichocarpa ectomycorrhiza microbial communities from riparian zone in the Pacific Northwest, United States - 9_EM | ecosystem: Host-associated > Plants > Roots > Unclassified | place... | reverse complement strand
CCCGCGCGTACCCGCCCTCGGCCGCCGCGGACGCCGTGCCCACGTCGAGCACGGCCGCGCCGGTCGAGGCGATGTCGGCCCGTGCCGCCTCGCGCACGTCGTACCCGGTGACCAGCGCGCCCAGCCGACGCGCGGTGGCGATCGCCTGCAGCCCGGCGACGCCCGCGCCCAGGACCAGGACCTGGGCCGGCCGGGTCGTCCCGGCCGCGGTCATCAGCATCGGGAAGAAGCCGCCGTACGCCTCCGCGGCCACGATCGCGGCCTTGTAGCCGGCGACGTTCGCCTGCGAGGTGAGCGCGTCCATCGCCTGCGCCCGGCTCAGGGTGCGGGGCAGCAGGTCCAGGCTGACCGCGGTCACGCCCGCCGCGGCCAGCCGCTGCGCGAGGCCCGGCCGGACCAGCGGCGCGAGCAGGCCCACGAGGACCTGCCCGGCGCGCAGCGCGTCGACGTCCTCCGGCGGGTCGAGGCAGACCAGGACGTCGCTGTCCGCGTACACCTGCTCGCGCGCGCCGGTCGTCGCGCCGGCCGCGGCGTACGCCTCGTCGCCGAAGAAGGCCCGGCGCCCGGCGCCGGACTCGACCGCGACCCGGACGCCCAGCTTGCGCAGGCGCTCCGCCCCGTCCGGGGTGAGCGCCACGCGCCGCTCGCCCTCCGCCGTCTCCCGCAACACGCCGACCGTCGTCATCGTCTCCCCATCGCCAACCCGTCGCTTTCGATGCTGGACCACGGCGGGCCGATCAGCCACCGCGACGAGGCGCGAGGATGCGGCGATGCGGGCAGCGGTCCGGGCCCCGGTGGTGGGTCAGGGGCTCGTGGCCTGCGCGAAATGCTGGAGCAGCAGGGCGGACACCCGGTCGGGCGTCTCCTCGGGCAGCCAGTGCGACGCGCCGTCGATCACCTCGAACCGGTAGGGGCCCGTGACGCAGCTTCCGCACAGCTCGGCGGCGGCCCGGGAGACGAACCGGTCGCCGTCGCTCCACACGAAGAGGGTGGGCACTGTGGTTCGGCCGATGCGGTCGCGCGCGCTGAACGGCAGGGCCCGGTACCAGTTGAGCGGGCCGCGCATCGCCGTGCGGTCGGCCGCCCGTTCGGCGTAGCGGCCGGCGCTCGCCGGGTTCAGGCCGGTGCTGATCAAGCCCGCCCGCATGGCGCTGCCGCCGCGACGGGACAACGCCAGCTCGGGCAGGGCCGGAATCTGGAAGGCGGCCATGTACCAGGAGAGCAGCGCCTGGTTGCTGGTGGTCAGGGCGCGCCGGAACGCGTCCGGATGGGGTACCGAGAGGGCCGCCACCGAGATCGTCCGGCTCGCGTGACGCCCGGCCACGTACCAGGCCAGGGCCGCGCCCCAGTCGTGGCCGACGACGTGGAACCGTTGCGCGCCGGCGGCGTCGGCGAGGGCCGTGACGTCCCCGGCGAGCCGGGAAAGGGCGTAGGCGCGGCGAGCGGTGGGCCGGGCGCCCGGGGAGTAGCCGCGAAGGTCGGGGGCGAGCACCCGGTAGCCGGCCGCGGCGAGCGCCGGGGTCACCGCGGCCCAGCTGTGGCGATCTTCGGGGAAGCCGTGCAGGAGCACGGCCACCTCGGTTGTGCCGCTGCCGGCGGCCGCGGGCGTGTCGGTGACGTCGAAGGTGAGGCCGTCGTTAGTGAAGTGCTCCATCCGCGCCATCCTTGCCGACGGCCGCCAGTGCGGTTCAACCCCAGACTTCGGCGGCGGTCTCCGCGATCAGCCGCAGCTTGGCGACTTCCTCGGCGTACGAGAGCACGTTGCCCTCGACCGTCGAGGAGAAGCCGCACTGCGGCGACAGGCACAGCTGCTCGATCGGCACGTAACGGCTGGCCTCGTCGATGCGCCGCTTCAGCGCGTCCTTCGACTCGAGCGCGCCCCGCTTCGTGGTGACCAGGCCGAGCACGACCATCTTGCCGGGCGGCACGAACCGCAGCGGCGCGAACCCGCCCGAACGCTCGTCGTCGAACTCCAGGAAGAATCCGTCGACGGCGAGCTCGCTGAACAGGGCCTCGGCGACGAAGTCGTACCCGCCCTCGGCTGCCCACGACGACCGGAAGTTGCCGCGGCACATGTGTGTGGTCACCGCGAGGCCCGCGGGCCGGTCCTTGATCGCCGCGTTGATCTGGCGGATGTACCGCAGGTGCTGGTGCTCGGCGTCGTCTCCCCGCTCGGTGAGAAGCTTGCGCTGCTCGGGATCGTTCAGGTACGCGAGGCTCGTGTCGTCGAGCTGCAGGTACCGGCAGCCGAGCGCGGCGACCCGGCTCACCTGATCGGCGTAGGCAGCGCTGAGGTCGGCCCAGAACTGCTCCTCGTCGGGGTAGACCGCCGGGTCGATCGCCGCCCGCCCGCCGCGATAGTGCACCATGCTCGGCGACGGAATCGTCAGCTTCGCGGTGACCCCGGGCTCCACCACCGAGGCGAGGAAGGTGAAGTCGTCGCCGAAAATGGTCTCCCGGAGCCGCACCGGCGCGTCGATCGCGAGCGCCGCGGACTCGAAGTCGAGCTCGCCGGCCGCGTTGCGGAAGTGCACCCGGATCTTCTCGTCCGTGCTGTGCACGCCGCCGAGTCGGTAGATGAAGTCCATGTGCCAGGACGTACGGCGGAACTCGCCGTCGGTGGCCGAGCGCAGGCCCACGTCGCGCTGCATCGCGACGACCTCGCGGATCGCGCGGTCCTCGACGGCGCGCAACTCGTCGGCGCCGATCTCGCCGACGGCCCGCCGCTCGCGGGCCTCGAGCAGGTACGCCGGGCGTAGCAGGCTGCCGACGTGGTCGGCCCGGAACGGCGGCGTGTCACGGAGTGTCATGTCGGGCTCCTCCACTTCTGGATGTGCGTACGCCCGCCCCGGTCTGCGGTCTTCCACTCGGGTCGGCCGCTTCCTCTCAGGTCGGACCGCTTCCTCTCAAGGTCGGCCGCTTCCTCTCAGGTCGGTCCGTCGAGGCCCGATGGTGCCGGTGGAAAGGGACGGGAAGGGGTGGGCGGTGCCGGATGCCGGTGTGACGCTCGACGCGCACACCGCGGCGCTTGAGCACGCGTACGCGCTCATCGAGGCCGCCCAGGGCGAGGACGCCGCGGACGAGATCGCCGTGGCCTTCGCCGAGGCGACCGCGCGCGGCTGGGACGACGTGCTGGTCCTGCTGCACTACGCGAGCTCGTTCGTCGCACGTTACGCCGGACTGGACGATTCCGCTCACCTGGACGCGATGGTGGCGGTGTCCGAACGCGTCCCGGACCCGGCGCTGCAGGCGCTGGCCCTCGCCCACCTCGCGGTACGCCGCGTCGAGTCGCGCCGGGCGCTGGAGCTTACCGAGTCGCCGACGAACCTGCTGGTCCGGGCGGTCGGGTTGCTCGACGGCTCGCAGGCGCCGGTCGTACACCGCGCGGCCGCGCTGATCGCGATCGCGATCGTGTCGCACGTCCTGGGCCTGTGGGAGCTCGCCATGGAGCAGTACGACCTGGCCGAGGAGGCGTTCGCCGTGGACGACGACCCCCGGTGGTCGGCGACGGTCCGCCGCCAGCGCCGCGCCGTCGCCTACAACCGGATCGAGCTGACCCTCGACTGGGCGAGCGCTGAGGCGGCCCTCGGCAGGTGGGAGGCGGCCGGGTCCCGGGCCGCCGCGATCCTGCCCGGCAGCCTCGACGCCGTCGACGCGGACTGGCCGCCGAGCTGGGTCTCCCTCTACCGGTGCCAGCTTCACCTACTCTCCGCCCTGGCCGAGCCGCCCGGCGTTCCGGTTTCCGCCGCGGCCTCGTCCGGCGTTTCGGTGTCCGTGGCGGGCTCGTCCGGCGTTTCGGTGTCCGTGGCGGGCGCGTCCGGCGTTTCGATTCCCGTGGCGGGCTCGTCCGGCGTTTCCGCCGCGGCCTCGTCCAGCGTTTCGGTTTCCGTGGCGGGCTCGTCCAGGGTTTGGGGGTCTGCCGGGAGTTCGTCCGGGGTTTCGGGGTCTGCCGCGAGCGCGTCCGACGCCACGAAGTACGCCCTGGGCCCGTCCGGCGACGATCTCGCCGAGGCGGTGACCGCGGTCGGCGAAGCCGTGCGGGCGGCGCGCGACGGGGAGCCGGCGCGCGCGGCCCACCTGGCCGACGGACAGGCCGACCGGCTCGGCCTGTACCTGCCGGACAACGCGCGCCTGCTCTGCATGAGCCTCGCGGCCCGGATTCCGGGCACGCCGGCCGCCGCGACCGCCTATGCCGACGCGCTCGCGACGCTGCGCTGGAACGCCCGCATCGACCAGATGGCCGGCGTCCGGGACGCGATCGCCGTGGAGCGCCGGCGCCACGAGCACGAGCAACTGCGTCACCAGGTCGTCGTCGACGACCTGACCGGCCTGGCCAACCGGCGCGGCTACCACGCGTACCTGACGGGTCTGCTCCAGCCCGGCGGCGAGGACGGCGCCCGGTACGCCGTCATGATGATCGACGTCGACCACTTCAAGGGGGTCAACGACACCTTCGGGCACGACGTCGGCGACGTCGTGCTCACCCGGATCGCCCAGGTGCTCGCCGCGAACGTCCGCCCGGTGGACCTCGCGGCCCGCCTCGGCGGCGACGAGTTCGTGGTCGTCCTGGCCGACACCCGCCCGGGCGTCCCCGAAGCACGCGCCGAGGCGATCCTCGACGCGGTCAGCGGGCACCCGTGGCAGCAGGTCGCGGCCGGGCTCGCCGTCTCGATCAGCATCGGCGTCCACCACGGCGTCCGTCAGGAGCTGCCCGGCCTGTTGGCAGACGCCGACCGCAAGCTCTACGACGCGAAGAACGGTGGCCGAGGCCGCGTCGCCGCCCACCCCACGCCGGTGCCACAGCCGGTCTGACCCCGCGGCCGCGTCGCCGCCCACCCCACGCCGGTGCCACAGCCCGCCTGACCCCGAGACTGCGGCACAAGCCCACGTCGTCGACCCCGGCCCAGCGGGCCTGATTTGGTCCCGCGTCACATCGCCACCCGAGCCGGTCCACGGATGTCGCATCGTGGGAGGGGCTCCCGGATCCTGGGCTCGAGTCCCGCATTGTGGCCACCCGCTCACATGCTGAGCGAGACTTCCGCGATTTGGGCAGCCCAACGACCCAAACCCCCACATTTCACCCACACTCGCAGACCTCGCCGGCAATCTTGTGGCGTACGGCCGGCCGGGCGACCCCAACTCCACACTCTTTGCGGAGGCCTCGACCTTCTCCAGCCGATGCCGGCCGGCGTGCAACCAGGCCGACCCGGGGGCCGACCCGCCGCGCTCCACACAAGTTCGATCGCACGCTGTCGGGACAACTCGTTTGACGATCTACGGAAGGACGCGAACACACCGCTGGAGCCCCCACCATGCCCGACAAACCAGCCGGGCCGGTCATCATCGGCCCGGCTGATCCGCATGCCCGCAAACCTGATCGACCAATGCCGATCACCCAGCCTGGCAACGGGTGCTTGCGTTGTTCAGCCGAGGTTGTGGTCGGCTGGGCCGGTGTTCAGGACCCAGGCGAGTGGCATGGCCGCCTGCACGGCGTAGCGGTCGCCGTCCAGGCGGTGCATGGTGACGGTCTGGACCGGGTCCTGGCCGACTGCCCAGTACTGCGGGATGCCGGCGGCCGCGTACTCGTTCCACTTGGTCACCGTGTCGGCGCCTTCGGAGCCCGGCGAGACGATCTCGACGACCAGCAGCACGTCGGCGACCGGCAGCCAGACGCCGTCGGCCTGGGTCTTGCTCCAGACGACCAGATCGGGGATGCGTCCGCCGACGCCGCCGCGACCCGGGATGCGCAATCCGACCGCTTGCGCGATCCGGTCGGTCGAGATGCCGGCCGCGGCGAGCCACACCATGAGCCGGGTCGCGATGATCGCATGGGCATACCCCGGCGGCGGCAGGACTGAGAGGACTCCCTCGGGGCTGATCTCATACCGGTGGTGCTCGTCCGCGGCCATCATCGCGGTCAGGTCATCGAGCGTCACGACCGCAGGCATGTACCTGCCGACAGTCTCGGAGCTCATGGAGGCATCGTACCGGCCCGACGCCCGAGACCGCGGCCTGGTCGCGACGGCGCCGGCCGCACCTCGCTACCGAACGCGGCCTCACGCCGCCGGATTTCTGGAATCGCCGGCAGTCGTCGCTCGGGTATTGCTAGCAAACCGGGGCGGCCGGGTCGCACGTCGACGTATCCCCCGCAGAGACCGTAGCGCTCGTGGCTACGGTCGTCGGCTCGGTGGGCGTGACCGTCGAGGGGTGCGTCGTCGGCGTGACCGTCGAAGGGTGCGTCGTCGGCGTGACCGTGGTGGGCGTTGGGGTCGTGGTGGGCGTTGTCGGTGGCGTCGTCGTGGGGGCTTGCCGCACCGCCTGGACGTCAACGACGACCCGGAACCCGCACCCGCCCTTCGCGCTGGTCGCGAGGCTCAGGGCGCCCGGCACGACGACCTGGCCGTCACGACCCGGGGCCAGGGCGACGCGCTGACCGCCCGCGAGCTTGACCCCGGCCGTCTCGCGCAGCAGCGGACCCGACAACTTCGCGAGGCAGCCGGCCGGGCTCTCCTCCCGCGGTGGAGACGCCAGCCGGACGCGATCGGCCACGACTGTGAACGCGCTGCGGTTGCGCACCTGTATGACGAGGTCGCTGGCCTGGCCGGGCACCAGCAGCGGGTCGAGCCGGGCCGTGACGACCTGCAGGTCGCCGGTGAGTGGCTGGCTGACCAACTCGCCCTTGCCGTGCACGACGACCGCCGCGGCGGCCGCGGCGGACCCGCTTGCCATCAGTACGCCGAGTAGGGCAAGCACCCACCACGTCGGGCGCACCGGCAGGCGAGGCGTGCGAGGGGCGGGAGCTTCCGGGCGGGGCAAAGGATTGCTCGGGCGGACGGAGATCATCTGTCAGGACGCCTCTCGGTCGTCGACTCGTTGCTGTCACGCAGCATTTCGCCGCTGTGATGCACTCGTCACGGCAGGTTAGTCCGATGGCGAGCGGCGGTGTGCCCGTGCCGGCGCGCGTGGGCATTCCGGCAAATGCGGCCTGCGTCCGCCGACGTAGTCGACCGACGAGTCCGAAGTGGCCGTGGGGTCAGGGTTCGATGGTTCGAGCGAGGCGGATCGCTTCGGTTCGCAGGCGGGTTCGGGCCGGGCGGGACGCCGCCGCGCGGACCTCGGGCAGGTCGGCGCGGGCACCGGTCGCTGCCGCTGCCGCGGCGGCCAGAGCGAGCAGGTCGGGGGCGCCCTGCGGCGGGCGGTCCATCCGCAGCAGGGCGGGTACGAGGGTGCGCGCGATCGCCCACACCACGTGGTGAGCGCCGGCTCGCGCGACTTCGGACAGCGTGCGTACCGCCCGGCCGAGCACCACGCTCCCGGCCGCCAGCAGCAGGCCCAGCTCACGCCCGATGAGTCCCGCGTCGAGGCCGTCGGTCGCGGCCAGGCGCAGCAGCGCGTCGGCCACCGCGAGGCGGTCGCGTTCGCGCCGCGCCGCCAGGCCGTAGGCGAGGCAGAGCGCCATCGCCGGACCGAACGGGCCGCACGAGCGGGCCAGCGCCGGGAGCACGTCGAGGCCGCCGCTGTGACCCTGGTCCGCGGCCGGGGCCAGGAACGGCTGCACATGCGCCGCGATGATCTCCCGGTGGCCCGGCAGGACCATCGGCCAGCACGCCATTTCCGGGAGCCGGCCCATCCCGTACGCCCGGTGTGTCGCGTCCTCCGCGGGCAGGCAGAGTAACCCGTCCGGGATGGTGAGCCCCTTGACGTCCGGCGGGGCGAAGGCGGCCGTGCGGCGCGGTGGCTCGCCGTGCACCGCGACCACGGTGGTGGCCGGGTCCGGCAGGCCGCCGTCGCGCAGCCAGGCCGCGAGCCGTCGGCCGGCCGGGGAGACCAGCCGGTCGGCGGCCGCGGCCACGCCCGGGTCGACCTTGCGGGGCAGGCGCAACAGGGTCTGCGCGAAGTCGTACGGGCCGGGCTGCCGGCCGTCGGACTCGGCCGACGCCAGCCGCAGGACCACCCGCGCCGGGTCGACGTGCCCGTCCGCGGTGGCGGGCGCTGCCAGCAGAACCACCGGCCCGCCGCCGGCCACCTGCCCGGCGAGCTCCCGGATCCGGGCGACCACCATCTCCTGCGGCGCCGGCGGCACCCGACCCGCGGAGCCAGCCGCCGCCAGCTGATGGGCTGGGGAGGCGGGTCGAGGCAGCGGGCGGTCCGGGGAGCTAGCCGCCGGCAGCGGATGGCCTGGGGAGGCGAGCGCGGGCAGCGGGTGGTCCCAGGAGGCGAGCGCGGGCAGCGGGTGGTCCGGGGCCGCGGGTGCGTGCGGTGCGGGGGCGGTGAGCGCGCGGATCAGCGCGTCCAGCGGGGAGTCTCCCGGCTGTGCCTGTGGCGCGAGCGCCTCCGCGATCGTGTCGCGGCTGGAGTTGGCGAACCTCGCGACGGCGGCGAGCAGCCGTTCCAGCGGCACCGGGCGCCAGGGGTCCCGCCGCAGCGCGGCCATCTCATCGGCCAGTTCGGCGACGGTGGCGATCGGGCGCGGCATCGGCTCCGGGGCGTACGCGATGGGGGCCGGGGCGAACGACGGCGCCGGCGGCCCGACGCTCAGGCCGAGCGCCTCCTCGGCCTGGCGCCGCAGGTCACCGTCGAGCGCGTCGGCCCGCTCGCGCAGCGCGTCGAGGCCGCCCGGGTGGCTCGCGAGCACCCGCAACGCCTGCTCGGCGAGGTCCACCGACTCGTTGCCGAGGCCGGCGGCGACGGCCGCCAGCAGCGGCCCGACGGCCTCGGGATGGCGGGTGACGGCCTTGTCGAGCCAGGCCAGCTGGGCGCGGACCAGCTTCTTCTCGGTACGCAGCAGGACCGCGGCCCCGGCCTCGGCGATCGCGCCGGCGTCGAGGCGTCCGGCGTCGTCCAGCGTCCGCAGCGCCTGCTGGGCGATCTCGGTGACCGCGACGTGCGGCCCCGAGAGCATGCCGAGGTACTCCTGGGCGTGCTCGGTGCGCTCGTCGAGCGACGGATCGAGCAGTTGGTGTAGCTCGACCACCGGCCGCATCGCGCCGGGCCGGTCGCCGGCGCGCATGCGGTGCAGGACCAGGTGGATCAGCTCGCCCCGGTCGAAGCGGCCGTTGGCGACCAGCCGCAGCAGCGCCACCGGCCAGGTGTCGTCGAGCCCGGCCGCGACCCGCGGGATCGTGAAGACCTGCGGCAGCAGCACGCCGAGCCACGGGTCGGCGGCGAGCCGTGCGGTCAGCGTCTTCGGCACCGACGAGGACAGCTCGCGGATCCAGCCGTTCACGATCGCCTCGGTGGCGGGCGGCGGCACGTCGGCGGCCCGCAGCAGGGCGGCGGCGAGCGGCCATTCGTCGCGCCGGACCTCGGCCGGCCGCAGCTTGGTGGCCAGCGCGGTCGCGACCTTGGGCAGCGATGGCCGGCCGGGCGCGGAGAGCACCCGTACGATCGCGGCGATCGTGCTGCCGGGCATGCCGTGTCGGAACCGGGCGGACCGCAGCCAGGACACGACCTCGGCGGCCCGGGGCAGGCAGGCGGCGCCGGCCACCCGCAGCGCGCCCTCCCGCCGCTGGTCGGGCGTGGCGGAGCCGGCCGCCTTGATCTGCGCGGCCAGGGCGCGGCGCGCGGACTCGTCGAGACGCAGCAGGGTGTCGGCGACGGCGGGCCCGTCGCCCTCGTCGAGGAGCCGGCCCAGGTCGTCGCCGTTCACGTCGCGAACCAGTCGTGGACGGCCGACTCACTGGGCGCAGCGGGCGACAGTCCGCGGTCCACGGCCGGCGAGAGCAGCACGGCGAACCGGACCAGCCCGAGGTCGAGCTCCCAGCCGGAGGCCAGCGGCGGGCTGAGCGCCGTGGCCGGCGGGCCGTAGAGGCGCAGCGCCCGCAGCATCGGCAGCAGGGGGCGCAGCGCCGCGAGGCGGTACGCGCCCGCCAGGCACACCGCTCCGGCCGCCGCGGCGGTCGTCATCCGGACCGACCGGCCGGCCGGCAGCAGCCAGCGGACGTCGCGGCCGTGGTGGGTGGGCAGCCGGTGCAGCAGCGCGGCCGCCGCCGGCCCGTCGAGTTGGGTCCGCAGGTCCATGCCGGACGCGGTCGGCACGGCCCCGGCCAGCGCGTGCAGCCAGCGCTCGGGCGCCGGCACCCGCTTGCGGACCGGCTTCTGCCCGGACGAGGCCGGATCGTCCGCGCCGACGGTCAGCCTCAGCGCCTCCGCCGCGCCGACCCGGCTCAGCGCGTCACACAGGGCCGGGTTGACGTCCACGGCGGCGCTGCCGGGTTCGGGGAACTCGCCGTCCAGGGCGGCCGGGAGCAGGTCGAGGCGGGCGTACACGCCGCCGCAGGCGGTCAGCGCCTCGGCGCGCAGCCGGTCGTCGCCCCCGGTCACGATCGGGTCGTGGGCAGCGGGCCCGGCCCGGCGGAAGTCGGTGCCGGCGAGGTCGGCGAGCACGGCGAGGGCGACCGCGGACGCCCGCGGCTCGGTCAGCGTCCCCGCGAAGAGGTACGGGCCGCCCCCGGCCGTCTGCAGCGCCAGCCGGCCGCCGTCCAGTGCGGAGGGCCGCCGGTAGGCGACAGTCTGGATCACCGCGGCCATGATCGCGACCGTACCGGGCGGGGCGGCCGTCGCGTGGCGTTTCCGGCGGATCGGGCCCGCCGCGACAGGTGGCGGGTCATGTCACTGCTGGATGGCGTGCGCCATCGTGGCCTGTTCCTCCAGCACCTCGTTGATCCGGGCCGAGACGCCGTCGAGCTGGCTGATCGTCTCGCTGGTGGTGCGGATGCCGCCGGCGACCGACTCGGCGCTGGCCTGCAGCGCGGTGATCTGCTCGGAGACCTTCTCGGTCGCCTCGGCGGTCTCCCGGGCCAGCTCCTTCACCTCGCCGGCGACTACGGCGAAGCCCTTGCCGATCTCGCCGGCCCGGGCCGCCTCGATGGTGGCGTTGAGGGCGAGCAGGTTGGTCTGGTCGGCGATCGAGGAGATGATCTGGATGACGTCGCCGATCGCGTTGGAGGCGTCGCCGAGCGAGGTGAGGTCGCCGCTCATCGCCGTGGCCCGGCTGACCGCCTCGTCGGCCACCCGGGTCGCCTCCCCGGTGGCGGTGCGCAGCCGGTCGACGGTGTCGAGCAGAGCGCGCGCGTTCTGGGCGGCGGACTCGGTGGTGCGCACGACGTCCAGCCGCTGCGAGACCAGCTGCTGTACATTGCGCAGCGCCGAGGCGCGCGACTCGCTGAGGTCGATGTACTCGTTGGTGAAGAAGTCCATCGTGCCGACGATCCGGTCGCCGGCGTTGATCGGGAAGCAGACGCCCGAGCGGACGCCGGCACGCTGCGCGGCCGTGCCGCGTACGCAGTCGGTCAGGTCGCCGATGTCGCGGACGAAGACGAGGTCCTTGGCGCGCCAGGCCCGGCCGGAGAGGCCGGCGCCCTCGGCGAAGGTGGCCGCCAGGGTGACCTTGCGGAACTCCTCGCCGGCGCTGCCCGACTCGACCACGAAGCGCAGGACGTTCTCCCCGTCGTCGACCTGCCAGTACGACCCGTAGGCCCAGCCGAAGGCGGTGCGGACGGCGTCGAGCGCGGACTTGACGGCGAGATCGGAGCTGCCGGCGCTGCCGAGCGCGGCGACCACATTGGTGACCGCGAGCCGGTCGTCCGCGACCTGCCGGGTGACGAAAAAGGAGAGCGCGGCGACCCGGGCGTACTCGGCGAGCCGCCCGATCGCGCTCCACTTGCTGATCAGGGCGCTGTCCACGGCCAGCTGCTCGCGGATGAAGAACTCCATCACGCCGACGACGGCGTTGTCGCGTACGGAAGGGACCGCGAAGCCCGCCCGCGCGCCGGCCCGCAGCGCCGCGGCGACGCGGTTGTCGGGCCGGCCGTCCGAGCCGTCCGAGTACGCCGGCTGGCCACTGCGCAGGGCCTGCTGGACGAGCTCGGAGCTGCCGCCCGCGCCGCCCAACGCGGCGGCGAGCGAGCCGACTTCGTACTCCAGACGGGGGACGCCGCCGTCGACCACCCAGGCGGCGGCGTAGTCCATGCCGTAGAACTCCAGGTACGTGGAGGCGTAGATGCGCCACGTCGTGGCCTCGTCGGTCACGCTCTCCAGGTTGGTGACGAGCTCCTCCAGCGCCTCGATGTCGCGTGGAATGCTTCGCGCCGGTGGCGGCTCCACCGTCCTGCCTCCGAACAGCCCCATGAGGGACAGGCTACGGAGCAAATTCTCCGGTTCAGCCTGGATTGGCGATGTTGGCCGCCGGATCGGCGCAGGGCGGCGGCCGCTCGGCGCGGGCCGAGCGGACGGGGCTGGACGGCGGCGGGGTCGGTGCGGGAAGGATGGCGGTATGGGCGACTACCAGCAGGCGTACGCGCGCAGCATGGACGACCCCGAGGGCTTCTGGCGGGACGCGGCCGCGGGGATCGACTGGACCCGTGCGCCGGGGCGGATCCTGGACGACTCGGCCGCCCCGATCTACCGCTGGTTTCCCGGCGCTGAGCTGAACACCTGCTACAACGCCCTGGACCGGCATGTCGAGGCGGGCCGCGGCGAGCAGCCCGCACTGATCTACGACAGCCCGGTGACCGGCGACGTGCGCGCGTACACGTATCGGGCCCTGCGCGACGAGGTCGCGGTCTTCGCCGGCGCCCTGCGCCGGCTCGGCGTCGCCCGCGGCGACCGGGTCGTCATCTACATGGCGATGGTCCCGGAGACGGTCGTCGCGATGCTCGCCTGCGCGCGGATCGGCGCGGTGCACTCGGTGGTGTTCGGCGGCTTCGGCGCCCGCGAGCTGGCCGCCCGGATCGACGACGCCCGGCCGCGGGTGATCGTGGCGAGCTCGTGCGGCATCGAGGCGAACCGGACGGTCGCCTACCAGCCGATGCTGGAGGCGGCGCTGGCGGCGGCCGGCCACCGGCCGGAGCGTTGCGTGATCGCCCAGCGGCCGCAGCTCGCCTTCGACCTGCGGCCCGGCCGGGACCTGACCTGGCAGCAGGCGATCGGCGGCGCGGAGCCGGCGGAGTGTGTGCCGGTGGAGGCGACCGATCCGCTGTACATCCTCTACACCTCGGGCACCACGGGGAAGCCGAAGGGCGTCGTGCGCGACAACGGGGGTCACGCGGTCGCGCTGCGCTGGTCGATGGAGGCGATCTTCGGGGTCCGGCCGGGCGAGGTGTTCTGGGCGGCCTCCGACGTGGGCTGGGTGGTCGGCCACTCGTACATCGTCTACGCGCCGCTGCTGACCGGCGCCACCACGGTCCTCTACGAGGGCAAGCCGGTCGGCACGCCGGACGCGGGCGCGTTCTGGCGGGTCGTCGAGCAGCACCGGGTCGGCACGATGTTCACGGCGCCGACGTCGATCCGCGCGGTCCGCAAACAGGATCCGGGCGGCGAACTCGCCGCGGAGCGCGACCTGGGCAGCCTGCGGCAGCTGTTCCTGGCGGGGGAGCGGCTCGACCCGCAGACGTACGAGTGGGCCGGCGACCTGCTCGGCGTGCCGGTGATCGACAACTGGTGGCAGACCGAGACCGGCTGGCCGATCGCGGCCAACCCGCGCGGGCTCGACGACCTGCCGACCAAGCCGGGCTCGCCGTCGGTCCCGGTGCCGGGTTTCCGGGTACGCGTCGTCGACGACGCGGGGGACGACGTCGCGCCCGGCGAGGACGGCGCCATCGTGCTCGGCCTGCCGCTGCCGCCCGGCTGCCTGCCGACGCTCTGGAACGACGACGAGCGCTACCTGCGGTCGTACCTGTCGGCCTTTCCCGGCAACTACCTGACCGGCGACGGCGGCCGCTTCGACGAAGACGGCTACCTGTACGTGATGGGCCGCACCGACGACGTCATCAACGTGGCCGGCCACCGCCTGTCCACCGGCGCGATGGAGGAGGTGCTCGCCGGTCACCCGGCCGTCGCCGAGTGCGCGGTCATCGGGGTGCGCGACCCGCTCAAGGGCCAGCAGCCGCGCGGCTTCGTGGTCCTCAAGGCCGGCGCCGAGGCCGATCCGTCCGCCCTGGAGGCGGAGCTGATCGCGCTGGTCCGCGAGCAGATCGGCCCGGTGGCGTCGCTGCGCCGGGTGGACGTCGTGGCGGCGCTGCCGAAGACCCGATCCGGCAAGATCCTCCGGCGCACGATGCGGGCCATCGCGGACGGCCGGGACGAGCCGGTGCCGTCCACGATCGACGACGTGAGCGTTCTCGACCTGCTACGTCCGGTGCTGTCCGCCGACGATTGAGCCGCCCCGCCGCCCCGCCGCCCCGCCGCCCCGCCGCCCCGCTGTGCCGCC
>Ga0307508_10004177_pt1 | contig 14213 bp, 12 predicted proteins | sample 9_EM_MG_FD_203089 | JGI IMG/M metagenome (GOLD analysis project Ga0307508, IMG submission 203089) | Populus trichocarpa ectomycorrhiza microbial communities from riparian zone in the Pacific Northwest, United States - 9_EM | ecosystem: Host-associated > Plants > Roots > Unclassified | place... | reverse complement strand
AGTTCTGCCAGGTATTCACCATTATGTTGGGCCAGCTTCAATTGATATTTTTTTTCGTAAGCTAACGCCAACCTCCGTTTCAGGTTGTTTAAACCAATACCAGGCCCTTCAGGCGCCAGTGAATCGTCAAAATTATTCTTTATTTCAAAATGAATTTCATTATCCGCAGCGGTTAGCAATATATGAACAAAAGCATTCTCACGGAGGTTTTCCACACCATGCTTAAAAGCATTCTCTACTAATATAATAAACAGCAGGGGCATAACCCTATAGCCTTCTTTTATATCCACCCGGAAGCGTACCTCTATTTTTTTATGATAGCGCATTTTGTGCAACTCAATATAGTTGTTGAGGTATTCAACTTCTTCTTCAAGCGTTACACATTCATTTTGTGCTTTATAAATACTGTAACGCATTATGTCTGATAGCTTAAGCACAAGCGCTGACGCCTTCTCCGGATCACTTTTGATCAGGCCATACAGGTTGTTGAGTGTGTTAAAAAAGAAGTGCGGATTTACCTGGCTCTTCAGGTGCAGCAGCTCGGTTTTTTTCCGCTCATTTCTTAATCGAACAACCAGAATAACCTGCCAAATTAACCAGGGAATAAATATTAACGCAGTAAAGAACAGCGCAGCAATCAGGAAGTATAGTTCGTACTTCTCCATTAGGGCAGCCATCACCAATAACGTGAAATAAATAAAAGCTATAACCGGCAGACTATACTTTCTTAGAAACGATATCATACCCAAAAATAGGCAGTTAGGACAATAAATGTGGCGAACAACCGCAGCCGGAACCAATAAATGTGGTGAACGACCTTTGAATGATTTCGAACAGCCGCCAGCTGGTGATGAAAGTACTTTGACCCCATTCAGACGTTGTATGCCAGCTTCATAAGTGGTTTGAGCATACTAATTTGTGAAGCCCCTTGCCAAACCTTAGGTTTGAAATAAATGACGAAAATGGATACACTTACAATATCGGGACTATCAAAAACGTACGGCAACGGGGTTCAGGCACTCAGAAATGTTTCGTTACATATCCCGGTAGGAATGTTTGGGCTTTTAGGACCCAATGGCGCCGGTAAATCGACCCTTATGCGCACCGTAGCAACGCTACAGGAACCGGACAAGGGTACGATTATGTTGGGAGAAACAGACGTTCTCAGGAACAAACACCAGGTAAGAAAAAGCCTGGGATATTTGCCCCAGGAGTTTGGAGTATACCCCAGGGTATCTGCCGAAGTACTATTGACCCACCTGGCGGTACTTAAGGGAATCATCAATAGAAAAGAGCGAACGGAAGTAGTTAAGGCGCTGCTTTACAAAACCAACCTCTATGAGAAAAGAAAGAAGAACCTGGGAGGCTACTCAGGCGGAATGAAACAACGCTTTGGTATTGCCCAGGCTTTACTCTCAAATCCCAAATTACTCATCGTTGATGAACCAACAGCAGGACTTGACCCCGCAGAAAGAAATAGATTCCACAATTTGCTCAATGAATTAGGTAAAGAAACAATTGTGATCCTTTCCACACACATTGTGGAAGACGTGAAAGAGCTCTGTACCAATATGGCCATTATCAGCAATGGTAAAGTTCTTTTGACGGGCAATCCTTTACAGGCAATTGAGGATGTAAAAGGGAAAGTATTTAGGAAGATTATTCAAAAAAGTCAGCTCGGAACCTACAAAGAGAGGTATACGATAATCTCAGAACGGCTTTTCCAGGGTAATCCCGTTATTCACATATTCAGTGAGAATGACCCGGGCGACGGATTTAAACCAATTGAAGCCGATCTGAGTGACGTGTATTTCTCTCAAATCTTTGGCCAATCTACACATGTTCAAAAGCAATACTGATTCCAACCCTAATACCTTCTTTATGCTGTTTGAAATATTCAAGTTTGAGATCAATTATCGTATCCGGCAGTACAACACCTACCTGTATTTTATTATGCTGTTTCTATTTTCCATCGTCGCGGTGGATGTCATTTTTGAAGGTCAGCTCAGCCCCCTCAAAAGAAATGCTCCAATAATCATTGCAAGAACTATGGGAATTACCTCTGCTCTTGTCATGATGATACCTTCTATGATCATGGGAGTGGCTGTGCTTAGGGATTTTGATCACCAGATGGAATCTTTAATGTTCGTCAATCCTATTAAAAAAAGAGACTATTTTCTTGGCAGGTTCCTGGGATCTTTTGTGATCCTGGTTTTCATTTTCACAGCTATGCTATTGGGGATGATGGTGGGCGATCTGATGCCCTGGCATGACCCGGATAAACTTGTACCATTTAAATTTTGGCATTATCTTCAACCGTTCCTTTTTCTTGTAGTCCCGACTTTATTCTTTGGCGGATCCCTCTTTTTTGTTACGGGAGCATTAAGCCGGAAATTACTCATCGTATATATCCAGGGATTTTTCTTCCTGCTGGTTTATCTATTGGCAATCAACCTGGCAAGAGGCGCTGACAATCCCTTCCTGACAGGTCTTCCCGATCCTTTCACCTTTCAAACAGTACTCATAGCCACTTATTCCTGGAGCGTCATTGAGCGCAACGCTGCAATGGTGCCCCTAACGGGAATACTGCTGTATAACCGATTGCTCTGGATAGCTCTCGGAATGCTCACCCTTGCAATCGGACATCATTTCTTCAACTTTAATGTGGTGAGGGATAAGGCATCCCAAAAAAAGAAACAAGCGGAGGAAACGGAATATAAAAGCCTGTATAGTCCGGAATCGGTATCCACACCGTTGGCTTTTCTGCAAACAGGAATACAAGCCAGTATAGTTCAGCTTTTCCACCTTACGCTGTTCAGTTTCAAATCGATAGTTAAAGAAGTTTCTTTCTGGGCCATCGTACTCTGTGGGATGGGGATTTTGTTCATCAATTCACTCAATCTCAGCACTTCTTATGGAGTGAACAATGTGCCAGCCACATATATTATCGTCGGCGAACTTGTTGAGCTCACGTTGATTTTCTTCGTGGCAATCGTTCTTTTTTACTCGGGCGAACTCGTCTGGAAGGAAAGAGATACCAGGATCAATCTTCTTTTTGATACGCTGCCCATATCGAACCTGGTAAGCCTGGGCGGTAAGTTCCTGGGACTCATGCTTATACTTGTACTACTAATTTTTACAATGATTGGTACAGGTATGCTGTTCCAGACGCTCCACGGTTACTATGATTACGAACTAAAGGTTTATTTCGCAGCCTTTTTTGTTGAGGTCTTCCCTTTTCTGTTTTTGCTGGGTATTGTCTGTTTTGTTTCCCAGGTGCTGGTGAATAACAAGTACCTGGCACACCTGGTGGTACTTATATTTATCGTGATAAGTACCTTTGGATGTAAGGTTCTGGGACTGGATCACGGCCTTATTACTTTTGGCGGCTCGTTGCTAACCACTTATTCCGACATGAATGGGTATGGCCACTTTTTGAAACCTTATCTGTGGTTCAAAGCATATTGGATTTCCTTTTCTCTTCTTCTTTTTATGATTGCAGTGCTTTTTTCAGTAAGAGGTACTGAGGCCGGATTCAGGAGGCGTTGGCGACAAAGCCGGGCTCTACTCACCTCTCCTGTAAAGCGAATCTCCATTGCAGCGATAATCGTCTTTATTTTTTCAGGTGGATATATTTTTTACAACACCAATATCTTAAACACTTATGCATCTCAAACTACCCAACATGAGTACCGGGCTGAATACGAGCGGCTTCTAAAGCCGTTCACGTCTCTTTCTCAACCCAGGATAGCCGCGGTATATCTGAACCTGGATCTGTATCCAATTAAAAGAGAATATTCGGTTAAGGGACAGTACATATTGTTCAACCCGGGAGAAAAGGCTATTCATGAAATCCATATCCAAAAGCTGCCAGGTGACCAGGTAGAGCTGGAATACCTTGCCGTTGAAGGAGGAGCCATTACAGATAGCACGTACATACGTTTTGGATATTATATTTTAAAACTACATCAGCCACTGCAACCGGGAGACTCTTTGAAAATGGAATTCAGACAGAATTATACATCCCCCGGGTTTACAGACAGCCGAAATGCCTTTATGGTATATAACGGAACCTTCCTCGATAATTATCATTTTCCAACAATTGGCTACAACCATGCTATTGAGCTGGAAGATCCAACTATTCGTGCTGAGTTGGGATTGAAATCTCAGCCTGGAAGGGCTAAGGTAAACGACCCGGCAGCCCTGCTTGAAGGCAAGTCAAATGGAGATGGTGAAGAGATCGATTTTGAGATAATAGCCAGTACAGACGCAAGTCAGTCAGTTGTAGCTCCTGGTAATTTAAAAGAAACCTGGACCAAACAAGACCGGCGTTATTTTCATTTTGCTTCGGACAAACCGATTTCAAATTTCTACGCTATTCTTTCGGCCCGGTATGAGATCCTCCGGGAACTTTGGCATCCGGGTAAAGAAAGTGTTGCCCTGGAGATCTATTACCATTCGGGGCATACCTTCAATCTTGATAGAATGATGAACGGAATGAAACGGTCCCTGGACTACTACAGCAAATGCTTCACTCCCTATCAATATCAACAGATGCGTATCGCAGAAACGCCGGTTTATAGCGGAAGGGGGCAATCTTTTCCCGGACTAATATCAATTTCTGAGAATGTCGGGTTTATCATGAAAATTGATGACAAAACAGATATGGACATACCTTTTTATATCGCAGCGCACGAAATGGCTCATCAATGGTGGGGCGACCAGGTAAACCCGGCGAATGTTCAGGGCAAGACTATGATCTCAGAATCCTTAGCTCAGTATTCGGCTCTTATGGTATTTAAAAAAGAATTCTCTGAGGAAAAGGTTAACAATCTTCTGAAATGGAATATGGGACAGTATTTAAAATACAGATCCGGAGATGCCATTCATGAATCCCCCCTTTCATTAGTAAAATCCGGACAAGAATATATCCACTACAGAAAGGGCATGATCAACCTGAATGCATTTCAACATTACGTCTCTGAAGACAGCGTCAACCTGTCGTTACAGCGTTTTATCAGGGACTGGAATAGCTATACCGGGTTGAAAAAGCAACATACTGACCGTTATCCCACTACAAACGACCTGCTGGGTTACTTCAGGGAAGTCACCCCTGACAGCATGCAATATATTATCCATGATTTGTTTGCATCCGTCATACTGTATGACAATAAATTAAGCCATGCCGGCTATGAAAAGATTTCTGAAAAACAGTATTCAGTGACAGTGACGCTGGACATGAAAAAAATACAACTGGACAGCCTGGGAAATGAAGCATCCACAGCAATTGATGATTGGATTGAGCTGGGAATATATGCAAAGGATGAACACGGGAAAGAAAATCTTGTCCTCTTAAAAAAAATTAAGACCAATAAAGAACAGACAACGCTGAAACTATCCGTTTCACAAAAACCTGCGAAGATCGTACTGGACCCTCATTTACTGTTAATTGATAAAAACATGACCGACAATGGAAAGTCGTTTGATAATCTTTGATGTCATATTCGTTGAACTGAAATTATGTAACGTTAAAAAATCGCAGGTAACGATTAACAAAGTGCACGCTCAACAGCACAAAATCATTGGTTTCCATTTCCCTATTTTTTAATATTTGGGGCTATAGAAGTAGCAAACAATTTCCTTAATGCCCAGGTGCAGGCACAAAAAGACAATACCTGGACAATTGCACGGAGATAGCCAATGAAATGGAACCTGTCAAAAGCATCCTGAACCAGGACTGGATTGTTTTCCATCGTTCGAAGGCTTAGCATGATGGGAGCGGCAAAGAAAGTAAGAATAAGACCTGTTGCTGACAACAGGGTTGCCATGTGAGCTATAAATGCCGGGTATTTGAAAGCATCTTTATATATTACTATAATAGCTGAAGAAGCGAGCAATAGGATAAAGCCGGTTATAGCTTCAAACGGGTAAAAAATAAGTCCGTTACCAAGATCCGCATGGCGGCTATACTCTAACCAATTTAATATGTTTACATGACGCCAAGCCGGTTCCTGAACAATATACCTGTCTGCATCTCCACCAGCCAATAAACCAGTGAAAATACAAGCGGCTGTCATCAGAAACTTTAGCCATCTACTTCCTTTTTCATAATTTCTTTCCAAGTTGGTTTTTTGATTGTAAGGATATGTGACGACCCGGTTTTGTGTACTAAAGTTAAACTAATATAATTAAAAAAACTCTTGAATCCTTTACCGGACAAGGGATTCATTATTATCGGCGACTTACGTTTTTGCAAATACAGGTCACCGGACAGGTCACCTGAAGACGGTGATTTTATGGGAAAATGCAGTAGGAAGTAATGACTTTAATATTAAGCATCCACTTGTTTAGTTGAGCACCTTCATCCCTGCTATAAACATTCGGTGGGTGTCCTGCCAAATTTTTTTTTGAAAGAACGCGAAAAATGAGCGAGGTTTTCAAATCCTAAGTCGAGGTAGATGGCAGATGGCTTCTTGTTCTTTTTTTCTATGAGATGGCGGGCCTCTGTCAGCCGTTTTTCCTGTAGCCAATACCGGGGCGACATGCCGAATGTTTTTTGGAAGTCACGCTTGAAGCCCGCAAGGCTTCGCCCCGTGAGTTGTGCAAATCTTTTAACCGGCACATTGAAATGAAAATTTCTCAGCATGAATTTTTCCAGATCGATCTTATAGGGGTCGGAAAAGTCGAATAAAAATTCTTTGATCCCGGGCATGGCATGCGCAAGTAATTGCACTCCTTCTCTCACTTTTAATATGCCCAGGGCAGTCGTTATCTTTTCTTCCGAATTGCGAACATAGGGTATCACGGATTGGAAATATCCATGCAGAAAATCGTTTCCGGGAATAAGCATATTGGGCTGACCGGTGTATTTCTGCCGTATCTCTATTTGCTCCTCCAGGGCAATTTTCCTGAGCAGCTCTTCTTGCAGGGAAATGACAATGGTTTGATAATCCTCACCGGGCAGGGGTGTTTTGGTAATTTGTCCCAGTTGATTTTTACGTATCAACAACATCTCGCCCTGTCTCATCGAAATTCTTTGGCTGGAAGTTTCCAATGTAAATTGCCCTGAAACCTGCAATACCAGGGTATTGTGCTCAAAGAACCCTACTTTCTCCTTTTGCTTTGTTGAAAGAAAAGAGTAAAAGATAACTCCCGGGATTATTTCGGTTGCATTAGTCACTATATAAAGGTATATAAATTCGGGGTTTAGCCAAGGCCTTCTGTCTACCTGTGCAGGTACGTTCCACCGGCTATCGCACCTGTCACAAAATGGGTGTTCAGGGTATTCATCTCTTCCGGAGTAAAGGTGATCCCGAGGGCTTGTATATTTTCCGACAGTCGTGACCTCCGGCTCATGCTCACCAATGGCATGATATCATCGCCCTGTGTGCTTACCCAGGCGATTGCCAATTGTGTCGGGGTGTATCCTTTTCCTTTTGCCATTACCTTTAATACTTCGACTTTCGCCAGGTTCTTTATCAGGTTATCTCCCCGAAAACGCGGGAAGTGGTTGCGGTAGTCATTGGCAGTAAGGGGCGCTTTCATCTCACCGGTCAGCAGCCCTTCGGCCGTATTGGCAAAGGCGACCACCCCAATACCCAGCTCTTTTGCTGTGGGGAGGAGATCCCGTTCTATCTCCCGATCGGCCAGCGAATAGCCTATTTCCAATGCTGTTACAGGATATATGCTATGGGCCTTGCGCAGTTGTGCTGCGTTTATTTCAGACACCCCAAGATAACGTACCTTGCCTTCTTTGATCAGGTCGGCGACGGTTCCTATCACATCTTCCACCGGAACAATATCATCCAGTCTGCACGGCTGATAAAGATCAATGGTCTCTACGCCCAAACGCACCAAAGAATAGTTGATGAAGTTCTTAATGGATAGAGGACGCAGATCCAATCCGAGGAATTGACCGCCGTAGACGATCCCGCCAAATTTTACACTTAGGAAGGCATCATCCCTTCTGCCCTTAATGGCTTTCCCTACAAGCAGCTCATTGTGGCCGCTGCCGTAAAAGTCGCCGGTGTTCAGGAAATTAATGCCGCTGTCTAATGCCATCTGAATGGTAGCAATGCTTTCACCTTCCTCTTTTACCGGAGCGCCCCAAACTGATGACATGCGCATACAGCCTAGTCCGAGTTTAGACACAAGCGGACCATTTTTGCCCAGCGCTATTTTTGTTATTGATGTCATTGCTGTTATGTTATGGATTAACCACGCAAAGATCAGGGGTTGTGCCCCACGGCCGGTTTCCTTTATGGCTCAATTTACTTGCCTGGATGGCTCACTTTCAATTTATATTCATCTTGCACCAGGGAATTTATGCGCCTGGCACAAACGACCGTCTAAATGCCAAAGGCGAAAGATTGGTTTTCGTCTTGCGGGCTGTAGGTTACAGCTTTCGAACTTGCCTGTATCATATACGAGCAAAATGATATATTAGCATTACCCCCACATCCTTATCTTTATAGACCTGCACCAGCTTTACAAAAATGGAAAAGTAAATGTTTGAACAATTTAGAAATAAATTCCCTTTTGACGACAAAAAATGGGGGGACTATATAAGTTGCTTTAAACGCATAGAAGTTCCTGCCAGGACTGTTCTTTTATACGAAGGGGAGGTTTCAAAAAAGCTGTTCCTGATTGAATCCGGCTGTCTCCGTGTTTGGTTTAATAACAATGGTAAAGACATTACTTTTCAATTCTTTTTCGAAAACAATGTTGTTGCTTCTGTTGAAAGTTTCAGGAAAAACATTCCAAGCGTTGTAACTATTGAAACAATTGAGCCAAGCGTAATTTGGTGGATGCATAAAAAAGATATAGACAGAATAATTGAAGAAATAAAAAACATTCCAGCATTACGGGATGCTTTTATCAATGCTATATTTGAAAGGACTTATGATTATATGAAACATTTCTTTTCATCTATCAAAGATACGCCACAGGAACGCTACCTCAGCCTGCTGAAAGAGAAGCCACAAATAGTTCAGCGTATTCCGCAACATTATATTGCTTCATATTTAGGCATTAGCACCGTTCACCTTAGCCGCATAAAAAATAAATTGACCAGGAAAGCAAAATAGGCAACATTTAATAACAAATGTTATTGCCTGCCGGATATCCCCACAATAGTTTTGCCTTGTATTTAAAACATGGCAAAATGAAAAATAAAAAAACAATCTATTTGACTGCCACAGGCATATTTTGTTTGTGGATGATAGCGAATGCCTATTTCTATCTTACATCTGAAGAGGCAAAGGGCATTTGTGCCCACTTTGGCTTTCCCGGTTATTTAAGAGTAGAACTGGCTTTTGCCAAAATCATTGGCGTAGCAATTTTATTGCTTCCGGCAGCAAAAGGAAGATTAAAAGAATGGGCGTATGCAGGATTTACCATTACAGTTATTTCAGGGTTTATTGCACACATTTGTTCAGGCGACACACTTCTCTCTTCTTCATCTGCCTTAATAGCATTGGCAATATTATTAACATCTTATTTCAATTATCACAAATTAAAAAATATTACAAAATGAAAGCAGCAGTAATGTTTGAAAGGGGCGAAATGCCACAATACGTTGAAAACTTCCCGGACCCAATCGTAAATAAGGAAGATCAAATATTAATTTCGGTAAAAGCTTCGGCTATTAAGCATTTGGACAAATCAAGGGCAAGTGGCAGGCATTATTCCACGCAAAGTGATATAGGCCTGGCAAAAGTGATTGGTGGTGACGGAGTTGGATTATTGCCTGACGGAACAAGGTTTTTTGCATTGGGCGTTACAGGGATGATAGCAGAAAAAGCTATTGTTGAAAAAAGCAGGATAATAAAGTTGCCCGAAGGTATTGATGATGTTACGGCAGCAGCCTTGCCTAATGCAGTAGCAGGATCGGCAATGGCGCTTCGCTTTAGAGCAGCGATGAAGGCAGGTGAAACTGTTCTGATAAACGGCGCTACAGGTTTTACGGGTAAAATAGCTGTTCAAATTGCCAAACACTATGGAGCAAAAAAAATTATTGTTACAGGCAGGAATGAGCAGTCTTTACAATCTTTAAAAGAATTAGGCGCCGACGAGCTTTTGTTAACGACAAACGATGAAGCTTTCGCTGCCAAACTCAAAGAGATACATCAAAGTACACCCATAGATATTATTATTGATTATTTGTGGGGACATACAGCAGAACTTATTTTGGAAGCATTAAAAGGCAACGGTGCATTTACGCATAGGACCCGTTTTGTTTCAATCGGTTCGATAACAGGCGACAAAATTCAGCTGTCGTCGGAAATTTTAAGAAGCGTTGACTTACAAATATTGGGTTCAGGTTTAGGCAGCTGGACAAAACCAGCAATGCAACAATTGTTTAAAGAGATTATTCCCGAAATGTTTCAATTGGCTCTCGACAACAAACTAAAAGTTGATACGGAAAGTATAGGCCTTCCCGACATTGAAAAACTTTGGGATGCAGAAGTTGCCAATGGAAAAAGATGGGTGGTTGTTATCTGAGCGGTTACAAGCATTAATTATTCGAATACAAAAAAAGCCCTCAATTTGTTGGAATTGAGGGCTTTCTCTTAAGCTTCTGCGGACTGGACGGGACTCGAACCCGCCGGTTAATGCATTGAAAAAGAAGTATTAATATTTTTAGTCGATTTTTTAGTCGATTAACTGCCAAAGAACTTGTTCATCGTACTGTATCTTAATTCGATTAACTTGTCTTTATAAAGTTATATAAGTTTGACGAAGTAGAATTCCTATTTTTTCCGGTTCTTTTTATTTTCCATCGATCTCAGTTGTGCTTAGGTAGTCGCTTCGCCGTCCAATACCAGGTTCTTCAGCACGCCGTAGATAAATGCGAGCTCTTCTTTTGATAGCTGTACATGGACTGCATGGGCATTTTTTATCGCCTGTTCACTGTTCCGTGCGCCTGCCAGGACAATGGTAATACCGGGCTGGGCGGGCCAGTGCAGGGCAACTTTGTGAGTTGACCCTTGTGGGTGGGAATTGCTGCACGCTGTGCAGGTAGATGACTCAGGAAAGTTTGAGCGGATAAGCGGTTTCGAACTTACCTTCTGAAAGCACAAAATAGGTTTGAACAGAGCCGATATTTGGCAGGGTGGCAAGCTTATCCATGAGGAAGCCGTTGTATTCCTGCATATCCCGGATGGCTATTTTGAGCAGGAAATCGAACTGGCCGGGGCGAGTCCTGCAGGCCAGGCACAAGCCCGGGGGCGGAGACTCGCCTGAGCAATGGATTCCCGCTGCAACGCTTCGAAAAAATACCAGCTGAGGCCGCTGACGGAACTGCCCGAATTTATCGCCGACAAAATAGGCGCGCTGAAAATAGACGCCGACGGCCGGCTGACCAGCATCGTAAACGAGCCATAGTTTTAATCTCCGTTTTGTATACAAAATACCCCGGTTTGTATAATAATACTATTTAACAAAAGCGAAACTTTGCCCTATTAATAAATCAATTTATATACACAACTATCATGAACACAATAAAAAGAATCAAACTGGGGAGCCAGGGATTAGAAACCCCCATCCAGGGGCTGGGATGTATGGGAATGACAAGCCTGGCAGGGGCAAACGTATACGGAAAAGCAAATGAGCAGGAAGCCATTGCCACTATACATCGTGCGCTGGAACTGGGTATTAACCTGCTTGACACAGCAGATCTTTATGGCCCGATGCTGAATGAACGTTTGGTGGCAAAGGCCATTAAGGGAAAACGGGACAAGTACCTTGTTGCTACAAAATTCGGTTATGAGATAGATGATAATGAACAGTTAACCTGGGCCATAAACGGCCGTCCGGATTATGTAAGAAAATCAATTGACCGCTCGCTTAAAAATCTGGGTACGGATTATGTAGACCTCTACTATCTGCACCGGGTTGATCCGAATACGCCTATCGAGGACACCGTAGGCGCGATGGCCGATTTGGTTACATCCGGAAAGGTAAAGTACATCGGGCTTTCGGAAGCTTCGGCTCAAACCATCCGAAAAGCCCACCAGGTACACCCGATTACTGCCGTGCAAAGCGAATATTCGCTTTTTGAACGTGAGGCAGAAGTGAATGGTGTTATTGACGTGCTGAGGGAACTGGGGGTCGGCTTCGTAGCTTATTCTCCGCTGGGAAGGGGATTTATTACGGGAGAAATAAAAAGCCCGGATGATTTTGAGCCCAACGATTTCCGCCGGACTATTCCACGCTACCAGGGCGAAAATTTTTACCGCAACCTTGAACTGCTGAAACAAATCGAGGTCCTTGCGGCTAATAAAGGCATTACGCCTTCACAACTTGCACTGGCATGGGTGATGTCAAATGGCGTGATGGCCATCCCCGGCACAAAACGTATAAAATATATTGAAGAAAACGCCGCAGCGGCAACTATTACGCTTAGCGCAGCAGAAAAAGGGATGCTTGAATCCATTATCCCTGCCGGCATTACTGCAGGCAACCGATATGATGAATACTCGATGAATGCAGTAAACCTTTAGTACATTACTCAATTACACAGGATAGCTTTACCTTTACCGGTAAGGCTTCCTGTTTTACCAGGTAAAAAACCGGGCAAATGAAAAACAAGGCATCTCCCCCGCATATTATCCGTTCAATAACAGAATATAGTCAGGTCATGGGCCTGCCTAAACCTGAGCACCCGCTTGTAATGGTATATGAGCTTGACGGCGATAAGGGCTATCCCGATCTGCCCGACGACAAATTAATTAATGATTTTTATTGTATATCCATCAAACGAAACCTTAAAGGAGCTATCCGGTATGGAAGGCAATACTATGATTTCAGCGAAGGAGTGATGGCCTTCTCAGCGCCCAGGCAGGTTTTTGAGATAGACAGAACGATGGATATTTCCGGAATGACAGGCTGGTTTTTGGTTTTTCATCCCGACCTTATTCGTAAATATCCCTTGGGTAAAGAAATTATCGCGTACGGGTTCTTCTCCTACCATGTGAATGAAGCCCTGCATCTCTCGGATAAGGAAGAAAACATGGTAGAAAGGATCATGCAGGATATCAGGGCGGAATACCGGCAACCTATTGACGCATTTACCCAGAATGTCATTGTGTCGCATATTGAAGTACTCCTCAATTATTCCAACCGTTTTTATAAGAGGCAATTTATTACCCGCGGAAATGCGGCGGATGATCTGCCTGGTAAATTTGAAATGGCCATACAAAATTATTTTGAACAAAAAAACATAGCAAAGCTTCCTACTGTAAATGAATTTGCTTTACAACTAAATATTTCACCTCATTATCTCAGTGATATGCTGCGTTCGTTAACAGGTCAGAGTGCCCAACAACATATCCATAACTTACTTATTGAAAAGGCAAAAGAGATTCTTTTAACGACGACATTAACGATTAATGAGACAGCATATCAGCTTGGCTTCGAATATCCACCATATTTTAACCGGCTTTTTAAGAATAAAACAGGATTAACCCCCGCTGCATTCAGACATTCCAGCCAGTAGCATTAATAAAAAAGGGGTAAGTAAAAACAAACCCCTGTAATTCAATATTCAAACAAGAAAACGTATTAGCTGAAATGGTTTTAAAATCAAAACAATTTATCCAGGAAGTTTACCAGGTCGTCGCCCCGGAGATTAGAAGCCACAATTCTCCCCTGGGGATCGATTAAAAAATTAGCCGGTATGGCTGTTACGCCATATAATTTACCCGCCTCATTGGCAAAGCCTTTCAAATCGCTCAGCTGCATCCAGGGCAGTTTATCGTTTTGTACGGCCTTTAGCCATGACGCTTTATCGCCATCCATCGAAACCGACAGGATGGTAAAGTTGCTGTCTTTGTATTTTTCGTACGCCTTTACCAGATTCGGATTTTCCGCCCGGCAGGGATGGCACCAGCTGGCCCAAAAATCCAGCAGCACATATTTTCCTTTAAAGCCGGAAAGGGCAACCGCCACGCCGGCCGTATCAGGCTGCGAAAAATCGGGCGCCATGGAACCGGCTTTAACCCTATTTGTGTTGTCAATCGTTTGGCGCAGGTTAACGGCTAATGTATACTTTCCCGCCGGCGTTGTTTCCACGATCTTCAATAAACTATCTGCCAGTGGTAGTTTTTGCAACCCTACCAATGCCTGCACCAGGTTCACCGATAAAGCGCTTCCCGGGTATTGAATAACGGACCTTTTAATGAGGGAGGACAAGCTGTCTATATTATTTTTAT
>Ga0307508_10004176_pt1 | contig 14213 bp, 8 predicted proteins | sample 9_EM_MG_FD_203089 | JGI IMG/M metagenome (GOLD analysis project Ga0307508, IMG submission 203089) | Populus trichocarpa ectomycorrhiza microbial communities from riparian zone in the Pacific Northwest, United States - 9_EM | ecosystem: Host-associated > Plants > Roots > Unclassified | place... | reverse complement strand
CGCCGCCGCTCCAGGTGCCGACGACTTCGCCCTCATAGGTGATGTCCGAACCGCTCACGCCGAGCTCGCCCGGGCCGGTGCCCTCATCGTCGATCGTCAGCTGATCGCCGGCGGTAGCGCCTGCGATCGACACGGTAAGCGTCGCGCCGTCCCAGTTCTCGTTGTCGTCGTCGAATGCCGCGTCATAGGCCAGGAAGACCGGCGGCTCACCTTCATAGAAGGTCGCGACCGCGTCGTTGCCGGGCGCGAAATAGTCGAGGTCGAGCAGCGGGGCGTCGTTGACTGGCGTAATGTCGATCGTCGCCGTCGCTGAGCCGGTCAGGGGTCCGCCGTCGCCGCTGTTGCCGCCATCGTCGATGCTGAGTGTGAGCGTGGCGCTCGATGGCGGGAAATCGTCGTCGGCGGTGTACGTGACGACGCTGGTCGCGTCGCCGTTGAGTAGCGCGTTGATGTCGGCGATCGTGCCGCTCAGCGTGACAAGGCCGGTGTCGTTGTCGGTAATGACGACAGCGGTGCCGCCCGCCTCGAGATGGAGCACGCCATAATCGACGCCGAGGGTCACAGTGACCTGGTGTTCGCTCGCATCGGCGTCCGAAAACGAGATACCACTATTCTTGATGTCGAGCGCGACCTGCTCGGCCGCCGCGTAACCGATGACTAGCGTGGTCACGACTGGCGCATCGTTGATTGCGGTGACATCGATCACGACGTCGGCGCTTCCTGTGTCCGATCCGCCAAGCGCGATACCGCCGCCATCGACCAATGTGAACGACACGGTGCGCTGGTCGGTCGAGGGCGTGTCCGAGCTGTTGGAGAAGGCGATATTCTCCATCGCCAGCTGGACCGCGCAATGACAGGCATCGGCGTTGAAGGTGATGACAAGCGGATTGCCATTGTCGCCGCCGCTGATGGTGCCGACGATCGTGCCTTCATAGGTGACGTCGGTGCCGGAGACACCGAGCTCGCCCGGGCCGGTGCCGATATTGTTGACCGTCAGCTGATCGTCGCTGCTGCCATTGGCGGTGAAGGTGATGGTCAGCGTGGCGCCATCGAAACTGCTATTGTCGTCGGTAAGCACTGCGTTCGGCGCCAGCGTCAGGGGCGAATCGCCCTCGGTGAAACTCGTGGCGGCGTCGTTGCCTGGCGAGAAGAGATCAAGGTCAAGCACCGGCGCATCGTTGACTGACGCCACCGTGACAGTGACGGTTCCCGAGTCGGTCCCCCCGATGCCATTGCTCGTGACATAGTCGAAACTGGCGTCTCCGTTGAAATCGGCGTCGGGCGTGAAGGTGACGGTGCCGTCTGGATTGAGCACCACCGATCCGCCGGATACGGCAGTGACGCTATCGATCACCAGCGTTTCGCCGGGCGCCACATCGTCATTGCCGAGGATATCGGCGGCAGCATAGGTGACGGGGGTGTCTTCAGTCGCCGCGAGATTGTCGTCCACCGCCTCGACTGCGGCGGCGATCGTCAGGGAGATGGAGGCCGTGCTCGAATCAGCGGTCGAGGCGAGATTGCCGAGTTCGACGCTCTGCCCGTGGATATGCAGGTCAACTGAGCCGAGAAAGTCCGCGGCGGCGGTGATATCCAGCTGTTCGGTGCCGGAGGCGAGCCCGTCCAGGAAAGTTGCATCGCCCGGATCTGTGCGGTCGATCACCCACGCGCCAATGGGGTCGCCACCCGCGCGGCTGCCCACCGACAAGGTGAAGCCTTCGGGAAGCTGGTCGATGGTAACTGAGTTCAGTGCCTCCGAGCCGTCGAGGTCGGTTAGCAACACGGTGGTCGGCACTGTGAAGGTTTCGCCCGCCCGCGCAGCGACGATTCCCGAGGGGGGGGCCATCAGGGGCGTGTCAGCGATGGGATTGACGGTGATGGTCGCGGTCGCTTCGCTCGATTCCGCCTCATCGCTGTCGATGGAGATATAGCTGAAATCGGCGCCGCCGCTCCAGTCGGCGTCGGGGACGAAATATAGAGGCAGCGTCCAGCGGCCGAGACCAATGTCGAAATTGGAGGCGACATAGTCGTCACCAATCGTGACCGGATTGTTGAACTGGTCAAAGAGCGTACCGTGCAAGGGCAGGCTGTTGAGGCGGAAAATCGCCGCGATGCCGTCGGCATCGTCCGTGTCAAAGGCGGTGAGGGTTATGGCAATCAGGCCGGCGTCTTCATCGCCGTCGGTCGCGACATCGTCTGCCACTGGCACAGTGTTCGCCATGTCAAAGGCGGTGAGGGTTTTGGCAATCCGGCCGGCATCTTCAACGCCGACGATCGCGACATCGTCTGCCACTGGCACAGTGCTCGCCATTTTATGTTCCCCCGGATGCCGAATTCCGCCCCCAGCGGATCGTACAGATCTGAATAACGAAGTTAATTAATAAAGCGACCCGAGTCCATGCCAAGCGAGGCGCGAACACCAACCAAACCGCCGGCGCCTGCTTCCCCTTGCCGATCGCGAGATTTCAACTGCCATTTCCTATCGCGCGAAAAGCCTCTAAGGGGCGCCGATGGCATCGTATAAAGAACCCTCCTTCAAGGACCGCGCCGCGCTTTCCGCGCAGGCAAAACAGGCCGCTCTCGAAAAACTGAAGTCGAAGGCACCCATCGACCCGGCGATCGCCGCTGAACGCGCCGCTGCACGCGCTGCGAAAGAGGCTGCCGAGGCCGAGAAGCGCGCCGCCAAAAAGGCGGCAATGGAGCAGGCGAAGCTCGACAAGATCGCCAAGGCTGAGGCGGCGAAGCTCGAAGTCGCACAGCAGGCCGTTCGTGCCGAGCTGACCGAAGCCGAGAAAAAGGCAGCGCGCGACGCGCGCTACGCAGCCCGCAAGAAGCGTAAATAACGCGAGGCGCGGGCCGTTTGGTCCGCGTTCAGTTTCAGTCGAGCGCGCCCCGCAGCACATTGGCGGCGTATTGGAAGGCCGTTTCCGAAGGGATGCGGTCTTCTTCCTGGATCATTTCATCCACCGCGAAACCGATTTCAACCGAGAGGCGGAGGCGCTGCCACAGGTCGTCGCGATCGATATCGGGCATGTGCCGCGCATAGGCCTCGACCAGCCGATCAGTGACATAGCGGTGCGATTCGACCCGGATATGGACGAGGCGGGGAGAAGCGTGGAGCGCGCGCAAGATCCAGACCGCGCCCGGCTCGCTCGCGGTGATGGCAGCGGTGTCGCGCAGCAGATCGACGACGTGCGCGCTGAACGCTTCTGGCCCGCCGGCCTCATTGCGCTCGATCCATTGCTCGAGCGCGACATTCTGGCGGTTCATCAGCCGGCGGGCGAGCGCCTCGAGCACGGCATATTTGTCATCGAAATAGCGATAGAGCGCGGGCGGGGTCAGCCCGGCGCGTGCGCAGATCATGTTGGTCGAGATCGCGTCCATGCCAACCTCGGCCAGCAATTCGCCTGCGACGCGCAGCAACAGATCATAGGTCTGTTGCGATCGCTCCTGCCGCGGCAAGGGCCGCGACGGCGCGGCGAGGTCGGGTCGGGTCGCCTTCATGCGGGCCACTTACGCCGCGCGCCTTCGGAATTGAAGGCCAACAACAATCAAAGTGCTGGCCAGGATGCACGCGGCGCCCATCCACAGCACATTGCCGACCTGCCTTTCGCCGACCAGCATTGACGCCAGCAAGGGGCCAAGGCTCGATCCGATGAGCTGGGCACCGCCGATCAGGGTCGCGGCGCGGCGGGTCGGGTCGACGATAATCACCAGTTCGAGCTGGAACGGCATGATGAACATCCAGAGGAAGCCGAACATGCCGGTGGCGGCGAGGAACAGCGGTGCCGCCGGTCCGTCGCCGAATACGGCTAGCAGCACGAGATTCATCGCCGCCGCGCCCAGCACTACCCAAAACGCCTTCACCCTCCCGACGATCAAGGTCGCGAGGAGCGCGCCGGCAACCTGCGCACCGAGCCCGATCGGCACCGCCAGCGCGACAGCCCCGGAATCGATTCCGCCCCGGATCGCGAGCGGTTCGAGATAGACCCATAGCCCGACGACAAAGGCGAGGTAGATCAGCACGCTGACCAGGGCCGCCATGCCCGCGCGCGGCGGCAAGGCTGTTGTTTCCTCACCGCGTTCGAGCGGCGGGTAGCTGCGCGGCAGGAAAGGCAGGCAAAGCAGGGCGATCAGGCTGATGCCGCCCAGGGCGAGGAATCCGCCATGCGCGCCGGAAACGGGGATGACGCTCGCCAATATCGCCGCGACGCCGAACTGCGCGAGCGTCTGGGTCATCAGAAAGATGCCCGCCCAGCGCTCGGGCATTGCCGCGCGGGCAATCAGACCGATCGTGATCCAGATCAGCACCCCGCTGGCCAGCCCCGCGACGATCCGGGCCAGCATGATCTCGCCTCCCGACAGCGAAGGCGTGATGCAATCGGCCAGAACGACCATGATCGTTGCCGCGAGGGTGATCATACGCAGCCGGACAGGCTTGATCAGCAGCCCGATCCCACCCGCCGCGAGGCCCATCGCGAGCAGTTCGATTGTCGCGGTCAGGCCCAACTGAGTATCGCTAAGCCTGCCTTCCCGTGCCAGCGCGCCGAGCAATTGCGGCTGGAGGCCAGCGATCAGCACGCCGACGATCCCGACGATCATCACCGCAGAGATCGAGGATCCCGACCAGCGGCCTGGGCTCATCGCGCGCGGCCGCGCGCGGAAACGGGCCAGATCTCGATCAGCGTGTTGTCGCGGACGACATGGTAGAAATCATAGAGGTTCACCGTCGGGTCGCAATGCGGCACGACCAGCGTGACGCGCTGCCCGATCGGCAGATGCGCGTCGGGGCCGATCAGTGCTGAATGCTCGTCGCCCATGAACAGGAAATGCGCGGCCGCCGGAGCGCCGTCCGCGATCGATGGTGAGCCGCCATCGGTCGAGAGTGACTTGAAGCCGGCATCGATTGTCGAAAGCCCCGGCGTGTTCGCGCTGACCACACTGGCGTCGACGAACAGCGACGTCTCGAAGGGTGCCGCGCCATCACCGGTCAGGTCGCAGTCATTGTACTGGCGATCCATGAAGACATAGGAGCCGACCTGCAACTCCGTGAACACGCCCAGATCGAGATCGATCGCGTGGGTGCCGGTGCCACCGCCGGTCACGATGTCAGGCGCGAAACCCGCCTCGGTGAGTGCGGCAATCACCTCGCTGAGATAGGCGGTGCGCTCCTCGATCGCGGCACGGCGCGCCGCATAGTCTTCGATATGCTGCTGGAGCCCGCAATAATATTGGAGTCCGCGATAGTGCAGCCCGGGCTGGCCGGCGATTGCCTGTGCGAGCGCGACGGCGGCATCGGGCGAGGCGACGCCGGTGCGGTGGATGCCGGGATCGAGGTCGATGAAGACGCCGAGCATCTGCCCCGCCTCGGAGGCGGCGCGGCCGATCGCGGCAACATTGCCGGGATCATCGACCGCCACGCTCAGCCCTTCCGACACGGCGTTGAGCGCAATCAGCCTGGCGATCGCCTGGGGCGTGACCACCGGCGAGGTGATGTGGAGGCAGGCAAGGCCGCCCTCCGCCAGCGCTTCCGCCTCACCGAGCTTCGCGCAGCACAGCCCGACCGCGCCGGCGGCGATCTGGCGGCGGCCGATCGCGACGCTCTTATGGGTCTTGGCGTGTGGTCGCAGCATAACCCCGCGCGCTTTCGCCAGCGCCGCCATCGTCGCGATGTTGCGGTCGAGCGCCTCGCGGTCGAGCACCAGCACCGGCGTATTGAGCGCCGCGCGGGAGCCTTGCTGGCCGATCAGCGAGGCATGGAGTGCATAGTCGTCCATCAGGCAAACAACTCCGAGAGATGAGGATTGAGGAACTTGCCCGAAGGATCGTGCAGCCGCCTGACCGCGCGATATCGCTCCGCCTGGGGATAGAGCAGGTCGACATCGGCGCGGCTGAGCGTGTGGCGCTTCGCCCAATGCGGCCGGCCGCCATGCGCACGGAAGATCGCCTCGGCATCGGGGAAAGCCTCTTGCCAGCGCATCTTGTGATATTGATGCATCGAGATCGAATTGCACGGCCCGGCATTCATCGGGCTCATCCAGATATCGTCGCCCGCGACCAGCCGATATTCGAACGGGAATGCGACTGGCTGGCGTTTGCGGCGGATCCACGCGATCACCTCCTGCAGCGCCGCCATGCCGGCTGCTTCGGGCACTTCATATTCCATCTCCTCGAACCGAACGGTGCGGTCCGACGGGAAGATCAGATGGGCGGGTCCGCGCCGGCTATTGTTCAGCGACTGCCGCATGATCAGCCGCTGCAGGCTCGGCGTGAGGGCGGGGAGGCTCTTGCAGATATTGCAGATCAGGCGAAACGCCGTCTCCTCGATATCAGTGGTCGAGGCCGGCGGATCGCAAGGGTCGGTTATGTCCAGCGTCTTGAAGATCGCGACATCGGAATAGGGGAAGACCCAGAATTCGACATGGCGATGCTGGTCGCACAGCTCGGAGAAATGCGTCGCCAGTTCGGCCAGCGGGCGCTTCTCGATGCGCTCGACCAGGTGATAGGCAGGAATCACATCGATCTCGATGTCGAGCGAGATACCGAACAGGCCGAGCGACAAGCGCTGCGCCTCGAACAATTCGGGCTCCTCGGTCGGGCTGACCCGGATCACGCTGCCATCGGCGCGCATCAGCCGGAAGCTCCGCACCAAAGTGGCGAGCGACCCGAGGCCGCGCCCGGTGCCATGGGTTCCGGTCGAGGTCGAGCCGGCGAGCGACTGCGGATTGACGTCTCCCTGATTGGGAAGCGCCAGGCCCTCTTCCCAAAGCGCCGCGGTCAGGCGCTTGAGGCTCCAGCCCGCCGGCGCGGTGATCGTCTTGCGATCGGGCGCGACTCTGAGGGTGCCCGGCATATCCTCGAGATTCACCAGCAGGCCATCGGTCGCGCAAAGCGGCATGAAGGAATGGCTGGCGCCCGTGGCGCGTACCTTGCCCGCAGCTGCGACCGCAGCAGCCAGTTCAGCCTCACCCTGCGGACGCAGGATGCGCTGCGGGCTGGTCGTCACACTGCCTGACCAGTTGGACCAGGCGTTCACCAGGCGCTTCCCGTCGCGGTATCTGGCTTTGTCTCGACGGTGCAGGCGCCTTTCAGCGTGACAATCCAGTCAGCGATCATCGCGACTCCTTCCTGATGTTCGAGCGAACGGCCCAGCTCGGGCATCATTTCACCCGGATCGGTGCTGGCGAGCCGGTAGGAGATGATCGAGCGCTCGGGATGGCCGGGCACGATGTCGAAGGGCCGGTTGCCGGTGCCGCGGCCCGCCGCGACCGGCGGCTTGCACGCGCCGATCAGCCTTGGATCGAGCGTCTTCGCGTCAAGCCACAGCCCGGATGTCCGCGCCGGTCCATTGGCATTGTGGCAATGCGCGCAATTGACATCGAGATAGGCACGCGCGCGTTCTCCGATCGGCGCCGCCGCATCCTGCCAATTGGCCTCGCGCGGCACATCCGCGCCGGGGAGCCCCTTCAGATAGCCGATCGCGGCCAGCCGCTGGAGCTGGTTGATCTCGCCCCCCGGCCCACCGAACAGGCGGTTGAGGTGCCGCGCCTTGAGCCCGATCGGCATGAGCTTGCGGTCATGGAAATCGGCGGTGTGGCAGCCCGCGCATTGATTGGCGTTAGGCACTGAATAGACGAACGGCATGTGCTTCGATCCATCGACCAGATCGAGCGCAATGTCCTCGCCGGTCCGGTCCAGCTTCGCCTCGGTCTGATCGGCGTTCCACACATAAGGCAGCGCCTCCCAGCCATTGGCGCGCCGCACCAGCAACCGCGTCTCGATCAGGCGGACATGGCGCAGATCCAGGCCGTCGATACCGCGCTGATAGGTCGCGGGCGTCATCTTGACGACGGCCGTGCTCTCGCCCGGCTTCGCCGCTGAATCCGGCACGGTATAATAAAAGGTCTTGGTGACGATCGTGCCCACGGGGAAGTCGAAGGGCTTCTCCGCATCGTACTTTGCCGCCGCGCCCTTGGGCATCCAGACAGTCCGCCATTTCTGCGCATAGTCGCTGAACAATGGCGTCTGGAGCTCATAGGTGACCATGCCCTGATGCGGCGTGATCCGGCCGTCCTTCACCGTGAACAGCCCCCAATCGGCGAGCGATTCGGGGTTGTCAGTGGCGTGGAAACGCACCTGGTCGGGTCGATTGGCGCAGCCCGCGAGCAACAATATGGCCAGTGCAACGGCCAGCAAGCGGGTCATGATGGGCTCACTTGTCCGCGGTCATGCTGGCAGGGAGCTTGATCTCGGGAAGCCGGGTCTTGGGCGCGCAATCCGCGACCTGCATATGCGGGTTGGCGAGCTTGCCCGGCAGATCGACGTTCAGCATTTTCGCCGCGCCATTCTGCACGCAGATGCCAGCGTCGGCGACCTTCGGATTGGTGAAGCCGTCCCATAGCACATCGGGCAGCCTGCCGCCGCCAAGCGCCATCAGCGGCGCGTATTTCGCCGGCGGCTTGTCGCCGCCGCCCGTGAAGCGGTTGCCGGTGACGTAGATGTTTTCGGGGAAAGGATCATAGGCCGCCGCGATGCCGCCCTTGGTGCCAAAGCCGGTCGAATAATAGCTCGAGATGATCACATTGGCGGTCTGGTTGCCGGTGATATCGTTATCGAAAATCTCGACCTCGTCGTTCGAATTGACGATCACGCCCGATCCCGCCGGCACTGAGCTCACCGCGCTGCCGGCGGCACCGAAATTGGCGTGGTTGTTGATCTTCACCGAGTTCTTGAACACCCGGGTCTTGCTCCCGGGCACGGGCAGATTGGGCATGTTGAACACCAGAATGCCGCCGGTATTGCCGGCCGCTGTGTTGCCATAGACATCGGCGCCGGTTGAATTCTCGATCTCGATTCCGGCGACATTCCCCCTGGCGCGGTTGTTGCGGACGATGATGTTGTTCGATTGGCCGACATAGATGCCGGCGTCGGACGCCCCCTTCACCACGCTCTCTTCGATCAGCACATTGGTGACCTGCACCGGATACAGGCCATAAGCGCCGTTCGAGGTCTTGCCGCCGCCGGTCCATTCGGCGCGCACGCGGCGGATCACCGCATTCTTCGTGCCGTTGATCTTGAGCGCGTCGCCCTTCGTATCCTCGATCGCGAGATCCTGGATCGTGAAATCGTCACCGGTGACGAGAATGCCTTCAGCGCCCGAACTCTGCTTCGCGAAGGACAGGATGGACTGTTTCATGCCGGCGCCCTTGATCGTGACGCCATTGGCGGTGAGGCTGAGGCTGCGCGACAGGGCAAATTTCCCCGCAGGGATCTCGATCACGTCACCCGGTTTCGCGTCGAGCAGCTTCTCCTGGAGCTTCTTCTCGAAATCGGGATCGATCGTGAAACCATCGGCATCAGTCTTCGCGCCGCCACAGGCGGACAGCAAAGCGAGCGCGGCGCCGGAGGCGAGAAGCAGCGAATGCCTGATCATGCGGAACATCCTCGATGATTTTCTAGAACTTCAGGCCGAGTTCGACGCCGAATGTGGCCGGCTCGTCAAGCCGGACATAGGGCGTGTGGAAAATGTCGGCGCTGATATCGTTCAACGTGCGCGGCACCTGGTCGCCCAGGATATTGTCGCCGAACACCGAGATATTCACATGATCGCCCGGGAAGCTGTAGCCGATCCGGGCATTGGCGATGTTGCGCTCGGCATAGACTTTTTTCAGCTTCGTATAATCGACATAGGGCGCGATCCCGGCGAGCAGCACCCGGTCTGAATCGTTCATCCGAACCTTGGATGTGTAGCTGTAGCTGGCATCGGCGAAGATCCTGCCCCCGCCGCCCAGATCATGCTTGTAATGCGCGCTCAGCACGCCGCGGAACAAGGGCTCGCCGGTCGGCTGGCCCGAGATGTCGACGCCGCGCTCGGTCCGCGTCACCCAGGTCGAATCGATATAGCCGCCGGTCAGCCCGAGGGTCAGGTCATGGCTCACGACGAACTGGGTCTCGAAATCGATTCCCCAGGCCTGCGAATCTCCTGAAACCGTAATATATTGTGGCAGCGCGCTGCTGCTGCTGGTCTCGAGGCTGATCGACTGCCGGTTCTTGTATTTGAAATAATAGCCCGAGGCATTCAGCTTCAGGCGGCGGCCGAACAGCTCGGACTTCACGCCGCCCTCAAAATTCCAGACATTTTCGGGGCGGAAGAAGGAGTTGATCTGCTGGCTGTTGAAGCCGCCGGCCTTGTAGCCGCGCGAGGCCGAGGCGTAGAGCAGCACGTCCTTGTTCGGCTTGTAGTTGAGCACGAAACGCGGACTGACATCGTTGAAGCTCTCGGTGCGGCGGAACGGCACCCCCTCGAGCGCGCCTTCGTCGAAGATAATACCGTTCGGGCCGACCGTGGCGTTGAAGAAGTCCGCGACGCTGAAATTGACGGCATCGGGAAAGACCGGTCCCCCTAGGATCGCATTGTAGAGAGCACCCGGCGCCATGATCGTCGAAAGGGCAGGAGCGATATAGGGGCCATTCTCCCAGCCGAAGCTCTTGCGGTCATGCGTGTAGCGAATGCCGCCGGTCACCGAGACTTTCGAGCTGATATCATAGGTCGCGTCGCCATAGACCGCGAAGGATTTGTTGCGCGCGTCATTGTTCATGTCTTCGCGGAACGTGTGGCCGAACACCGGCAGGCCGACACTGTCGAGGATCGAGAAGATCGGGAAGCCAGCCACTTCGTTAAGCACGCGATCTACCGAGTCCGTCAGCAGGGTCACTGCGCTCGTCTGGGTGCCATGTTCCCAATAATAGCTCGCGCCGAGCAGTGCCTTGAGACTGTCGCCGTCATAAGAGAGGCGGAGCTCCTGATAGAAGCTCTTGTTGTGCTCGATATTCTCGGTGTCGAGATAGCGGGTCGGGTCGTTGGTGCCGTCCTCGTCCTCGCGATTGTGCGTCTGGAACGCCTTGTAGGCGCTGATGCTGGTCAGCGAGACCGGCCCGAAATCATGCCGGCCAGTCAGGGTGACGGCATTCAGGATCCGCGTCTCCCGGTTGCCGATCACGTCATTGGTGAAGGGGCCGAACGGATCCTGGCTCAGCGCGGAGTCGCTGATGCCGATCGAGGCCGGTCCGTCCTTGTTCGTATCGTCATGATCATAGGCCAGCACGAAATCAGTCGAGGTGGACGGCGCCCAGCGCAGTGCGGCCCGGCCCGACATATTGTGCTGGCGCTCACGGTCTTCGCCGGTGACCGCGTCGTGGAGATAGCCGTTGCGCCGGTTGAACACGCCGTTGACGCGAAGATAGAGCGTGTCGGTGATCGGCACATTGCCGGTCGCGTCGACCCGCACCTTGCCATAGCTGCCGCCCTTGATCGTCCCGAACGCCTCGAGTTGGTCGCTCGGCTTGTTGGTGACGATCGAGATCGCCCCGGCCGAGGTGTTGCGCCCGAACAGCGTGCCTTGCGGCCCCTTGAGCACCTCGACGCGCGCGATATCGTTGAAGAAGATCAGCGCCGATCCCGATCGCGCCGCATAGACGCCGTCGACGAAGATGCCGACCGAAGGCTCGGTGCCGATGCCGAAATCGTCGGTCTTCACACCGCGGATCGTGTAGGAAGGCTGGGTCACCGATGTGTCGTTGATCTGGAGCCCGGGCGTGAAATTATCGAGATCGCCGACGCTTTGCGCGTCGAGCGCCTTGATCGATTCAGCGGTAAAAGCGGTGACGCTGATCGGCACATCCTGAAGCGACTGCTCGCGCCGCTGCGAGGTGACGACGATGTCGGGCAGTTCCGGCCCGGCCTGGGTCTGATCCGTACTGGCTGGCGCGGCCTGTTGCGCGAAGGCCGGCATGGCCCAGATGAGCGCACCGACCGATATGAGCGATCCCGGAATCCGCTTCCTCATGCCCTGTCCCCTTGCGGCGAAAAGGAAAGCTATCGCTATCGTTATGGGTTTGCCAAGCATTATTTTGGGTGCCAGTCATATGGCTACGGCATTCACGCAACTCGCCGAAACGCTGCTTCTCCCTCTCCCCTTGTGGGAGAGGGAAGGGGCCCATCGCGTAGCGATGGGAAGGGTGAGGGGGACTCTTCTTGGGTTGCCCCTGCCGAGCCTCACTCCCCCTCATCCTTCCGTCGCTTCGCTCCTCCCTCCTTCTCCCACAAGGGGAGAAGGATTTGGCGCGCGCGACGCTATGCGTGAAAATCTAGGCCAAAAGGGGGAGGGACCGTCAGGGCAGATTACGCGCCAGCTCGTCCAGCCATGCCGTCGCAACCCCGTCCGAAGGCGCACGCCAGTCGCCGCGCGGCGACAGCGCGCCGCCGGCCGAGACCTTCGGCCCATTGGGGATCGCCGAGCGCTTGAACTGGCTCAGCACGAAGAACCGCGTCAGGAATTTCTCGAGCCAGTCGCGGATCGTCGCCAGATCATAGGCGTTGCGACCCGCCGCCGGGAAGTCGCGCGGCCAACGCCCCGCGGCGGCATCGCGCCAGGCATGGAGCGCGAGAAAGGCGATCTTGGACGGCGCCATGCCGTGGCGGACGACATAATGCAGGAAGAAGTCGTTGAGCTCATAGGGCCCAACCCGGCTCTCGGTGCTCTGTATCGCGCCGTCAGCCCCCGCCGGCACCAGTTCGGGCGAGATTTCGGTGGCGAGGATCGCTTCCAGGATATGGTCGGTCTCGCGGTCATATTGGTCGGTGCGGATACACCAGCGGATCAGGAACTGGATCAGCGTCTTGGGCACACCGGCATTGACCCCATAATGGCTCATCTGGTCGCCGACACCGTAGGTGCACCAGCCCAGCGCCAGCTCGGACAGGTCACCGGTGCCGACCACAAGCCCGCCGCGCTGGTTGGCGAGGCGGAACAGATAATCGGTGCGCAAGCCCGCCTGAACATTCTCGAACGTCACGTCATAGACCGGCTCGCCGCGGCCGAACGGGTGGTCCATATCGGCCAGCATCTGCCTGGCGGCGGGGCGGATATCGATCTCGTCGCCATCGACGCCGAGCGCCCGCATCAGCGCCCAGGCATTGGTCTTGGTGCCTTCGCTGGTCGCAAAGCCCGGCATGGTGAAGCCGAGGATACGGTCGCGCGGCAGGCCAAGCCGGTCCATCGCTTTTGCAGCGACGATCAGCGCGTGAGTCGAATCAAGCCCGCCCGAAACGCCAATCACCAGCCGTTCCGCTTTCGTCGCCTCGAAGCGCTTCAGCACGCCCTCGACCTGGATGTTGAACGCCTCATAGCAATCCTGGTCGAGCTTTTCGGGCGTGTTGGGCACGAACGGGAAGCGGCGAATATCCCGCACCAGCCCGATATCAGCGAAGTCCGGCTTGTGGGTGAAACCGACCCGACGGAAGCGGTTTTCGGGATGGCCGGCGAACACCGCTGAATCGTTGAAGGTGCCGTTGCGCATCCGCTCCTGCCGCACGCGGCCGCAGTCGATATCGGCCACCACCATGCCCGGTTCACGCTCGAAGCGCGTGGATTCCGCGAGCAAGTCGCCAAGCTCGTGGATCATCCCCTGACCGTCCCAGGCGAGATCAGTCGTGCTTTCGCCCGGCCCGGCGGCGGAGAAGACATAGCCGCACACAGCGCGCGCGCTTTGCGATGCGCAGAGCAACGCCCGCTCGCGCGCCTTGCCGACGACGATGTTCGAGGCGGAAAGATTGCAGCAGACCAAAGCCCCGGCCAGCGCGCCCATGGTCGAGGGCGGGGTGGGGGCCCAGTAATCCTCGCAGATTTCGACATGGAAGATGAAATGCGCCAGGTCGCCCGCGGCAAATAGCAGGTCGACGCCGAAGGGCGCGGTCTGGCCCGCGACCTCGATGTCCAGGCCGGTCAGCCCGCTACCGCTCGCGAACCAGCGCTTCTCATAATATTCGCGGTAATTGGGCAGGAAGGTCTTGGGCACGACGCCAAGCACGCGCCCGCGCGCGATGACGATCGCGCAATTATAGAGCCGTCCGTTGCGAGGCAGCGCGGCGCCGACCAGCAGCACCGGCCTCAGTTTCTCGCTCGCCTTCACGACTTTCGTCAGCGCCTCCTGCGTGGCGTGCTGCAGCGCATCCTGAAGATGCAGGTCGTCGATCGCATAGGAGCTGATGTTGAGCTCAGGGAACACGAGCAGATCGGCACCAATCTTGTGGCCATCCTTCGCCAGCGCGATCACCGCTTCGGCATTGGCGGCTGGATCACCCACGGTCGCGCGCGGCGTGCAGGCGCCTGCGCGGATCAGCTCATGGGCATGGATCGAGTGGAAAGGGTGCGTTT
>Ga0307508_10004175_pt1 | contig 14213 bp, 13 predicted proteins | sample 9_EM_MG_FD_203089 | JGI IMG/M metagenome (GOLD analysis project Ga0307508, IMG submission 203089) | Populus trichocarpa ectomycorrhiza microbial communities from riparian zone in the Pacific Northwest, United States - 9_EM | ecosystem: Host-associated > Plants > Roots > Unclassified | place... | reverse complement strand
CAGGTCAGCGAACACCAGCGCACTCCCCAGTCACAGCAGCCCCAGGGGCAACCGCAGCCCCAGACTCCGTCCGGTGGTACGGCCACCACAGGGTCGGGCAGACGGCGCAAGCTGACCGCCCGGCCCGATATGGCGGGGCAGAACACCTCGTCGGAACTGGAACCCGCCACCGGCCACCCCCGCCCCCAGTCCCCGGGCCACCCGGCGCAGGCCCCTGGCCAGGCCGGGCCCCCGCCCGGGGCGCAGCCGCGCAACCAGCCCGGCCCGGGACCGCAGCCGCCCCGCCCGGCCTCGCCGCAGAGTTCGGGGCGCGCCTTCGCGATCGGCGCGCCGGACGAGGGAGCGGAGGGGCCGGAGCCGCTGGACGGGCCCAACGGTGCCATCGAGATCGTCGACGACCGCACCCCGCCGCCCGACGACGAACTGCCCCCGGAGCCGCTGGACAACCCGCGCCGCCTCCTCGTGTGGCCCGCGCCGGACATGTCCACACAGCAGGCGCTGAGCGACCGGGGCTACCGCCCGGTGATCGTGAACTCCCGTGAGGAGGTGGACGCGCAGATCGCCGCGTATCCGGCGGCGCTGTTCGTCGACCCGCTGACCGGGCCGATCACCCGGACGGCGCTGCAGTCGCTGCGGACGGCGGCGGTCGCCGCCGAGGTGCCGGTGCTGGTGACGGCGGGGCTCGGCCAGGCGACGCGGGAGGCGGCGTACGGGGCCGACCCGGCCGTCCTGCTCAAGGCGCTCGCCCCGCGCGACAGCGAACAGCATCCGCCGCGCGTCCTGCTGATCGAGGAGCACGAGCCGATCGCGGCGGCGCTGACGGCGGCCCTGGAACGGCGCGGTATGCAGGTCGCCCGGGCCGCGACGGACGCGGACGCGGTGGCGCTCGCGGGGCGTATGCGGCCGAACCTGGTGGTGATGGACCTGATGCAGGTACGCCGCCGCCGAGCCGGGATCGTCGACTGGCTGCGCGGCAACGGGCTGCTCAACCGCACCCCGCTGGTCGTCTACACCTCAGCGGACATCGACCCGGCGAACCTGTCGCGGCTCAGCTCGGGCGAGACGGTGCTGTTCCTCGCGGAGCGCTCGACGAGCGCGGAGGTGCAGGCCCGGATCGTCGACCTGCTGGCGAAGATCGGCACCAACTGAGCGGAACGGCCTCAGCCGGTGCCGTTCCCCTCAGCCGGTGTCCATGTCTCAGCCGGTGCCAATGCCGCGGTCGGTGCCGCTCCCCTCAGCCGGTGCCGACGCTCAGTCGAGCGTGGTCACTTCCAGCTCCCCGTCCGCGTACCGCTTCCGGATGACCTTCTTGTCGAACTTCCCCACGCTCGTCTTCGGCACCTCGGGGATCAAGGCCCAGCGCTCCGGCAGCTGCCAGCGCGCGACCCGCCCGGCGAGGAACTCCCGCAGCCCCGCGTAGTCCACGGTGGCGCCTTCCTTCAGCACCACCGTGGCGAGCGGGCGCTCGTCCCACTTCTCGTCGGGCACCGCGACCACCGCCGCCTCGGCGACCTCCGGATGGCCCATCAGATGGTTCTCCAGCTCGACCGACGAGATCCATTCACCGCCCGACTTGATGACGTCCTTCGCGCGGTCGGTCAGGGTCAGATAGCCGTCCGGGGAGATCGTGCCGACGTCACCGGTCTTCAGCCAGCCGTCCTCGGTGAACTTGTCCTCCGGGCGCATGGGCTCGCCCGACGCCCCTCCGTAGTACGCGGCCGCGATCCACGGACCGCGCACCTCCAGTTCGCCGACCGCCTCCCCGTCCGCGGGCACGACCGCGCCATCGGGGGCGATCAGCCGGTACTCCACGGAGGCCGGGAAGCGGCCCTGCGTCACCCGGTACGGCCATTCCTCCTCCGCCGTGACACCGGCGGGCGGATGGGCCATGGACCCGAGCGGCGACAGCTCCGTCATGCCCCAGGCGTGCACGACCCGGATGCCGTGCCGCTCCTCGAACGCCCTCATCAGCGCCGGTGGGCAGGCCGACCCGCCGATGTAGACGTGGGTGAGGCTGGACACGTCCCGTGGCGTGGCGTCGAGTTCTGCGAGCAGTCCCTGCCAGATGGTGGGGACGGCGGCGGCGAGGGTGGGCCGGGCGGTCTCGATCATCTCGGCGAGCGGCTCGGGCTGCAGGAAGCGGTCGGGCATCACCATCGAGGCACCTGCCATGAACGCGGCGTGCGGGGTGCCCCACGCGTTCGCGTGAAACATCGGCACGACGGGCAGCAGGGTGTCCTTCGCGGACATGCCGAATGACTCGGCGCTGTTGACCTGCATCGAGTGCAGATAGATGGAGCGATGGCTGTAGGCCACGCCCTTGGGGTCGCCGGTCGTTCCGGAGGTGTAGCAGAGGGCCGCGGCCTGCCGCTCGTCGGTCACCGGCCAGGGGTGGCGCTCGGCACGACCCTCGATCAGCTCCTCGTAGTCGTGGACACTGGCCCGGCACCCGTCCAGCACGGAAAGGTCGCCCGGCCCGGCGACGACGATGTGCTCCACGGAACCCATCCCGGGCAGCAGCGGGGCGAGGAGCGGCAGCAGCGAGCCATTCACCACGATGACGCGGTCGGCGGCGTGGTTGACGATCCAGGTCAGCTGGCCGGTGGGCATCCGGAGATTGAGGGTGTGCAGCACGGCGCCCATGGAGGGGACCGCGAGATAGGCCTCCAGATGCTCGCAGTTGTTCCACATGAGCGTGCCGACGGTCTGCCCCTGTTCGACGCCCAGCTCGTCGCGCAGCGCGTTGGCCAGCCGGGTGGCGCGCAGGCCCACATCGTGAAAGGTACGGCGCCGCGGCTCACCACCACCGGTCCAGGTGACCACCTGAGCCGTGCCATGGGCCAGTGCTCCATGCTCGAGAATGCGGGTCACGGTCAGCGGTACGTCCTGCATCGTGCTGAGCACCGTGGCCTCCAGGGTCTTACGGTTACGCGCGGGTAGTCCGCCGATTGTGCAGCCGACCGGCTGGTATGTCACTACCTCTCCGCGCCCCGGGCCACTCGCCGTCAGGCCGCGCGGCACAGCTCCGGGTCTTCGCGGAGCTTGACGAGGGCGCGTGAGACGGCGCTCTTGACCGTGCCAATGGACACTCCGAGTACCTCCGCGGTCTGGGCCTCGCTCAGGTCCTCGTAATACCTGAGGACGACCATGGCCCGCTGACGGTCCGGCAGCCGCAGCACCGCGCGCCACATCATGTCGCGCAGGACCTGCTGCTCGGCGGGGTCGGGGGCGGGGACCGGGTCCGGCTCGGGGAGCTCCTCGCATACGAACTCGTCGACCTTGCGCTTGCGCCACTGGGAGGTCCGCGTGTTGACCAGCGCCCGGCGCACATAGCCGTCCAGCGCCTTGTGGTCCTCGATCCGCTCCCACGCGATGTATGTCTTGGTCAGCGCGGTCTGCAGCAGATCCTCGGCGTCACAGGCATTGGGCGTCAGCGAGCGGGCGGTGCGCAGCAGCATCGGTCCCCGTGCCCGTACGTATGTGGTGAACGACGGGAACGCGGCGGCGGCGGAAGCCCCTGGGCACACGGTCGTGGTCATGCCCCAACGCTAGGGAGTGGGCGGCTCATCGCGGATCGGCCACAAGTGCCGAAGCCGAATCAACCTGAGGTTGTAGGGGTAGGGCCTGCAACACCTCCTGGGGATGGAGAAGATGGGGCTTCCGTCAGGGTTCTGCCGGAGAGGGTCCCCCGGCGGTCTATGGTCAGCTGATGATCGCGACCGGTGCGTCCACCTTGTTGCGGTCGATCTGCATCGTCCGGCCGCCGTACTTCTCACTCACATTGCCGACGTACTGATGGATGCGGCGGTGTGGCTGCCAAGCCTTCTTGGCCAGGACCGGCTCACCGGCGAGCACCGCCTTCCCGTTCCAGCGCGCGAACCACATCGCGGAGGGGAGATCACGGATACCCGCCCTCCGGGCCTTCTCCAGATGGCGCACCCCGGATTCGGCGCTGCTGTAGAAACCGGGGAAGAAGCCGTGCGACCGCACCTCGCGGTTCCAGCCGCGGATGAAGGAGAGCGTGGTGGCCGCGCAGCTCGCCTTCCCCTGGTCGTAGGCCTCCATGTCCAGATAGAGCGCGCTGCGCTTCTTCATCGCCAGCGCCTTCGCGCGGGCCACCGCGTCCTTCCCCTCCTTGCGCCCCTGTGCCCAGGGCGTGCTGCCGATGGGGACATGCTTCTTGTTCTTGTTACGGACGCAGGGGGACTGGGACCCCACGAAGATGGGCAGCACATGCCATCCCATGCTCTTCACTCCGCGCATCCAAGCGACGCTGAGGTTGGGCTGGCTGGGGCAGGCCCGGCCGCGACCCGCGTAGTAGACGCCGACGGCGCGGTACCGGGAGACGTTCCACGCGCGCAGGGCGGCGAGTGAGGGGGCGTGGCAGGTGTCGAAGCCCCAGCCCTGGAAGACCTTGGCACCCAGCGGCCGGGGGTCGGGGAGGGCTTCCGCCGAGGCGGAGGCGGGGCCGGTGATCGAGGTGACCAGCACCGCGATCAGACTGGCAGCCCAGCCCGTGAACATCCATCTGTTCTTCTTTCCTCGGTTCATATGAGGAGTCAATGTGGACAGCGGAGGACCGGTGCCGCAGACACGCGCGTGGTTCAGCCGTCTGCTCCGAGGAGGAGCCCGGATGTCGGTACCCCGGTGCCCGCGGTGACCAGTGCGCGGGAGGCGTGCGGCACCTGGTTGACGGAGGTGCCGCGTATCTGGCGGACGGCCTCCGCTATCCCGTTCATCCCGTGCAGATACGCCTCGCCGAGCTGACCGCCGTGGGTGTTGAGCGGCAGCGCGCCCTCGGCGACGCATCCGGCCGCCTCGCCCCGCTCGCAGAACCCGAACTCCTCCAGCTGCATCAGCACGAACGGTGTGAAGTGGTCATAGAGGATGGCCACATCGATGTCGGTGGGACTCAGCCCGCTGCCGCCCCATAGCTGCCGCGCGACCACGCCCATCTCCGGCAGCCCAGAGAGATCGTCGCGGTAGAAGCTCGTCATCTGCTCCTGCGCCCGGCCCGAGCCCTGCGCCGCCGCTGTGATCACGGCGGGTGGACGCGGGAGATCGCGGGCCCGCTCGACGCTGGTGACGACGATCGCCTGGCCGCCGTCCGTCTCCTGACAGCAGTCGAGCAGCCGCAGCGGCTCCACGATCCAGCGGGAGGCGGCATGATCGGCCAGGGTGATCGGCTTGCCGTGGAAATACGCGGCCGGGTTGGTGGCGGCATGGCGCCGGTCGACGACGGCCACCTGGCCGAAGGCCTCGGGCGTCAGACCGTACGTGTGCAGATAGCGCTGCGCGGCCATGGCGACCCAGGACGCGGGGGTCAGCAGACCGAAGGGCAGCGACCAGCCGAGCGCCGCCCCCTCGGCCGACGGCTCGCGGTGCTGCACCCCGGAACCGAAGCGGCGCCCGGAGCGCTCATTGAACGCGCGGTAGCAGACGACGACCTCCGCGACACCGGTGGCGACGGCGAGCGCGGCCTGCTGCACGGTGGCACAGGCGGCGCCCCCGCCGTAGTGCACCCGTGAGAAGAACGTCAGCTCGCCGATGCCGCAGGCCTGGGCCACGGTGATCTCGGGGCTGGTGTCCATGGTGAAGGTGACCAGCCCGTCGACCTCGGCCGGGGCGATCCCCGCGTCGTCCAGCGCCGCCCGGACGGCCTCGGCCGCGAGCCTCAGCTCGCTGCGGCCGGAGTCCTTGGAGAACTCGGTGGCGCCGATGCCCACGATCGCGGCCCGCCCCCCGAGCCGGTCCGGCCTGCGGGCGCTCATCGGACGACTCCGGTCGGGGAGCCGTCGGAGCTGGTGGGCCTGGCGGGCCCGGTGGGCTCGGTGGCCCCTGTGGACTCGCCGGTGCCGGTGGACTCGGTGGCGCCGGGGGGCAGTTCCACGGTGACCGTGCCGGTCACATGGCGGCCGATGGCGTTCTGCCCGGTCACCGCGACCTCTGCCGTGCCGTCGGCGACCGAGGTGACCTCTCCGGTCAACACCATCTCGTCCCCGGGGTAGTTGGGGGCACCGAGCCGGATGGCGACCCTCCGGAGGCGGGACAGCGGCCCGAAGTGGTCGGTGATATACCGCCCGACCAGGCCATTGGTGGTCAGAATGTTCATGAAGATGTCCGGAGAGCCCTTCTCCCTGGCCGCCTCGGCATCGTGGTGCACATCCTGGTAGTCCCGGGAGGCGAGGGCGCCGGAGACGATGAGCGTCCTGGTGATCGGGATACGCAGCGGGGGCAGCGCCTCGCCCGCACGGACCGTGACCGTCATACGGCCTTCTCCTCCGTGAGCAGGGCGCCCAGCTCGGCCAGCAGGGCGGGGGCCGGGCCCAGATACGCGTCCAGCTGCCGCCCCCACAGGAAGTGCCGGTGCACCGGATGCTCCACATCGGCGCCGATACCGCCATGCAGATGCTGCCCCGCGTGGACGACCCGTCTGCCCGCCTCACAGGCCCACCAGGCGGTGGTGAGCGCATGGGTGGCCGCGGGCAGACGCTGGTCGTAGCGCCAGGCCGCCTCGTAGGCGGTCACCCGGATCGCCTCGGTGTCCATATGGGCATCCGCCGCGCGCAGCAGCACGCCCTGCTGGGCGGAGAGCGGCCGCCCGAACTGCTCGCGCGTGGAGGTGTGTTGGACCACCCGCGCGACCGATCCCTGGCAGACGCCCGCCTGTAACCCGGCGAAGGCCGTACGGGCCCGGCCGAGCACCTCGGCCCAGACGCCGTCGTCGCCGAGCGGCTCGGCGGGTGCGTCATGGAGCGTGAGCCGTCCCGCCGCCCAGGGCGCGGTGGTCTCCACGGCTTCGGTCCGGACGGGTGCGCCGGAGGTATGGGCGGCAGGGGTGATCGGAGTGGGGACCGCCTGGGCCTCGATCAGGAAGCAGCGTGTGCGCCCCTCCTCCGTGCGCGCCGGGACCAGCACATGGGTCGCGGCCCGCAGCCAGGGGACCACCGGGAACGTGCCGGTCAGCACCCACCCCGCGGCGGTCCGGCGGACCGAGGCCGCCGGGCGGGAGCCGGTCCGGTATGCGGCCGTCGCCACCGCCGTACCCTCACGCAGGGCGGGGAGCAGCCGCGCGCGCTGCTCGGCCGTGCCATGGACGGCCACCGGCAGCAGGCCGTACGCACAGGTCGCCGCGAGCGGCACCTGAGCGGTCACCCGGCCCTGCTCCTCCAGCAGCAGCACCAGACCGACCAGGCCGATCTCCTCCACGGCGGCGGGCAGCCCCGCCGCACAGAGCGCCTTCCACAGCTCACCGTCGATACCCGTGCCGAGGGCCGACAGCCGCTCATGGGTGGACAGATCCCCGAAGATCTCCGCCGCCAGGTCCCGGGCGGCCTGCTGCTCCGCGGTGGGCGTGAAGTCCATCAGGCCACCGCCCCTCGGAAGACAGGCAGCTCCAGCTCGTCGTCGGCCCGCAGGAACTCCAGCTCGACGGGCATCCCGATGCGCACCTTGTCGTACGGCACCCCCGTGATGTTGCTAACGACGCGGACCCCCTCGGCCAGCTCGATCAGGCCCACGGCATACGGCGGATCGAAGGCAGGGAAGGGCGGATGGTGCATGACCACATAGCTGAACACCGTGCCCGCGCCGGAGGCCGCGACCGTGTCCCACTCCGGCGCACCACAGCCGCCGCACCCCGGCAGCCAGGGAAAGCGGAGCGTGCCGCATCCGGTGCAGCGCTGGATGAGCAGCTGGTGGGCGGCGACTCCCTCCCAGAACCCCGCGTTGTCCCGGTTGACGACGGGACGCGGGCGCTTCGCCTTCGGCTGCCGCTCCGGCTCCGGCTGCTGCTGTGGTGCCTGCTTCGGTTTCCGCTCCGGCTGCTGCTCCGGCTGCTGCCGCGTCGGCGCGTACTTGAGAATGCGGAAGCGATGTGTCCCGACCAGCTCACCGCCCGCCCGGATGTCCATCCGCGTGGTGACGAAGTGGCCTGTGCCCAGCTTGGTGGTCTTGCGCGGCGACACCGACTCGATCATCGCGTCGAAGGTGATCCGGTGTCCCGGACGCAGCGGACGCGGATACTCCTGCTCGCAGTCCGTTGCGACGACCGAGGTGCAGCCCGCCTCGTCGAGCAGCGCCAGGAGTTCGTCGTACGCCTCCGACCTGGCCGAGCCCTCAGGGTGTCCGCCGAGGCCGCCCATCGTCCATGCCTGGAGCATCGTCGGCGGTGCGATGCCCGGATAGGCGGGGTTGGTGTCGCCCATCGCCTCGCACCAGTGCCTGATCATGGGTTCGTTGACCGGGTCCCTGCCCTCGCCGCCACTCGCCGCCACCCGGCCCTCGTACGCCCTCAGCCTCTCGTACAGCTCGTGCGCCTCAGCGGTCATCGCCGCCCCCGCCGCATGCCGAGCCGCATCGTCGCCACGATTTCCCTCTGCACCTCACTCGCACCGCCCCCAAAGGTGTTGATCTGCGCGGCCCTGTTCATCCGCTCCAGCTCGCCGTCCTCGAACGCTCCCGGCGACCCCGACCGGATCAGCCCCGCCTCTCCCGCGACTTCCTGACATAGGCAATACACCGCGACCGCGCTTTCGGTTCCCGCGAACTTGACGCCGCTCGCGTCGCCCGGGCTCAGCGTCCCCGCCCCCACATCTCCGACCAGCCGCCAGTTGAGCAGCCGGGTCGCCGCCAGCCGGGCGTGCGCCTCCGCCAGCCGGGCCCGTGCCCAGTCCTCGTCGGCGAGGCGGGCCCCGGTGTCCGGGTCGGGGGTACGGGCGTGGTCGAGGACGGCGTCGTAGAAGTCCTCGGCCTGCATGCCGATGGCGGCGAGCGCGACCCGCTCATGGTTGAGCTGAGTGGTGATCAGCCCCCAGCCGCCGTTCTCCTCTCCGACGAGATGCCAGGCCGGAACGCGGACCGCGTCGTAGTAGGTCGCGGTCGTGGTCAGGCCCGCGACCGTCTCGATCGGCGTCCAGGAGAAGCCGGGGGCGTCGGTCGGCACCAGGATGATCGAGATGCCCTTGTGCTTGGGCGCCGCCGGGTCGGTGCGGCAGGCCAGCCAGATCCAGTCGGCGTTCTGGGCGTTGCTGGTGAAGGTCTTGGCGCCGTCGATCCGCCACGACGCGCTCTCGGTGCCCGTCCCGCCGGGCCCGGCCTTGTGCTCCCCGTACTCCCCGCACTCCTCGTTCCCGTTCCCCTCGCGCACCGCCTTCGTGCGCAGCGAGGCGAGGTCGGTCCCGGCCTCCGGTTCCGAGTAGCCGATGGCGAAGACGAGCTCACCGCTGAGGATGCGCGGCAGGAAGAACCGCTTCTGCTCCTCGGTGCCGTACCGCATCAGGGTCGGTCCGACCGTGTTGAGCGTGACCATGGAGACCGGTGCGCCCGCCCGGTACGCCTCGTCGAAGAACACGAACTGCTCGTCGGGGACGCGCCCTTGGCCGCCGTACTCGACCGGCCAGCCGAGCCCGAGCAGCCCGTCCGCGCCGATCCGCCGCAGCAGCCGCCGCTGCCCTGCCGGGTCGCCCTGCAAGGCCGCACGGGTCTCAGGCGTGATCAGCTCGCGGAAATAGGCGCGGAGTTCCTCGCGCAGCTGCCGCTGGCGGGGCGTGGGGGCGAGGTGCATGGGCAGCGTCCTCCCCTGGCTCGACGGCGTCGTACGAGGGCACGTACGACCGCACGTATGACCGCGTGTGCGACCGCACCCAAAGCTTTCTGACTATCCGTCAGATAATTTGGCGCTGTCAAGCACGCTGCCGAGCGCGGCGCCGGGCACGATGCCGGGCACGGCGCCGGACCCGACCCCGAGCACGGCGCCGAGCACGACCGCGCGGCGGCACCGAAGCGCCGCCGCGTGACCGTAAACGACCTCACCCGTCCCGTTCACTCAATGAATCACCACTACTCACTCGTGCCGGTCATGCGCGAACACCTGCCATGACGGAAAGTTGCCCACCAGTCGGCAGACGAAGCGCACCGAACGACGTATTACCACGCAAGAATGATGAACTCCTTTCAAACCTCCGATGCACCTCCGCGCCCCGGACCACCCCGACGCGCCGACCCTCTTCCCCTTATCGCACACTTGTCCGAAAATGGAGAGCATGGCGAACACTCCACTCGCCCATGCCCTTGACGCCGCGGCCCATGGCTTCCGCGTCATCCCGCTGACCCGCGCGAAGCTGCCCGCCGTGCGCTCCCCTCACCACCACGACCCCGTACCCCTTCCCTGCCGCGGCGCCTGCGGGCGGCCCGGCCACGGCGTCCACGACGCGTCCGCCGCCCCGGAGGCGATCCGGGCGCTGTTCGCCGCCGCCCCCTGGGCCAGCGGCTACGGCATCGCCTGCGGCTGCGCCCCGCACCACCTCATCGGCGTCGACCTCGACCTCAAGCGCGAACCGCGCGTCGACGGTGCCGCCGCGCTCGCCCTGCTGGCCCGCCGGTACGCCTTCGCCGTCCCCCGCACCGTCACCGTGCTCACCCCCGGCGGCGGGCGTCACCTGTGGCTGTGCGGACCGCCCGGACTCGCCGTCGCCAACTCCGTCGGCCGGATCGCCCCCGGCATCGACATCCGCGGGACGGGCGGCTATCTCGTCGGCCCCGGCTCGGCCACCTCACGCGGCCGCTACCGCCTGGCGCCCGGCTCCCCCGCTTGGCGGCCCGCCCCCGCGCCGTCCGCGCTCCTCGGCCTGCTGCGGCCCCCGGCCCGTACGACGCAGGACCGTACGACGCGGGACCGGTCCACGCCCCGCCCCAGTGCGGGCGGTACGGCCGGGCGCGACGCCGCCCTCGTACGGTTCGTCCGCGAGTCCCAGGAGGGGCGGCGCAACGACCGACTGTTCTGGGCCGCCTGCCGGGCGTACGAGACGGGCGCGGGGGACGAACTGGCCCCGGCCCTCATCGAGGCCGCGCTCCATACCGGCCTGACCCGGCGCGAAGCCGAGGCGACGGTCGCCTCCGCGGCCCGCAGCGCCACCGGCCGCACCCTGCCGCCGGTCGCACAACCGCCGGGCACATGAGCGCCGGACGCATGACCGCCAGCCGCATGACCGCCGGGCGGGAGGGACGAGATGGAGGGGCCGCTAGCCCGCGGTCGCGGCCCTGAGGTGGTCGAGGGAGTCGCGGATGAGGTCGGACAGCGTCCGCTCGCCGGGTTCGCCGATCCAGTGCTCGAACGCGACCTTGAACACCGCGACCCCGGCCTCGGCGGCCAGGCTCGCGGTCGGCTCCGCGACCCCTCGCCCACGTAGCGCGTCGGCCATGGCGGAAGCGAGCGAGGCGAGCTTCAGCAGCTCACGCTCCTGGAGTCCGGGGTTCGCGGCGATCACGGTCTGACGCTGCCGGGCGGATTCGCGACGTTCTTCGAATCGGGCGGCGATGAGCTGAAGGGCCTCGACCACCGCGGCGAGGGGGGCCGTGGTTTCGGACGCGCCCGCGATGGCGTACACGCCGGTTTCGAGCAGTTCGGCCTGGCCGTAGAACAGCACTTCGCGCTTGTCGGCGAAATGGCGGAAGAACGTCCGCTCCGTGAGGCCCGCCCGATTGGTGATCTCAGCGACCGTCGTCTGCTCGAATCCCCGCTCGACGTAGAGCTCCAGTGCCGCCCGTTGAAGTCGCTCACGCGCGCCCGGCTCCCATCGACCCATGGCCCCGATTCTAGCGCGACGACAGTGACTGACATCATGGTGGTACTTTCGATGACAGCGACTGACATCGCCTCGTCCGGGGCGCGCTCCGCGCCGAGGACGGGCCACCACTTGGAGGTCTCACTGATGCGTGTTTTCGTCACCGGCGCGTCCGGATTCATCGGCTCCGCCGTCGTTCCCGAACTCATCCGCGCGGGCCACCAGGTCCTCGGGCTCGCCCGCTCGAACGCCTCGGTCGAGGCCATCGCCGCAGCCGGGGCCGAAGTACACCGCGGCGCCCTCGACGACCCCGACAGCCTGCACGCGGGCGCCTCGGCGGCCGACGGGGTCGTGCACCTCGCGTTCATCCACGACTTCTCGGACTTCGAGGGCGCCGTCAAGAGCGACCTGCGCGCCATCGAAGCCATGGGCGCCGCGCTCGAGGGGACCGATCGTCCCCTCGTCGTCGCGTCCGGACTGCTCGGAGTCGCCCCGGGGCGGGTCGCGACCGAACGGGACCAGCTCGACCCGACCGTGGGCCACCGGGAGGCCAACGCGCGGGCGGCGCTGGGGCTCGCCGACCGTGGCGTCCGTTCGTCCATCGTGCGTCTCGCCGCATCGGTCCACGACGAGGGGGACCACGGTTTCGTCCCGAGGCTGATCGACATCGCCCGCGAGAAGGGCGTCTCCGGCTACGTCGGCGACGGGTCCGACCGCTGGCCCGCGGTCCACCGGCCGGACGCGGCGCGGCTGTTCCGGCTGGCCCTGGAGAAGGCCCCGGCCGGATCGGTACTGCACGGCATCGACGAAGAGGGCGTGCCGCTCCGCACCGTCGCGGAGGCGATCGGCCGCCACCTCGACCTGCCGGTGGTCTCCGTCCCCGCCGAGGAGGCGGGCGAACACTTCGGCTGGCTGAGCCGCTTCCTGAACGTCAGCGCCCGGGCGTCCAACGCGCTGACCCGCGAGCTGCTGGACTGGCACCCGACCGGCCCCGGCCTCATCGACGACCTCGACCAGGGCCACTACTTCGGCGCCCGGACCGCCTGAAGGTGAGGGCTACAGCTTCCAGCTGATCCGGCCCACCACCAGTCGGGGCATCGTCTGCTTGAACCCGCCGGGCTGGTCCCGCCGTCTCATCGGCGAACACACACTCAGGTGGCGAGATCAGCTCGACATGCTCCGGATCGCCTCCTTGGGCGATGGCGAGCTCGCCAAATCGCGTACCCGTACCTGCCCTGCGCCCCGGACGAAGTGACCGTCAGGCGCTACCGGCTTGCTCACTCCCTGGCGCTTGCCCGGCAGCGGATGCCGCCCCCGCGATCGTCCAGAGCGCCATGCCCCACAGGGAGAGCGCGGAGATGAGACCCACCAGGAGGCGGACGGTCTCGTCGGGACCGTTCATGAGCCACACGATCACGCCCGTCGCCCCGGCCGCGCCCAACAAGGCCGCCGGTATGCGCAGCCGGGGCTCCTCGAACACCGCTGCCAACGGCAGGAAGTGGAGCCCGACGACAACCGCGATCAGCGGGGGGATGAGCACCGGCGCTCCGGCGTAACGGCACACCACGCCGGTGGCGATGATCAGAAGCCACTGGAGAACGTTGATCCGCATGAACTGCCGACGCTGCCCGGCGGGGAAGGGCTCCCCTGCTGACGAGGGAAAGAATCGGCGCGCGGCGAGCAGCAGTCCCACCGTCACGGCACAGCCGACTACGACCTCGATCAGCCGCACCAACCCCTCGAAAGCGCTCGTGCCCAGCAGCCACCAACCGAGCCCGAACAACGTGAGGAACCCCACCCCTGACTTGAACATGACCGACACCCTAGGCGGAAGGGCAGCCCGCCGCTCGGGGAATCTCCGCTGACGGAAGGGGTGCCCCTGAATCAGGAGCACCCCATTTGACCAGCTATACCGCCAGCCACGGCCTCGCCTGGTCGCCGACTCGTCAGCTCGGCTGGTCTCCGGTGTAGCGGTAGATGCCGCCGGCGGAGTTGACGTGCCACACCGTGCCGTCGGCGGCGACGCCGATGTCGACCGCGCTGCCCGGGATGCCGATCCAGGGGTTCGCGTCGTGGCCGGTGTACCGGTACAGCTGATTCGAGGAGTTGACGCCCCACACATGGGTCCTGGAGCCGACCGAGATCCGGCTCAGGCCACCGGAGATGTTGACCCAATCGGTCGAACCCTGGTCCCCGGCGTAACGGTAAATGGCACCAGCCGAGTTGACGCACCACACCGTGCCGTCGGCGGCCACCCCGATGTCAACCGCACTGCCCGGGATACCGACCCAGGGGTTCGCATCGTGACCGGTGTAACGGTAGATCTGGCCCAAGGAGTTCACGCCCCACACGTGAGTCCTGGAGCCGACCGAAATCGTCGTGAGTCCCCCGGAGATGTTCTTCCAGTCAGCCACGCGCATGCCCCTTCGCTTCGGACGCTGTCCTCAGGTACATGGCGAGCGGCAGGAACACCCAAACGGTCTCATATTGAGATTGGATGCTTAAATTATCTGAAAACCGATGTTTTACTTTCACTAACCCTTGAAGCTTGGGGGATCAGGCGTTTCGCGAGGCTTCCTTCGAGGCCGGAAAGGCCGTAACCCACACGGAGGGTCCACGATGTTTCACGTTGACGCCTCCATGAACGAG
>Ga0307508_10004174_pt1 | contig 14218 bp, 13 predicted proteins | sample 9_EM_MG_FD_203089 | JGI IMG/M metagenome (GOLD analysis project Ga0307508, IMG submission 203089) | Populus trichocarpa ectomycorrhiza microbial communities from riparian zone in the Pacific Northwest, United States - 9_EM | ecosystem: Host-associated > Plants > Roots > Unclassified | place... | reverse complement strand
ACCGGCGCGAAGGAACCGGTCGCGCCCAAGGGCTATGTCATCGACGCCGAGCGGGTGGTCGGCAAGGCGCGGCTCACGCTGCTGCGGCTGGCGGCTTAGCCAGCAGGACGCCCGCCAAGGAGAGCGCACCCGCCGCAACCAGCAGCAGGCCGACTCCGCCCGCCATCCCGGCGTTGCTCATCTGCTTGGCCACCAGCGGCGTGACCGCTCCGCCGATGATCCCGCCGGTGTTGAAGGCGACCGAGATCCCGCTATAGCGCACCGGGACCGGGAACAATGCGGCGAGCCAGCCGCCAAGCGGTCCGTAGACGAAGCCCATCGTGAACAGAGCGGCGGACAGCGTCAGGAACACCCCGAGGAGCGAGCCTGAACCGAGCCCGGGTCCGAACACCAGCCCGACCAGACACGTCGCCGCCGCGCCCCAGCCGAGCACGCGGGCAGCGCTGAAGCGGTCGGACAGCAGCGCGGCGAGCGCGATGCCCACGGCAAGGAAGCAGTTGGCGGCCAGCTGGACCGAGAGGAACGTCTCGCGCCCATAGCCCAGCCGCGTGGTGCCCTCAGCCAGTGCATAGGCGGTAGCGAGGTAGAACAGCGCGAAGGCCGAAATCACCCCCGCGCTCCCCGCCAGCACGGCGGCCCAATGCCCGCGCAGCAAGGCCAGCAGCGGCACCGGCGGCGGGGGAGCGGCCTTGCGCGCGGCGGCAAAGGCGGCGGTCTCACCGATGTTGAGCCGCACCCACAGCCCGATGCCGACCAGCAGCGCCGAGGCGAGGAATGGCACGCGCCAGCCCCAGGCGAGGAATGCGGGTCCATCGAGCCACAGGCCGAGCAGCAGGAACAGCCCGTTGGCGGCAAGAAAGCCGAGCGGCGCACCGAACTGCGGCGCGGCGCCGAACCGCGCCTCCCAGCCCTTGGGCGCGTTCTCCACCGCGAGCAGCGCCGCTCCGCCCCACTCTCCGCCGAGCCCGAAGCCCTGACCAAAACGCAGCGTGCAGAGCAGCACTGGCGCGATCCAGCCCGCCTGCGCGTAACCCGGCAGGAACGCGATCGCGAGCGTCGATCCGCCCATCAGCAACAGCGAGGCAACCAGTGTCGCCTTGCGCCCGACCCGGTCGCCGAAGTGTCCGAACGCAACCGCTCCCACCGGCCGTGCGATGAACGCAATGCCGAACACCATGAAGGCGAGGATGCCCTGCGCCTGCGGGTCGGAACTCGGGAAGAACAACGGACCGAACACCAGCGCGGTGGCCGTGGCGAAGACGTAGAAATCATAGAACTCGACCGCAGTCCCGGTCAGCGCGGCGGTCAGGATACGTGAATGCTGGCGTAGTGGATGCATGGCCGCATGCGCTTGCCGCGCGCGGCTGGCCTGTCAATCGGCAAGTGAACGCAATGGGGGCGGTCAGCCCGCCCCCATTGCTTGCGTCACGCTGACGCTGTCAGCTGCGCACCGCCTTGTGGTGGTGATGGCGGTGATACGCAACCTTGTGCGCCCTCACCCCCGCCCGGGCCTCCGAGCGGTTCATGCATTCGTCCTGCACGGTCTTGCTGCACAGGGGATAGGCTTTTGCAGGGCCTTCCTGCGCAAAGGCGGCGCTGCTGGCAAAGATCATCGCGGCGGTAGACATCAGGACAATCAGCTTGGACATGGGACTCTCCATAATAGCCCCCTTCCGACATTGCGGCGCCCGGGCATCGCTCCGGCCGTCGCGGCGGTATGGATTATCCAGGAACGATGAGCCGGGCCTGAATGTGTCGCCGCAGGTCGTTCAAATCTGCTCCCATCCCGTTCAACGCGCAAAAGGCGCCAAGCCGAAGCCTGACGCCTTCCTGCGACCCTTACGGGCAATCGGTCGGGGCGGTTACTTGCCGCCCGGATTGCGGCACGAGTCCTGCAGCTTGCGCGTGCAGGTCGGGTAGACCTTGTTCATCGCCGTGGCCGGCGGCGGGGTCAGCGCGCCCTTATAGGCGCCGCCCTGATAGCTGGGATCGGCAGGCATCGCTGGCGGCACGGCTTCAGCCGCAGCATTCGGCGCGGGAACGCCTGTGGTCGGAATACCGATACCCGGAGGGTTGGCCTGATCAGCAGGCGTGGTCGGCACTATGCCCGCGGCCTGTTCATTGATCGCCTGCCACGCCTTGGCCCGCTGTTCAGGGCTCATCTTGTAGATCATGCCGCGCTGATCGGTGCTCATCGCCCAATAACCGGCCTGCTGGGCAGGCTGCAGCGACCAGTAGTAGACGCGGTAGTCGTAAGGCCACGCGGTATATTCGGCCTGGCGATCGGCGGGCCAGGCATCGTAAGCCGCCTGCTGCTCGGGGGTCAGCGTTAGCAAGCGGCCGTCGGTGGTCACGACTGTAGTGGGCGGGGCGGTGGCGGCCGGGGCGGTATCCTGAGCCGCGATGATCGCGGGGGCTGCGGCAAGGGCAAGGCCCACTGACGCCAGCAACATGGTGCGCATGTGCTCTCTCCTAAGAATGTCCGTTGTGCCGGATCGAACGAGCGGCGCGCCCGATTGTTCCGGACAGGCGACGGAGCGACCTTGCCTAGCGACGAAGCGTTCCCTAGTTGTTCGCCTGTGATCCCCGATTTCGACCATGACTCGCCGAGCGCTGCGCCGGACGACTGGCTTGCCGGATTGAACGCACCGCAGCGCGAAGCCGTGCTCGCCACCGAAGGCCCGGTGCTGATGCTGGCGGGCGCGGGGACAGGCAAGACCGCAGCGCTGACCGCACGCCTTGCCCACCTGGTGCGCGAGCGGCTGGCCTGGCCGAGCGAGATCCTGTGCGTGACCTTCACCAACAAGGCCGCGCGCGAGATGAAGGAGCGCGTCGGCCAGTTGATCGGCCCGGCGGTGGAAGGGATGCCGTGGCTCGGCACGTTCCATGCGATCGCCGCGCGGATGCTGCGCCGCCATGCCGAACTGGTCGGGCTGCAATCGAACTACACGATCATCGACACCGACGATCAGCTACGCCTGCTCAAGCAGCTGATCCAGGCCGAGGGGCTGGATGAGAAGCGCTGGCCAGCACGGCAGCTCGCCGGTCTGGTCGATCGCTGGAAGAACCGCGGGCTCAACCCGGGCGATCTCGATGCGGCGGAGAACGAGAGCTATGCCAATGGCAAGGGCCGCCAGTTCTACGCGCTTTACCAGGCGCGGCTGAAAGTGCTCAACGCCTGCGATTTCGGCGACCTGTTGCTCCACATGCTCAACATCCTGCGCAGCGATCGCGAGATTCTGGCACAGTACCAGCAGCGCTTCAAATACGTGATGGTCGACGAGTATCAGGACACCAACCAGGTCCAGTACCTGTGGCTGCGGCTGCTCGCGCAGGAGCGCAAGAACATCTGCGTGGTGGGTGACGACGATCAGTCGATCTATTCATGGCGCGGCGCAGAAGTCGCCAATATCCTGAAGTTCGAAAAGGACTTTCCCGGCGCTAAGGTGATCAAGCTGGAGCAGAACTACCGCTCCACCCCCGATATCCTCGCCGCCGCCTCAGGCCTGATCGACGCCAACAGCCAGCGGCTCGGCAAGACGCTGTGGACCGCGCAAAACGGCGGCGACAAGGTCCGCGTGATCGGGGTCTGGGATGGGCCCGAAGAAGCCCGGCGGATCGGTGAGGAGATCGAGCGGCTCGAGCGTGAGGGGGCTACGCTTGACCGGATCGCGATCCTTGTGCGGGCCCAGTTCCAGACCCGCGAATTCGAGGACCGGTTCATAACAATCGGGCTCAACTACAAGATTGTCGGCGGTTTTCGGTTCTACGAACGCGCCGAAGTGCGCGATGCCCTCGCCTACTTGCGGCAAATCGCGCAGCCCGCAGACGATCTCGCATTTGAACGCATCTACAACACGCCTAAGCGCGGACTTGGCGACAAGACTCTCGAGAAACTCCACCGCCACGCCAGGGTCCGCGGCGTTCCGCTTAGCCTTGCCGCCATCGAGATTGTCGACACCGACGAGCTTCCGGCGCGGGCCCGCACCACACTGCTCGCGCTGATGCGCGACTTTGCGCGCTGGCGCGATCTGGCCAAAACCACGACGCCGGCCGAACTTGCCCGCGCCCTGCTCGACGAGAGCGGTTATACCGCAATGCTTCAGGCCGAGCGTAGCGCCGAAAGCGCCGGGCGGCTGGAGAACCTGTCCGAACTGGCGCGCGCGATGGAGGACTACGAAACACTCGGCGATTTCCTCGAACACGTCAGCCTGGTGATGGACAACGACGCTGCCAGCGATACCGAGAAGGTCACGATCATGACCATCCACGCCGCCAAGGGGCTCGAATTCGACAACCTGTTCCTCCCCGGATGGGAGGAAGGCGTGTTCCCCTCACAGCGCGCGCTCGACGAAGGCGGATTGGCAGCGCTCGAGGAAGAACGCCGCCTCGCTTATGTCGCGATCACCCGCGCGCGGCGGCGCTGCACGATCATCCATGCCGCCAACCGCCGGATCTACGGGCAGTGGACCAGTTCGATCCCCAGCCGGTTCATCGGCGAAATCCCCGAAGCGCATGTCGAGGCGGAAACCACGCTGTCAGGCGGCGCCTCGCTGTGGCGCGCGCAGTGGTCGGAAGCGGGCGACCCGTTCGCGCATCTCGCCCGCTCGCAGCCTGGGCGAGTGACCTCGCGCGGCCCTGGCTGGCAACGCGCCGCTTCGCGTGACTTCGACAGTTCACCCCAGCGCGTGGCGGAGCCGACCCGCTCAGCCGCCAGCTTCGCCGCCCAGCCCCGCGCCGACATCGCGCCGGGCGCGCGGGTGTTCCACGACAAGTTCGGCTACGGCACCGTCGCTGGGCAGGAAGGCAACAAACTCGAAATCGATTTCGAGACTGCGGGGCGCAAACGGGTGATCGATAGTTTCGTCAAGCTCGCCTGAGCGCGTCTGAATTTGAAGACCTAAACGCCGAAGCTGAGGAACCCCGGCACCGGCCCGTTCCAGTCGCCCGGCTGAGTCGGCGGGTCAGAGGCATCGGTGCTGCGCGGGCGGCTTGGTTCGGTCGGCTCAGCCCGCAACGCGCGGCTCGGTTCGGTCGGACGCTGGGCACGCTGCGGACGGGCGGCGCGGGGTTTGTCCTCGGCGGGAGCGGAAGCAAGTGCGGCTTCTTCGGTCGGCTTGACATCGCGCGGCTTGCGTTCGGCGCGCGGCGGGCGGGCTTCCCGGGCCGGGCGTGCCTCACGCGGGGGACGTGCCTCGCGCGGAGGTCTGGCTTCGGCTTCAGGTGCCACACCTTCAGGTGCCACGGCGGCAACGCCGCTCCCCATCGTGTAGACCGGGATTTTCATGCCGGTCAGCTTCTCGACATTGGCGATCGCTTCGGCATCTTCGGGGGTGACGAATGTGAAGGCGCGGCCGGTGGCGCCGGCGCGGCCAGTGCGGCCGATGCGGTGGATATAATCGTCGGGGTGCCACGGCGTGTCGAAGTTGAACACGTGGCTGACGCCCTTGACGTCCAGCCCGCGCGCCGCAACGTCCGAGCAGCACAGGATGTTGATCGTGCCGGCCTTGAACCGGTCAAGTTCGGCGATGCGCGCGGGCTGGTCCATGTCGCCGTGGATTTCGCCTGCGGAAAACCCGCTCTGCTTGAGCGCCTTGGCAAGATCGCGCACCGTGGTCTTGCGGTTGCAGAAGATCATCGCTGTGGTGACATTGTCGGTGCGCAGCAGTTCCTTGAGCACGTCACGCTTCTTGCGCGATTCGACCAGAACCTTGTGCTGGACGATGTTGATGTTCGCGGTCGCGGGCCGCGCAACCTCGATCAGCTTGGGGTTGGACAGGAACTTGTCGGCCAGCTTCTTGATCGGCGGCGGCATCGTCGCGCTGAACAGCAGGGTCTGGCGCTGCGCGGGCAGCTTTGAGCAGATTGTTTCGATATCGGGGATGAAGCCCATGTCGAGCATCCGGTCGGCCTCGTCGATCACCAGCAGATCGCAGCCGGTGAGCAGGATCTTGCCGCGTTCGAACAGGTCCATCAGCCGGCCCGGGGTGGCGATCAGCACGTCGACGCCGTCCTTCAGCGCCTTGACCTGATCGCCCATCTGCACGCCGCCGATCAGCAGCGCCATTTTGAGATCGTGGTTGACGCCGTACTTGACGAATTCGTCGGCGACCTGCGCCGCCAGCTCTCGCGTCGGCTCAAGGATCAGGCTTCGCGGCATCAGAGCGCGGCGGCGGCCGTGGCTGAGCACGTCGATCATCGGCAGGACAAAGCTGCCGGTCTTGCCGGTGCCGGTCTGGGCGATTGCGATGACATCGCGCATCATCAGGACCTGGGGAATTGCCTGGGCCTGGATCGGCGTAGGCGTGTCGTATCCCTTGGCGCTGACGGCCTGTTGCAGTTCTTCGGAAAGGCCGAGATCGGCGAAATTCATGGGGCTCTGGATATCCGGATAAAGGGAAGGCCTGCGCCGCTAACGGCATAGCCTTGCTATTGGGCCATTCGCAAATGGGGCCCGAAAAAATGCATTCGAGCCGCGCGCGCCCTAGGCGCAAAGACCTGCGAAAGTCAAGAAATCGTGGGCCGAGCGCCGATCATTTCGTCTTGAGCACCATCTGGCGCAGCTTGCCCAGCTGGCAATTTGCCCCGTTGCGCGATTGCAGCGTGTCGCGGCCCGCGCAGATCATCCCGTCGGCGCTGCGCGCAACATAGAAGCCAAGGTAGAAATCCTGCGCCTTGCAGCCCTTGCCCAGCGAGGCATTGACCAGCCGCCCATCGCGCAGGAACAACATCAGCCGATTGGACGTGGTCGCCTCGACGCCTGCAATCCCGCTCACCGGCAGGCACTGCGCCATCTTGCGCTCGTCGAATTTGGGCGGCTTCGACATATCGGGCATCGCGAAAATGGCGCTAGCGCCAGGCGGCGCACTTGCGCCTGCGCGCGGAGCGATCCGGATTATGATCCGCTGCTCCAGCCGGATCTGGTCCCAACCCGGCGGATTGAGCATGGCTTCCAGCATGTCCAGCATCGCCGGATCGCCGCCCAGTTCCTCGCTGTTGGCCTCGCTGATCGCAGGTGTGAGCGCAGCTTCGGTCGGCACGCTCCCTGCTTCACTGCCCGCACCGGGCGCGCCCGCAGGCATTGCCGTCGACAGGAACGCGAGCGGCGCCAGTGTCAGGTAAAGCGGGTTCATGCGGGAATCTTGCACCGATGTCCTTGGTTGCGCCGAGCTGCCTTGCGGCAGGTGCGGCCATGATTTCGCCGCAATGCCCCGCGCCGGTTGAACCGCCGCTTAATTGGGCTTGCGGCAAATGCAAAGCTTGTCGTGCCCGGTTACGGTGTCGTAGCAGGCAGCATGGATACCGCCGATTTCCTCAGTCAGGCCGCCCAGCTGCTCGGGCCGCGCGGTTTGACTCACGATCCCGACTTCATCGAGCCGTGGCTGACCGACTGGCGCGGACGCTATCACGGGCGCGCGCTGGCGATGGCATCGCCTGCAAACACCGCCGAGGTCGCGGGATTGGTCAAGCTGTGCGCCGCGCACGGCGTGGCCATCGTACCGCAGGGTGGCAACAGCGGAATGTCGGGCGGCGCTACTCCCGATGCCAGCGGCCACGAACTGTTGCTGTCACTGCGACGGATGACCGCAATTCGCACTCTGGACGTTGAGGCCCGGCAGGTCACCTGCGAGGCCGGCGTGATCCTAGAGGTGCTGCATCACACCGCTGAAGCCCGGGGTCTGCGCTTTCCGCTGACGCTGGGGGGCAAAGGTTCGGCAACGATCGGCGGGCTCGTCTCGACCAATGCTGGCGGCACTCAGGTGCTGCGCCACGGGGCGATGCGCGCAATGGTGCTGGGGGTGGAGGCGGTGCTCGCCGATGGCTCGGTGTTCTCGGCGCTGACCCCGCTCAAGAAGGACAATCGCGGATTTGACCTCAAGCAGCTGCTGATCGGTTCGGAAGGGACTCTGGGGATCGTCACTGCGGCAACGCTGGCGCTCAAGCCCGCGATTGCCGACCGGGTCGTGGTCTGGGCAGGTGTCCCCAGCCTGCAGGTCGCGCGGCAGCTGATGCTACAGTGCGAAGCCGCCGTGGGTGAGGCGCTCGAAGGATTCGAGGTTCTGCCGCGCTCCAGCCTTGCCGCCGTGCTGCACCACCTGCCTGCAGCCCGCGCCCCGTTGCAGGGCGATCACGCCTGGAACGTGTTGATCGAGGTGGTTGCCGACCGCACCGGAGCGGCGAACTTGCGCGAAGCCGTCGAGACGGCGATTGCCGCCGCGTTCGAGGCAGGGCTGATCGAGGATGCGGTCCTGTCTGTGAACGAGGCTCAGGCAGAAGCGTTTTGGCTGCTGCGCGATTCGGTCGCCCCGGCCGAACGTGAAAAAGGCCCGGCGATGCAGCACGACATCTCGGTTCCGGTCGCGAAGATGCCTGACTTTGTCGATCATGCGATAGCTTCGATTGAGGCATCGTTTCCCGATCTTGAGGCAATCGCCTTTGGCCATCTGGGCGACGGCAACGTCCACTTCCATGTGATCGCGCCTGCGGGCACTGACCGGCAGGAATGGGAAGCGGGGCAAGGCCGCGCCGCAACCCGTGCGGTCCACGATCTGGTCGCGAGCTGGGGCGGATCGATTTCGGCCGAGCATGGCATCGGCCAGTCCAAGCGCGACGAACTGGCGCGGCTGGGCGATCCGGTGGCGCTGGCGATGCTGCGCGCGGTCAAACAGGCGCTCGATCCGGCGGGGATCCTCAACCCGGGCAAGCTGCTGACGCTTGCACCCGCGCCCGCCAACGCTTAAGGCCGCGCGCTTAAGGCCAATCGGCCAAGACCTGTCACTTTCGGAGAGTACCTGCCATGGCCAGCGCGCCGCAAGCCCAGCTTCCCCTGTTCTACCAGGACCTGATGCCGCTCAACAGCCGCGACCACGCCAATTACAAGAGCCGCCAGACCGACAAGGCGAATTGGCTTTCGGGCCAGCACGCGGTGCCGCTGACCGCCGACGAATTCGTCGACGCCAGCCGCTGCTATCCGATCGTGTTTTCTTCGGGCGAAGGTTCGGTACCGCTGGCGCTGATGGGCCTCAACGAAGGCGTCAACGTCTTCCTCGACGCGGATAACAAGCTGACCGAGAACGTCTATGTCCCGGCTTATGTCCGCCGTTATCCGTTCCTGCTCGCCAAGCTGAGCCCGGAAAGCGAAGAGCTGTCGCTGTGCTTCGACCCCACCACGGACCTCGTTGGCGAAGGCGAAGAAGGCTACCCGCTGTTCGATGGCGACAAGCCGACCGAATCGACCCAGGGCGTGCTCGAATTCTGCAAGCAGTTCGAGGAAGCCGGCCAGCGCACCCAGAACCTGGTCACTGAGCTTGAAAAGGCCGGGCTGCTGATGGACGGCGAAGTGGCAATCCAGCAGCAAGGCACCGAACAGCCGTTTGTCTATCGCGGTTTCAAGATGGTTGACGAAGCCAAGCTGCGCGAACTGCGCGGCGATCAGCTGCGCACCTGGAACCAGAACGGCGTGCTGGCGCTGGTCTATGCGCACCTGTTCTCGCTGCAACTGATTCGCGAGATTTTCGGCCGTCAGGTGATGCAGGGCAAAGGCCCGGTACCCGCCGTGGTTGCCGCTGCAACCTCCTAACGCTAGGGAATCCACGAGTTTTGGCCGATAGCGTACCGACAGGTACGGGGTTGAAATTGCGCTGGTTACATCTTAAACTTGATTCGTCTGGTTGGGCATCCCTCATGGCCCAACCGGATTGGTGCACTTTGTGCACCTCCTCCCTGAACCTTGGCCACCTCGTGCGAAAGCACGGGGTGGTTTTTTATGGTCCACTTAAGACGGCTATTCGGCGGCCTCGAGCCACTCGCCCGGGCCGGACCGGCCCAGCCGGCCAAGCTCGGCAACCTCGGCCGCGAGTCGGCGCACCAGCCCAGTGAGCAAATGGACCATATCGCCGAATCCGGGTCCGGGTTCGCGCTGCGCCGGATCGAGATAGCTGGTGCGATCGATCTCAAGCTGCATCGCGCTGATCCCTTCGCTCACCGCAGCATGCCGATCGAGCACGTAGCCACCCGCATAAGGCCGGTTGTGCGCCATGCCGCGACGGTTCTCGGCAAAATAGGCAAAGGCACTGGCAATCAACGTACCGTGGCAGGATGCTCCGAACCGGTCACCCAAGACGAACTCGGGTGGGATCTGTCCGGGCCCACGTGGCAGCGGCGGCATCGAATGCAGGTCGAGCAGTAGCGCCGCGCCCCAGCGCTCGCGCAAGGTGCCCAGCATTCCTGTCAGGCACGCGTGATAGGGATCGTGGATCTGCGCGATCCGCGCCGACAAGTCGGCCATGTCGTGGCGGCGTTTCCATAGCTCGCCAATCCCCGGCAGGCGGCGCGGAATCAGGCCCAGTCCGCTGCGAGCACGGCGTCCCGGCTGGTAGCTGCCGAGCGACGGTGCAGCGCCGCGTGCGAACATGTCCCAATCGACATCGTCGACCGCGCGGTTGAGATCGATCATCGCGCGCGGCGCCTGGGCAACCAGCAGCGCTGCTCCGGTTGCGGCAGAAACGCGGCAGGCCAGACGGTCGGCATAGCGGTCTTCGAGCCGGATCGCGGCGAAGCCGGGATTGCGCATGCGCTCGACCAAGGCATTGGGATAGGCCCGCCCGGCATGGGGGACAGCGATCAGGATCGGGATGGTCGAAGGGTCCGCGGCGTTAAGCGTAAAGGCCGCAATTCCCGGAGAATCCGGGATCGATCCGCCTTCGACCGGAATCGAATCGCCGCCTTGCCACTGATCCTGCGCCATGACTGCGAAGGCTGAACGCGAATCGGCGTTGTGTCAAAGTTGGTCACTGCTCACGTGGGGCAGGAATTTTAAACCTCTTCGCGCTATAACCGCCCTTCGATAAGCATTCGACGATCGCTCGACGATCACTCGACGATTCAGGGCCGGGTCGCGCCGACAAGAAGGATTCACGAACCACCATGCTCCGCATCCTGTTGGCCGAAGATGAAGACGCAATGCGCACCTACCTTGCCCGCGCGCTTGAAAATGCCGGGTATGAAGTCGTGGCGGTCGACCGCGGCACCGCTGCGCTGCCGCTGCTTGAGCGGGAGCATTTCGACCTGCTGCTGTCCGACATCGTCATGCCCGAGATGGATGGCATCGAACTGGCCCAGCGCTGCGCCGAAATCAGCCCGGAAACCAAGGTGATGTTCATCACCGGGTTCGCTGCGGTCACCCTGAAAGCCAGCCGTGAAGCGCCGCAGGCCAAGGTGCTGTCCAAGCCATTCCACCTGCGCGACCTGGTGATGGAGGTCGAACGCGTGTTCGGACTGCAAAGCAGCGCACGGGTCTGATCGGCCCCGCGCGATTAGGCGCTTGATTTGGTAAGGTGCTGTGGCTATTGGCGCCCCCTGCCCGGCGGTTCGCTGCCCGGCCAGATGGACAGAAATGGCCCGAATGGAATGGGCGTATAGCTCAGTGGTAGAGCACTATGTTGACATCGTAGGGGTCGCAAGTTCAATCCTTGCTACGCCCACCATTCCAAAGCTTCGGCCAAAGCTTCGGCCAAAGCCGCCCAAGGCCCCGCGAAAACTTCGGTTTTCCGGGGCATTTTTTGCTTAAGGCTAGATGGCCGAGCTAAAGCGTCGCGTGGTCTGGTGTCGATAGGGGTCGAACAGCGCGGCGATGGACCGCGCATAGGGTAAACCGTCCGCCGCAAGCACCAGCTCGCCCTCAACAAACGAGCACAATCCCCGCGCCATGAACGGATCGAGCCCTGTCAGCGCCTCGCGCAACAGATCGGCATCGAGCCGCGCGCGGCCCCGGCACAGCAACGCCTCGATCACCGCGCCGTGGCGACGGTCGTCGGGTGAGCGGCGCACGCCTTTGTTCGTCGGGAAGCGATCCTGCGAGAGCAGCATGCGATAGCGCCCGGCATTCTTTTCGTTCTGGGCGATCAGCTCGGGAAAGTCGCTGATTGCCGAAGCTCCGAAGCCGAGCGTGACCGGAGCGGCATCCTCGGTGAAGCCCTGGAAATTGCGGTGCAGCCGCCCGCTCACCGCAGCCTGCGCAAGCGGATCGCCGGGCCTCGCGAAGTGGTCGAAACCGACCGGCACATAGCCGCACCCCGCAAGGTAGCTGTGGCCGAACCCCGCCATTGCGAATCGCGCGCGGGCATCGGGCAGCGCCGCGTCATCGATCTTGCGCTGGCGCGCGATCATGTGCGGGACATGGGCATAGCCGAACAGCGCTATGCGGTCGGCGCCAAGTTCGACGGACCGCGCAAGGCTGGCCTCGAGATCGGCCAGCGTTTGTCCGGGCAGCCCGTACATCAGATCGAAATTGAGCGACGTCACTCCGGAGGTGCGAAGCTGGTCGGCACTGCGCACGATATCGGCGTCGGGCTGGATCCGCCCGATTGCGCGCTGGAGCTGCGGGGCGAAGGTCTGGACCCCCAGGCTGGCGCGCGTCACCCCGACCCCGGCCAGCGTTTGTTGCCACGCCGGCGTCAGCGAGCGTGGATCGAGCTCGATCGACCATTGCGGCGCCACCATACCGAATTCAACTGTCAGCACCTGCACCAGACGGACGAAATCGGTCGGCGTTATTGCGTTGGGACTGCCGCCGCCGAACGCGACCGAACTGACCTGAACCGGCGCCGGGAGGGCGCGCGCGACCATGTGAATTTCATGGTGCAGTGCCTCCAGATAGGCGGCGATCCGCTCGCGGCGATTGGCGACGCTGGTGTTGCAGCCGCAGTACCAGCAGATTTTCTCGCAGAAAGGAATGTGGACGTAGAGCGAAACCTCGCCACCGACCTGCCCCAGCGCGGCGGCATAATCATCCGCGCCGACCTCGCCGGTGAATTCCGCCGCCGTCGGATAGCTGGTGTAGCGCGGCACCGGCGTTTCAAGCAGTTCGGGGTAATAGGTCCACATGGGAGTCTTGTGAGGCGATCGCGCAATGCGTTCCTTGCGGAGCATCAAACTTGCGGAGTTTCCTCACGATCTGCGCGCTTGCGTGAACATCCTGCGTGGCACCCTTTGATGCAGCACGGATCGTCGCCTGCGCGCAGCGGCGAGCGATGCAGCGGAATACGCAGCACCGCCGCGTTGGCTTGCCCGTTGCACAGCGCAATGCTGAGCGTGTTCGCAGCAAGCGCCGGACTGGGCGCCAGCGCCGCCGGAGCCAGCGCAGCGATCGCGAACAGCATGCTACGACGGCTGCTCATGCCGGATCATCCTCGTCGATCAGGATGCGGTTCGCTGCGCCGTCGAGATCCTCAAACTGGCCGCGCCGCAGCGCCCAGAAGAATCCGAGCAGCCCGATCCCTCCCATGGCCAAGGCGAGCGGGAGGAGGAGTGCGATCGAGCTCATCGCGCCGCCCTCACTAAGCGTAAGGAATTGGCGACCACGATTACCGAGCTCGCCGACATCGCCGCCGCCGCGATCAGCGGGGTAAGGTAGCCAGCCATCGCCAACGGCACGGCGAGCAGGTTGTAGCCGATCGCCAGCACAAAGTTCTGCCGCACCACCCGCATCGTGCGCCTCGCGGCAGCGACCGCAACCGGCACGGCGCTCAGCGAATCGCCGAGGAACACGACATCTGCGGCTTGGCGCCCGACATCGCTGGCGGAACCCGGTGCGATTGCCACGTCGGCGGCGGCGAGCGCGGGCCCGTCGTTCAATCCGTCGCCGACCATCAGCACCTTGCGGCCCGCCTGCTGGAGCCGGGCGATGGCGCCGAGCTTGTCCGCCGGAGAGGCGCTGCACTCGCCGGTCAGGCCCGTCTCGCGGGCGATGGCGGAAACCGCAGGGGCCGAATCGCCCGACAGGATCGAACAATCGACCCCCAGCGAAGCCAGCCGCGCAAGCGCTGCGGCCGCATCAGGACGCAGCGCATCGCCGAAGCTGATCAAGCGAACCGGTTCGCCTGCGATGTCGAGCGCGGTGGCCATCCCAGCACTGGCGCTATCGGGCCGGCGCAGCGCCACCGCGCGGCCTTGCCACAAGGCCCGTAGACCCTCGCCCGGCGTTTCGCTGACGGTGTCGAGCTTGGCCGCGATGACCCCGCGAGCCGCCAGCGTCTCTGCCAGCGCGCGCGACAGTGGGTGGCGGCTGTGCGAGGCCAGCGCGAGAGCGACAGAGGCCGTCTCAGGCGACATTGCCTCGATTGCGCGCGCATCGGGAACCGGGCGACCCAGCGTGAGCGTTCCAGTCTTGTCGAGCAACGCGCGGTCGATATCGGCCAGCCGCTCGAGCGCGGAGCCG
>Ga0307508_10004173_pt1 | contig 14219 bp, 18 predicted proteins | sample 9_EM_MG_FD_203089 | JGI IMG/M metagenome (GOLD analysis project Ga0307508, IMG submission 203089) | Populus trichocarpa ectomycorrhiza microbial communities from riparian zone in the Pacific Northwest, United States - 9_EM | ecosystem: Host-associated > Plants > Roots > Unclassified | place... | reverse complement strand
CGCCGCATGTAAACAATATGTGGGCCTCACATCTATGCCAACAGCAAATCGGCCTGACACAGGTGGTGAGACCGCGTATTGGTATTGGAGCGGCGTCTGATTCCCTCCAACGCTAATATCAGAATGCCCCCCCCCCCCCTTCTCCCCCCGCCCCCTAGTCCCCTACGTTTATTCGCTACATGCGATGAATGAAGAAGAGTGAGCCCAGGCTGTTATTGCCTCCCGCATCCAACCAGCATGTATATGGATGCATTCCTATTCCAACCCACCAGCATGCGATGGTTTCCGACCCGCGAGATAATGACGGTAGGCAGATTGGTAGCAATGTGTGCCAGTGATTACCCGGTCTGCTGACCGAACCCACTCAGTTGATATCTTGGCATGCAGAATCTGCAATGCACGCACTAGAGGGTGTCGGATTGTGTGTTTCCCTGCTACCTTGGATAAACGCCGTGATTTGTAAAAATCTTCCGCTGACTGTCTTCCTAAGCTCCGATGTACGAATGTCGATTCTCGGCACAACACCCTCTCTGTACATCTTGAGCCCATCTTGGAACGGAACAGATTCTGAAATATTCCCGCCGAAGGGTAATTGATCCTGCTTGCTGGGGATAGTATGGTAGCTATCGGTCTCGCTGGTTGCTGATCATAACCTCATAGCTGCCGGTTGTTATCACCTAGCCATAGCTCGACCTATCAAGTATCTCGGCGGTATGTAATCTTGAGAAGCCCCCAATCTTACTAGGTTGGGGGGAGGGGGAGGAGCGCGCGAGTGTGTGTGTGTGGGGGGGGGGCGGGGTGACGATGATGATTCATTAATCGTGTGCGACCCTACTGGATCATGACGGGGGGGGCGGGGACTGGCACTGCAGTGACGGACAATACAAGAAATCGAGTGCAATATCATGACCCCACCAAAAAGAGTACATACCCCACCGTAATTCCAGCAGAACCATCACCATTCGCAGAAAGACTATACCAAGATTTGCAGAATGTAGCAAGAGGTGGTTGATGGCATATTTCAATGGATTGTACAAGTCTCACTGGCGGTTCTCCTCATAATATATCAATCGCTTATTTCTATCGGGTTAGCGCTTGTTCAATCCACCGCCAAAATAACCCGCCACCCACTTCTGCATCATTCGCCGTTCTTACGATGAAATAAGCACGAACTGAATTCATGGAAACTAGAAGCGAAATCTGTCTGAACCATCCTATTGGAGAGAGGCACACCCCCCCCCCCCCCGGCCGCCCCGTTCCTCCCTGGCATCTTCTTCACATATCGCAATGCATAGAATCGGATAGGAAGAGCTACAAGACCCAACGCTGCAAAAAGTAACGTTCCAAACTACAATAGTTAGACGATTAAAGACCAGTTCGGTGGACGGTGTCAATACCTGATCAATCAGAGCTCCCAATCCCAGCGCTTTAAGCATCATCAGTACGCCCCACATGGTCGCGGAGAGCCCAAAAAACACTGCATTACCGAAGCTCAGCGAGTTCGAAATCCCAAAATTCACACCATGCCCGAAATCAACATCATGTCCGAAATCAACACCATGCCCGAAATCCCATATTGGCCATTAGAATACGTATATGATGCACAAAGAAACTCGTTTCATTCTACCTCGAATTAGCATTAACTCAGTATCGGGATCAATTACATACTGTTCGTAACGTGCAAGGCACTGAATCGCCGCAACGACCGATGTACTCGCGAGCCCAAATAAATACCAGGTGGTGGTCCACTGAGCCATGGGATGTTGCCAAAGTCTCCCCCAACGAAACATCCTGTAGGAGACGAAAAATCAGTAGGAGGTAGCAATATGGTACAGAAATACTGTAAGAGGATCCAGTAGAATCATTAACGGTGTGAGTGGTGAGGCTGCAATATACGTATAGGTGTGGAGTGCTGCGTTGGCGATGGCTGGGAGAAGACCTATCGAGGATATCGGGAATGGCCTGAGAACGCTGAGGTTCTGGGGGGGTGATTCGGAAAACTGGTGCGAGACAGCGACGACGCTGGCTCTTCTGGCGATGACGATGGTAACCCAAATGAGTTCGATGAGGACTACCATCCAGGAAACGATCCAGGAAGCAAGTATGGTGACAAATATGGGGGCAGACATGGCGCATAGTTTCCTTAACCTTCGGGCGCGGCGTCGGTTCTCTTATAACACGGTCTGGAAGTTCAGACGTGCGCACGGGGTTCGGGTGTGTGGGGTAAATTTCCTCTTTTGCAAGGACGAGGGAACAAGCAGCTACGCATCGGTGGGATGGCAGAGCCGCTTGGGCCTCCCCTCTGTGGGGCCAACTTTCAGCGGCCTGTCCCTTATGTACCTGTCGTGATCACCCGCCGCCCCACGGGCGGAGCGGCGTAGCTGCAGGCAATTCGTCCCGGTAGCCGGCCCTAGTGCGCTGTCAAAAACCTGACTGACTGGCGTAGCCCCTTGTTCCCGGCCTACTGCGTAGGTCTTTCTTCTGCTTCGCAGGTTCGGTTCACCCTCTCGGGCAGCATTCGTGCTGCTCACTGGGGCAGGGCAAGTACTTCCCACTGTTTCAGGTGAAGTCTAATGATGTCCCTCGGCATAGCCCCGGCGGACCGAGTGACCGTCATGATCTAATACCTTCCCCACCCGCTACCCATCTATTTTACCTCTCAAAACAAACTGCAAACTTTGGAGGAGGAGATCAAGAACGGGCGAGGAAGACAAGGAAGACTTCCGTCCTTTCTCCTGGCGTCCCTTCTGTACATAGAGACAACTCACTCTCACATATGATTAAACAAAAAAACAAAAAAACTCGCACTCACATAAACACCATCTTGACCCTATCGATCTTCGTCAGACGTGTAAGGAGACATGGACTCGTGGAGAGGTATTTGACGTGATCTAGATAGGTTGGATGCAATAAATGAAGTTCACTCTCCCCCCCCCTAACGTGCGGGGGAGGGCGAGGGCCGGTCGAAGCGGGGCGACGAGACAGTAACAGCAGAGTAGCATCGCTAAGGATGCGGTCTGGTCACGAGACAAAGTAGAATCTACAGACTATAGATAAAATCAAAAAAAAAAGTTCGTTCATTCCCAGCGCCAGGGCCTCGAGCTCCTAGACATCCCCATCCACTCGTACAACCCGATCGCTGGCCGGCAGTGTGCGTTGTACCCTTTATCTCCTGCATATATAAAAGTTCCTCGCTCCAAGGCACGTAAGGTAGGTGGGGAGTAAACAAGCTCCGGGACGCCCCATCGCACTGGATTCGCCTATCCACCCCCCTTCCCTACCGTACGAGACGATGTCCCTCCCACTCCACTGCACCGGTTTGGTTCGGAAAGCGGCCAGGAACCAACAGTTTTGATTAATGAATATAATGGAAAAAAAAAGGCGTTGGCTAGGCTAAGGAAAGCAACTTGATATCCCCAGCCTCTCCCGGCGCCTGGCCTTCTTCATCTCATTCCCTGCAACACCTTTTTGCTTTCCGATATGTCCTGATCTTGTACACAGAAAAAGAACAATGAAGTGTCACTAGTCAATACAAGGTGATAGTCTGCCCCACCCCCCCCCCCCCACTCAATCTCCTTTCTGCTTGGGAACGAAAACCATGATACGGACGAGCAGCTCCTCCTTCTCCCCGTCGACCTGGACGGCGCGCGTATCGATGAGCTTGAAGCCGAGTCTCTTGTAGAGCGACAGGCCCATGGGCGAGCTCTCGACGGCGACTACGGCGTCCTCGGCTATGGCGGTGTCGATTCCCCAGCACGTCAGCTTTGTACCGGCGCCGCGCCAGTGGTATTTTGGCAGCGTGCACAGCAGGTTTAGATGGAAGTTCTCCGGGTACTTGTCCGTCCACCAGTCTCTCTTGACGCTGTCCATAACTCCGTCGAAGGCCGACAGGTGCGTCGGGTTGACGTCACGCCGCTGATGCTGGCGGTTGAGGGCCCAGTTTTCGGTCCGGGTTAGCAAATCTGGTCAAGGGGTTAGTGGTGAGAGTAGAAGGAGAGGGAACACAGGGGGGATGACAAACGCTGGAGTAAGTTGTACCATGTATTGCGCTTTCGGTGGCGTTTCCGCGTGGCTGGTGACCGGCCATTGCGCTCCCACTGGCCAAAGGCGATGATCGTTTCCACGGGCTTGACTGTGGTGGTGCAGTGGGCGGCGTCGACGGGTGAGGGCGGCTTGATTGTGGCGACCAGCATGGTCAAGTGCCGATCGAAGAGACGGTCCTTGAGGGTCTATTGCCAGAAAAAGTAGTTGTCCTCGGGGTATTGAAGGCGGTTGGACCACAGAAAGTCGAAGGTGGGGTCATCGGGGAGACTTTCGACGGCCACCCGGGCTATGCATGCGATATCCGGGAAGTCGGCTCCCCTGATCTCGATAGGGGGGTTGCTGTTGTCCGACATCTATAGGAACACACGCTCGGGTTGGATGGAAAGGAGAGGATAGACGAGGGGTTGGCCTTTTTGTGCTCGTCATTGTCTCGACCGTCCCTTGAAAGTTGCGCGGCTTGTGGATGATGTCATGGGTTATGGGGGCGGCAGGGGCCAGTCGAAGCGGGGCGACGGTGGCACAGTGGAATGGAGCAAAGTGCGGAGGAACCCCGAGAGCATCAAGCTGCCGCAAGAAGAACGGCTGCTGCTGCACGACTGCGTGCAATCTGTGAGAAGGCTGCTGCGACTCGCGAGCGAAGGAGCGGAACTCAAGTGGGAGCGGCTCGCAGCTGGACCTGTGAGCGGGCGAGAGGGGGGCGGGGGCCGGGCAAAGCGACAAAAGGAAGTCCACCACTTCTTTCGTCCTTCCTTTGTAATTTCTTGAGACAAGCCTGGGGCAGAGGGCGAAGGCGAACCTGCAACGTGCCGCCTTCGCGCGGACGGACGGAAAGGATATTTGTAGAAGGGAGTAGACATGAAAACTGCAAAGCGAACGCGTGCGTCCAGCTCTGTCTCAATTTCTAAAATCAAACTAACATGTGTTGCTAGTATACCACAGCAACGGGTGATAATTAATGATCCGCACGAGACAGTCAGCGTTAACGCCGATATACAATCTCCTAAATGCCATACCGACCGTCAAATGTTTATTCAAGGCCATCTACTCCTGCAATCTGTCCGTCCCCCGCCGCGCCCCCTTCCCCACGGCCCGCGCCTTCACAGTGCGTGCATTGCAGATTCTGCATGCCAAGATGAGTGGGTGCAGCCAGCGAACCAGTCTGCGCTCTTCCCCGCTGGTCTGAATACGTGGTCGTTGTCTCACGGGTCGGGAACTATCGCATGAGGTCGCCACCTACGGGCCAAGAACAATATGAGCATGCTGGCTGGAATAGGAAGGTCGCCACCCCAAGCCGGGAACCGGCTGGTCGTTATCTCGCGGGTCGGAAATCATCGCATGTTGGTTAGAATATGTAGCCGAATAGGATATGCATGCTGGTTGGAATAGGAAGGTCGTTATCTCGCGGGTTGGGAACCATTCATAAGCTGCGGCCTGGACATCATTCATATGCATGCTGATTGGAATATGTAGCTGAATAGGATATGCATGCTGGTTGGAATAGGAAGGTCGTTATCTCGCGGGTTGGGAACCATTCATTAGCTGCGGCCTGGGCATCATTCATATATGCATGCTGGGGGTGCTTGCAAGTGCGTGCTGGATGGAAGGGGGGGGCGGCGGGGGCCGGAGCGACGCGGCAGTAACAGGACGAGAGTGAGGACGAGAGCGAGGACGAGAGCAAGGACGAGAGCGACGACGAGAGGAGCTGACGAGCCCGAGGATTATTCTTTTGTCCCCCCGGTATCCAGGAATGACTGAATCTGCTAGCACGCGGTCATTCACGATAGTAGGGTGGCTGGGACAGCGGTTTGAGGCCTCACTTTGGCTGGCTGGCTGGCTTGCTTGCGGGAACGGAATGGCCGCCCGTGCGCGCGCACGAGCCCACTCTCTTTTCCCAACAGCTGCTCTTCCAGGACTGGGTGCATTCCACAATCGAGCAGAGCATGGTTTACGCATGTGCGTAGAGTACGTGATGGGTGATGTGTTCCCCGTCCACTGAGAGAGGGAGTGTGACGGGGAGAGCAGTGACGAGCTACATACGCATGCGCGGCTAATGGCGTAACCACATTTAGCAAGCACACAGTACAAGTATCTATGTAGATAGATACATATCTACACGCCCAGTGTTTGACAACTGGCCCATCGCTCGCTTAGGTCGTGTCTACTAGTCGGGCGCGTCATCTCTTGCTCCGCCATCGCCCTTCCACGCAAGTCATCACCGCCACCAGGAACCGGAGACGCGAATCGAGAATGGGAAGGACGTCAAGTTCTCCATCGATGATCTCGCACATCAAGTGTGGGATGGAGATGCGTCGGCGCTGATCTTTCCTTTTTGTTTCCGCTCTTTGCTTTTTTTATTCCCTGGGATTTGGCTGATGGATTCTCCCCACTCGCTGGAATGGCGTGTTTTACAGTCCACAACTACGGTGCTCGGTACTTCCACTAACCTAATCATCCGTAGCAACAACCTCAAAGCGATGAAGGCGATCTGGCCTTTTTCTACTACGGGGCGTGGGTGTCGTGGTTATGATGTTGATGGTGTCGACCGTGTCGATGGTGGTGCTGTGTATGGTATCTATGTAGACTATCTATGTAGATATCTGGCTGGGCCGTGCTGCTGCTGCGGGACATTCCTACATACATACATACATATGCGGCGCGCACTCTACAACTGTCCATCATGTATGCAAGTATGTTTGCATGTATATCCACCCCCCGCGACCCGAGCCAGAGCCGCAGGCCGGGACTCGGTCGGAACAGGCATACGGATTATCACTCGGCAACTCTGGCGGATCACGTACGTCCGCACGCATGTGCAAGCAGCTTCCCCTACGTACCATCAGAAAGCAGAGTGCGAGCAATTCGGTACATGCATTTAGAATACACTTAAGTAGAGAGAAAAGGAAGGAAAGAAAAAGAAAAAAAAAAGCAGCCAATTTGATCATTCCTGCGCAGAACCCCAGAAGATCACTGTACAGACATCCATCCAGCAAAAAGAAATCATGCCCCCCTCCTGTCCTATTGCGGTAAATCCCACTCCCCTCATCCCCCAACCCCAGAACGTGCGGGTATTGCTATGTGCCCCCCATTTCTATATCACCCACCACTTCCACCTCCACCTCCACCTCCACCACCTCCACCACCTCCCAGTCTTCAAGAACGCATATTTCATGATCGCAATGTAACCCTTTCCCACTAGATTTGCTGCAAACACCCGCCCACATCCCACCCCCCCATCCACTCTCCCATCCACTCCTCTAGTCGGTCCTTGCAAGCAATTGCATGTCACAATAAGATATCTGCGGTGCCAGTCTTTTCTTAGATACCCAAATCTTTTTTCTTCCCACCTGCGAGTTGCTGTTTCTGGTGGCTTCCGGTTATGACCGCCATCCCATCACGGATCTCGGAAGCGAGTCCTATTGCCAAATCACGGGGAGCACTGGAAATCAACACAATCCTCAATCCCCCTCCGCCATCGCCGCCGATCAAGGTCGCCACCAAGCCGGACACCCTCAATCCCCCTCCGCCATCGCCGCCGATCAAGGTCGCCACCAAGCCGGACACCCTCAATTCCCCTCCGCCATCGGACGCCCTCAGCAGACGGAGCGCTCCGGCAGCCCAGCAGCAGCAGCAGCAGCAAGCGGCGACCGCGCGTAGCCCGCCGTTCTCGGGAGGAGAGTACACGCATGCTTCTGGATACGAAGCCGGAACCCCGCACTCCTCGCCGGATGCCAGCCGGTGGTCCTACTTGGCATATGGGACTGCATCCTCACCGTACGCGTTCTTCGGTGGGTACCAACCCACGATCCAGGACCAGCATGGCTCGCTTTACGCCATGCCGTTGGGCTCACACTACGGCAGCGGCCAGGTAACGCTCAACACCCCAGACGGCCCCATCATCGCGCCGTACGACACCACGACAGGCTCGCGAGCTCAGCACGAAAAGAGGAGGAAGAACGCCAACTCATCCTCGAGGTTCCGCAAGAGGAAAAAGGAGAAGGAGATCGAAAACACACGGCGCATGGAAGAGCTCGAGCACAACCTCAAGACGACGAAGGAGGAGCGCGACTATCTGCGTAGCATCATCGAGTCCGCACTAGGGAATAGGGGGCAGCTGCCGCCACTGCTGAAGGGGCTCTTCGATCCGAGGGCCACGGAGGGCCAAGAGTACGGAGACGGAGCGGGAGGAACAACAGGGTCGGGAGGGGGAAGCGGTGGAGAGGGTGGGGGGAGGCGGGAAGACTAGATACTAGATAGAAAGTAGTATCGGAACTTACGAGACTAGCATTTATTATTATTATTATTATTAGGCTCCTGGCTGGGCGGTGGCAGTGTGGCGCACTCGGGAGACATCTGTCGTTGGCACGCCCGACGGCGCGTCGCGTGCCGCCCAGGTGTGCTCTACTCTATGTAGACAGCAGCATCTGGCCGTCGCGCATACCACTAGTCCGGCACGCTGACGGCATCATCGCGCCCGCCCGCCACGTGCGCGAGGTCGCAGCCGAGTCCGCGTTTATATAGTCTCCGTCGCGCACCACCCCACGCAGACCCCGACGCTCGGCGCGTGACCCGATCGAGCATGGCAGACTAGCATCTCAAAGAAAAAACAAAAGAAAAAAAACTGTCACACTCGCCCCCCCCCATCGCAGCCACCCACAGTGTTCGGCGACGACGAAGAAACACCGAACACGAGAAATGGATACATACATACATACAAAAACGTGCGCAAAAAAACACACCTGCCGTTCTGCGATTTTCTGCGGTGTGTCGCGCGCACGTGGACATGCGGGCAGCGTGCGGCGGGCCCGTGGCTTTGTCCGGCGCTAGAACCAAACCCACAGCTCTGGCGATTGGGTCCAGCGAGCAAAAAACAAAAAGAATTGAACAAAAAAAATAAACAAAAAAATAAACAAAAACAAAACAGCCCCCCCGCGAGACGACACACGCAGATGTGACGCCAGGAAGGAAGGAAAGAAAGGGTGCGCCCTAACCCGTAGCAGTGGAATAAAAATAATAAATTAATAAATAAAAATAGATAAAGACCAATAAACAGTCTCGCCCCGCTCAAACATGTCTACATACATACTTACATTCCACGCCCACAATGAAAATATATACTCGCCCGCCTGCATGCTGGCTAGTGGAGGATTGGGGGCACTTAGCATTCGTTGGGCCACAATCCATTGGTTATAAGGACTATTACTAATTTCTCATCAGTGATTCATCACCCACTGCATCATTCCCACTCGCTGGGTCTCCAGATGCGTACACTCCCTCGAGGAGGTCAGTCAAGTTGTATAGGTCGAGGTCGAGGGTTGTGTGTTCCCCTTATCGGCCAATATATTCGCCAACCTCCTCATCGCTATCGTAGTTGTCGCGTCTTACTCGCTATCGTGCTCGCCGCCGGCGTCCTCACCGCCATCCTCAATCACCAGAAGTGGGAGGGTGGGGGAGTGGGGGGGTCGGTCGAATCGGGGCAGACCCAGCGAGTGGGAATGATGCTAGCAGTTATAACCAATGGATTGTTCCTATACCTAGGTCAGACGTCATGCCCAGTGTGGAGTGTTAGCCGGGTAAAGTGTATAGGACGTTACCCCCTCTACACCGTCGCCGCCATCCTGAGAGTCGCCATCCTGCTCATCTATCTACATCTCGCGATTCTACTCTCCGTCCTGCTGGTCGTCATTCTCCTTGTCGCCAACGCCGCCATCATGCCACCGCCGGTGTCCTGACCGCCATCCCACTCGTTGTGACTTACTCGCTATCGTATTCACTGCCGGTTGATTCTTTACTGCTGGGCTCAGGGGGGGTTGAGACTGAAGGGGATATGTTTGTTCCCAGCTCTGCTGTTACTGTCTCGTTGCCCCGCTTCGACCAGCCCCCGCCCTCCCCCTGATAAAAAATTTGCGAGGTCTGGTTCCATCGCGCGTCACTCGGTTTTTCTAGAGCCAGGCAGGATGTATTGCCATGACAAAATTAAAAAAGCCTCGAAGAACGCGGAAAAAAGCGATTTAGGCGTCTTTTTCTGTGTGTGCTGGGCGGCGGAACTTCTTCACGCCTAAATGGACAGACAGAAAAAGAAAAATGAGGGGTCATTCACTTCGAATGACTACCTACTCACTGGGGCCGTGGTGATGGATCAGGATGAAGACAAACCTGCAGCGCGCGCGTAGACAGAGATAGACATGGAACCCGCTATATTTCAGCCCAACCCCCATCGTATTTCCAGGCAAAAGAGAAATAATACAACAGGTGAATTACAGGAATTTTCTAAGAGATTGTCGCCACTCAATCACACCTAACTTGACGACGGGACCCCGCTTGGACGAGGTTCCCCTCGCTGTTATGATCCAGAAGTTCACCTTATCGGCGATTGCTTTGTTTGTGGCGATCATGGCGCTCTCGGCCGAGCCCTGGATGGCAGAATTGGTCCCGTGACACGATGGTTCGGTGATCACTGCACGCCCAATTAGTACCATCAAGAGGAAGATTGGCTTGACTTACCAGAGGTTGGGATAATTACTGTCCATCTTTCCCTAGTGTCTAGGTTGAGAGTCTGAGTGATAAGATTTGTATCGCCATCAAACGCAGTGATCTCCGGATCCAAGACCTCCGGGCCCTTGACTATCACAGACCGGGACACCCCAGAACCGTATTGGTACAGGTCGGTAATGTTATGGGCGTTGAAAGCTCGAACCTATCCGCTTATTAGCATCGTACTCACTCTCGTGTCATCACCAAATCTAACCTTCCATTTCGACTGTGGTCCGCGGGTATTTTCGGCAAGACCCAACACTCCATCCATAGCAGCGTCGAACTTCTCGAACTTGATATGGAACGCGATGGTGCGCGGCTGGCCGACTGGTTGACTTCTGCTGCTAAACACATCCGGAATGGGATCGAAGACCGTTACAACCGGTACTCGGCCGGAGCTGAAGGGCCGAGTAACGCCACGAGAACAGAGTTCTTGCAGGATGTTAAGACTCGTGAAATTCGGGAGATGTCTGTACCAGAACATCGCTATGTTCAGCCAAACTTCCCAGTCATTTTTGTCATCCTCCATCGCCATCCTGTAACACGCAAGGTGCCCCAAACACTCAATCCAAATATCCTGGAAAGCGGGCACCGTTTCGTACAATAGAGCCATCATGGAGTAAGCTAGAGAGATGAAATACAACAAATGCTCCTGCGAAGAAGGTAGTTGATAGCACAGCATCACCAGAAAATGGTGGACCCCAAGGTACCACATCCTGGCTGGCATCGCGTACTCCTGCGGGAGTCTTTTCAAAGAGGGTCCTGCGGACGGGTGCTGCGAGGATAGGAAAAAATCGTGATGCTCATGGTGCAGGGTAGGATGTAGGCCTGTTAACGCTTGCCTGGAATTGCGTCAGTTCCTTACCGGCACAGAAGCCACCGACCCGTACTTACAAATTCTTGTGATTTAACATCGGGGCCCCGTATCGCAAGTAAACAACATCCAGGCACTTCCGTTCTACCAAAATCAGGCCGGCGTAGATGCCCTTAACTTCGGCAACGAGTTGTTCGGCACTCATAGGCTTCGCCGTCTGCACGTTTTCGAATCCGGGCGGCCTTCGAATTCATGTCAGCTCTGAGATGGGAGAGGGAGGGGGGAGGAGGGCGGCGCAGACGATACGCACCACGTAAGCAGTCCTACTCTGTCCGCCACTTCGCCGGCTCTTCCAGCGCTGACCGGTGGTCCTCCTTCGTCGCCCTTGGTGAAGGTGGCGGTGGATACGTGTTTGGAGGTAGACATGATGCTTGGTGGCGGTGGATACGTGTTCGGAGGTAGACATGATGCTTGGTGGCGGTGGAAGTTTCAACGGCAACGAACTTGAAAATTTGGGGCTGAGCTCTGGTCTCGGTGACGGGCTCGGTGAATATGTCGTATTGTCGCTGAATGACTTTCCTCAGCGTTTGTGGGTTTCGGACTCCTGTTATACATACGCTGCCTGCGCTGGATGGCAGCGGTTACAAGTTCGCACTGAGCACACTGAGCGCGCACAAGATACAGGGTACCGAGCACACTGAGTGTGCACAAGATACAAGGCACTGAGCACACTGAGCGCGTACAATATACAGGGCACCGAGCACACTGAGTGCGCACAAGATATAGGGAAGTCGCTGTGCGCATACCCACCTTTGCACGGCAGGTAAAGTGTATATGTATACACAAGGGCGAATTGGGATTCATGGTAGAGGGTCAGTGCCGAGCTAGTGAGTGTGCTACTTGTTTTTTCTCTTGGTGAGGTTACATACACAAGTATGAGAATTCCCTCGGCCTGCACTTGTTTGAAGATGAATGGCTGCCGCATTTTCCAGCGGAGCGATTGACAGGGATGAACTGCCTGCCTCCCAACCCCGCTGTCATTTTCGCGTCGACCAACCCTGCCGCCTGGTAAATTCCGCATGTAAACCGTGTAGCGGGAATATGTGGGCCTCACATCTATGCTGACAGCATATCGGCCTGACACAGATATGTAACTTCGTTGTGGCGAGACCACGTATTGGTGTTGGAGCGGCGTCTCATTCCCTCCAACGCTAGAGTTGGTTTGTCTGCATGGTTTTCGCCCTGTATCTGAGGATGAAATTGGCATCGCCGATGGATGGAATCAGAGCATGCTGACGGACGCCTGTTGCTTTACCAAGAATTGTTCGGGGGGTGTTAAACCCACCACAACCAGCACCACAGCCGCTTGCAGGATAGGTATGTAGCCCTCGCTGGTTGGGGACGCCTAGTCTGGACATTCGACTGGGAGTAATAAAATCCAAAAGCGGTAATTAGAACGCCTGATTATTATTATTATTATTATTTTATTTTATTTACGTTTTTTTTTTTTTTTTGTCTCATCGTATTCAGACCAGCGTGCATATGGACGGTTCCCGGCCCGTGGGGTGGCGACCAAATGGATAGTTCCCGGCCGGTGGGTGGCGAGCTTCCTATTCCAACCAGCATCCGATGGTCTGCATATCCCGACCAGCATGCGATGGTTTCCGACCCGCGAGATAACGACCATCCTATTGCGACCAGCGGCATATGGATGGTTCCCGGCCGGTGGGATGGTCCTTCCTATTCCAACCAGATGGTTCCCGAACCGCGAGACATCGGCCAACCGACAAACACACCTTCGTAGGTATGTAAGACTCTGAGACAGCTTCGAATTCCTAGCCCCACTGGTGAAGAAGCAAGTTAACTAGGTGGAGAGACCCAGATGGGGGTGCACGGTCCCGCTGCGTAGCAATGTGGGCTAGTGATTCCCCAATGCAGAATCTGCAATGCACAACAGGGCTCGTTTGGATAAGCACCGAGATGTCGTGGAGGAGAAGAGGGCGGCAGAGCAAGAGTGCTACCGGAAGGCAGCAGGCCGCACTCGGGGTCTTGGGATGAGGAGCAGGAGTATGCAATCCTCCTCAGCCAACTTCCCGAAGGGCCCGCTGACGGCGGCAGTGGACACCTTTCAATTCAACAGGGTGAATCAAAGTGTCTTCATCCTCATTGGCCAGAATCAGCGCACAATTTTTTCAACATGCTTGCATTTCAACACACTTTGATTACCCCTATTGGTCGGCGCCCTGTTGTCGAAGGCGCCCAACACGTCTGCGCCAGGTGACGACCGTATCCCGGCGGACATTGTGAAGTTATTCTGCAGTGGGACCACGTCCGGGCGTGCATCTGGCTCGGCCACCAGCCAGAACTCGGGAAAATGTCAAAAGGAGTGGCCATTCCCAAGTCGGGGAAGCCAGACTGCTCCACGATCCAAGCCTACCGGGTGGCCCCGCTCTGCAGACACCAGGGATGTGGGGAGGCTGGTCGTGGCTGAGGAAGACGCAGGGAGTGAGGTGTGTGAATGGGAACTCCGGGAGCCGAGGGGGAGGGAAGAGGAGCGGAGGGTGGCGGCCGAGGAGCTGGGTGACGGAGGTGAGGAACAACCGCTGGTTCTCCCTTTCATGGCCACGAACGATGGAGTTGGTTGTACCACATGTATCCCACTCTGCTCGTGATCGGCCATTGCGCTCCCACAGGCCGAAGGCGATGATCGTTTCCACTTGTTCCGGTGTGAGCTGGGCTATGGTGGTGCTAGAGTTGCCGAAACCTCTGGAGCGCTGATGGAAGTCACTCTGGCGGGGTGTGTGCTGGGGGGGGGGGGGGGGGGGGGGCC
>Ga0307508_10004172_pt1 | contig 14219 bp, 8 predicted proteins | sample 9_EM_MG_FD_203089 | JGI IMG/M metagenome (GOLD analysis project Ga0307508, IMG submission 203089) | Populus trichocarpa ectomycorrhiza microbial communities from riparian zone in the Pacific Northwest, United States - 9_EM | ecosystem: Host-associated > Plants > Roots > Unclassified | place... | reverse complement strand
CTCACGAAGTACAAGTTCGACGGCGACAAGGCCAAGGTCGTTCAGGTCGCTGCGCTGCCCGCCTTGAACGGCGTGCCGGAGTGGGAGAAGAGCATCGACAACCTGCTGGCAGCCCTCGACAGCGAGATCCCGGAGCCGCAGCGCGAAGTCGACAAGCCGTTCTTGATGGCCGTCGAAGACGTGTTCTCGATCAAGGGCCGCGGCACGGTTGCCACGGGTCGTATCGAGCGCGGCATCGTCAAGGTCAACGACGAGATCGAGATCATCGGCTTCGACAAGCTGACGAAGACGACGGTCACGGGCGTCGAGATGTTCCGTAAGCAGATGGAAGAAGGCCAAGCTGGCGACAACGTCGGCTGCCTTTTGCGCGGCATCGAAAAAGAAGGCATCGAGCGCGGCCAGGTGTTGGCCAAGCCGGGCACGATCAAGCCGCACAAGAAGTTCACGGGCGAGGTCTACGTGCTGAAGAAGGAAGAGGGCGGCCGTCACACGCCGTTCTTCACCAACTACCGCCCGCAGTTCTACGTGCGCACGACCGACGTCACCGGTTCGGTGATGTTGCCCGAAGGCATCAAGATGGTGATGCCGGGCGACAACGTCACGGTCGAGGTGGAGCTCATCACCACCGTCGCCCTGGAAGAGCAGATGCGTTTCGCCATCCGCGAGGGCGGCAAGACCGTCGGCGCCGGTGTCGTAACCAAGATTATTGAGTAATTACATATGGTTAGTGGCCGGGTGGCGCGGTGCCGCCCGGCCGGTCACACTTTCGCCCCCTCGGTTATCGGCTGTGACCCGTGCCTGACACCAAACGTATCCCGATCGCTCTCTGCTGCAGTGTCTGCAGCGCCCGCAACTACAAGAAGACGAAAGCTCGCGTCGACGGCGGAAAACCCCTCCAGCTCAAGAAGTTCTGCAACACCTGCAACGCGCACACGGTTCACATCGAAGGTAAGTAACGACAGACCCGAAAGGCGGGCGCACCGAAGCCCTCCAAACCTTTAGGGGTGTAGCTCAGTTGGTAGAGCAGCGGATTCCAAATCCGCTGGCCGGGAGTTCGAGTCTCTCCGCCCCTGCTGAAGTTCTCGCAAAGTCTCGCAGAAGAAGAAAACGAAGATGGCCATCACCGACGAAAAAGACGAGAAGCTCGACGACGCCGAAAGCGGCGACGCCGAAGGCTCGTCCAGCGAGCCGAGCGAAGCCCTCGCGACGACGTCGGAATCCGAGGAGGCCGTCGAAGGCGCCGAAGCGAGTGAAGGCAGCGAGGACGATGACGGCAACGCCGCATCGACGCTCGGCTCGGAGCGCTACGTCCACGCGGCGTTCTTCGTGGCCGGCATCTTGGCCGCCTTCATCGCCAGCAAGACCTTGGTTTTGGCATGGAACAGTCTGGCGGCTTGGGCTCCCGCGGTACGCGCCTTGCCCGCCCTCGTCAGCTACAGCGAAGAGCAGCGCGACACCGTGGCAATGGTGGCTGGTGCCGGCATCGGTACGCTCACCATCGTTCAGGCCTACCGCAAAGAGAACGTGCGGACCTGGGCCAACGAAGTCGCCGCCGAGCTGTCGAAGGTGACTTGGCCGACGCGCGAGGCGGTGCTCAACGGCACCGTCGTGGTGGTCGTCGCCAGCGCACTCGCTACCGTTTACGTAACCATTTTGGACAGAATCTGGTCGTTTCTGACGACCCTCGTGTACGGAGCCTGAGCATGGAAGCCGCTGCCTCAACTCCCGGTAAAAAGTGGTACGTCGTCACGACCTACTCGGGTTACGAGAACAAGGTCAAAGGCGCCCTACAAGAGCGCATTCGTCAGTTCCACCTCGAAGAGAAGTTCGGAGAAATCCTGATCCCCTCGGAGCAGGTCACCGACACGCTCAAAGACGGCCGTCAGCGCGTCAAGGCGAAGACGAGCTTCCCCGGCTACGTGTTCGTCGAGATGGAGATGAGCGAGCACGCTTGGCACATCGTCAAGGACACGCCCAAAGTCACCGGTTTTATCGGTAACCAGCGCCCGCAAGAAGTGAAGCCCCCGCACATCGAAGATTTGCGCAAGGGCATCGTCGAGGGCGCCGTCAAACCGAAGCCGCGTCATCAGTTCAATGAGGGCGATGAGGTCCGCGTCGTGGTCGGCGCGTTCGCCAACTTCTACGGCACCGTTCAAGAAGTGAAGCCGGACAAGCAGAAGCTCAAGGTCATGGTCAGCATCTTCGGGCGCCCCACGCCCGTCGAGCTCGACTTTTCACATGTGGAGAAGCGCTAAGCCTGCCCATCTAGGCAGGTGACAAAGCTTCGCAAGGACACACCGTTATGAGCGCCAAAAAGAAGATCAACGCCTACATCAAGTTGCAGCTGCCGGCTGGTAAAGCCAACCCGTCGCCGCCTGTCGGTCCCGCCCTGGGCCAGCACGGCGTCAACATCATGCAGTTCTGCAAGGACTTCAACGCCCGCAGCGCACCGCTGGGCGACACGATCTTGCCGGTCGTGATCACGGTCTACGCCGACCGCTCGTTCAGCTTCATCATGAAGCAGCCGCCGGCCAGCGTGCTGGTGAAAAAGGCGCTCGGCCTGCCGACGCAGAAGAAGCCTGGCTCCGGCTCGAAAGAGCCGAATAAGACCAAGGTCGGTCAGCTCTCGATGGACCAGATCCGCGCGATCGCCAAAGAGAAAATGAAAGACATGAACACGACGGATCTCGAGGCCGCCGCCCGCAGCATCGCCGGCACGGCCAAGAGCATCGGCGTGGACGTGATCTGAAGAGTTACTGGTACGGCGGCGTGAACCCCTCGGGGTGAACGTTTCCGACCGTGTCCAGGAGTCGAAAGACGAACCCAATGGCAGTGAAAGAAACAAAAAATCGCAAGCTGGCGGCGGCCAAGCGCGACCCATCGAAGCGCGTAACGGTCGATGAGGCCGTAGCGCTCGTGAAGTCGATGGCCTTCGCCAAGTTCGACGAAAGCGTCGACGTCGCGGTGCGCCTCGGAGTCAATCCGAAGCACGCCGATCAAATGGTGCGCGGAGCAATCGTGCTTCCGAATGGCACCGGCAAGACCGTGCGCGTCCTCGTGTTCGCGCGTGGTGACAAAGAGAAAGAAGCCTTGGCCGCAGGAGCAGACGTCGCCGGTGGCGACGAGCTGGTCGCAAAGGTCCAGGAAGGCTTTCTCGACTTCGATCGCGTGATCGCGACGCCCGACCTGATGGGCGCCGTCGGTAAGCTCGGTCGCGTGCTCGGTCCCCGTGGCTTGATGCCGAACCCCAAGGTCGGCACGGTTACCTTCGACGTCACCAACGCCGTCAAGGAAGCCAAAGCCGGCAAGGTCGAGTACCGCGTCGACAAAGCCGGCGTCGTGCATTGCCGCATCGGACGCAAATCGTTCGACCAGGCAAAGCTGACGGAGAACGCGATGGCGCTGATCGGCGAATTGCTCGCCAAGAAGCCGTCGACCGCCAAGGGCATCTACATGCGCAGCATCACGCTGAGCAGCACGATGAGCCCGGGCGTTCGCGTCGACACGAGCACCGTCGTCGCGACCGAGGAGGATAGCTGATGGAACGTGCAGCAAAAGCCGAAGCGATCAAGGACATCAAGTCCCGCTTCGATCGCATGAGCTCGGCAGTCTTCCTCGATTTCACGGGAATGACGGTCGAAGAGGTCTCCAAGCTTCGCGACGTGTTTCGAGCCAAAGGCATCGAATACAAGGTCGTGAAGAACAAGCTGGTGCAGCAAGCACTCGCCGATCAGCCGTGGAGCAAGGGCCTCACGCCCATTCTACGTGGCATGACCGGTGTCGCTTGGAGCTTCGAGGAACCGAGCGCTGCCGCTCGCGTCGTCAAAGACTTCGTCAAGGAAAACGAGAAGCTCAAGGTGAAAGCCGGGCTGCTCGAGGGCCAGGTTCTGAGCAGCAAAGCTGTCTCCGACCAGCTCGCAACCTTGCCGAGCAAAGACGAGGCGCGCTCCATGTTGCTCGCCACCATGATCGCCGCACCGCAACGCTTCGTCATGTTGCTCAATGCACCAGCCCGCGACTTCGTCGGCGTGTTGGCTGCCAAAGAGCGCGCTGGCGGCTAACAGCCGCCGTTTCGAAAAACCAAAGTTTTAATAAGTTTAAGTTTGCAGGAGTTCTAAAATGGCTGAAATTACTCGTGACCAGGTCGTCGACTTCCTCTCCAACCTCCCGGTGATCCAAATCGCCGAGCTCGTCAAAGAGCTCGAGACGAAGTGGGGCGTCAGCGCGGCTCCCGTCATGGTCGGCGGCGGCGGTGGTGGTGCAGCTGCTCCGGCAGCCGCCGTGGAAGCCCAGACGGAGTTCACCGTCATTCTCGCCGACGGCGGCGCCAACAAGATCAACGTGATCAAGGCGGTCCGCGAGATCACGGCCCTCGGCCTCAAAGAAGCCAAGGACCTCGTCGAAGGTGCTCCCAAGTCGATCAAAGAGAACATCGGCAAGGAAGAGGCCGACGACATCAAGAAGAAGCTGGAAGCAGCCGGCGCCAAGGTCGAGGTCAAATAGACCAACATTGACCCGCTCCCTCACTTCTACCTGCAGAGCCACCCGCCGATCTCGGGTTTGGGCTTCGTTTGGGCTGCGGTCCGGTGCTCACGTACGAAAGTACGTTCCGCTCCGGTCCTCGCCCAAGCCTCGCCGAAACCCGAGCTTGACGGGTGGGTTGGCTGTCAGGTCCTCAGCCTATCCGGCTGGGGCGTCCTCGGCCGATTTGGCTGGGGCAAGGAGTGGGTGCGGTCAATCGATCCTGAGTGTCAGCAGTCGGCTATTTTCCTGGCCTTCGGGTCGGGGTTTGTTGGAAGCGCGCGTGGTTAGCTAGCGCAACGCGGGTAGACGGAAGTGTCCGTCGTGCCCGCTATGCGCATTTTGGAGGTTTCGCATATGGCGTCCAAGGTCCAGTCGAATTTTCGACATCGCACGAACCTCGGTCGAGTTGACTCAATCGTCGATATCCCGAATCTGATCGACATTCAGAAGAGCAGCTACGACAAGTTCCTGCAGACGGACGTTTCTCCGCGCGAGCGGAAAGAAATGGGCCTCGAAGAGGTCTTCCGTAGTGTCTTCCCGATCAAGGATTTCGACGGTACGAGCGAGCTCGTCTACGTCTCCTACAATCTGGAGAAGCCCAAGTACGACGTCGACGAGTGTCGCCAGCGCGGCATGACGTTCGCGGCGCCGATCAAGGTGACCACGCAGTTGATGGTCTACGACACCCGCGAGGGTGGCGAGCGCATCGTGCGCGACATCAAGGAGCAAGAGGTCTACTTCGGCGAGATTCCGCTGATGACGGAGACCGGCACCTTCATCATCAACGGCACCGAGCGCGTCGTCGTCTCGCAGCTGCATCGCAGCCCCGGCGTGTTCTTCGATCACGACAAGGGCAAGACGCACTCGAGCGGCAAGCTGCTCTACAGCGCGCGCGTCATCCCGTACTCTGGCTCGTGGCTCGACTTCGAGTTCGACCACAAAGACATCATGTACGTGCGCATCGACCGTCGCCGGAAGATGCACGCCACGGTGCTCTTGCGCGCCCTCGGTTACAGCACCCAAGAGCTGCTCAACTACTTCTACTCGACCGAGACCGTTTACATCGAAAAGGGCGGCAAATTCAGCCGTTCTATCGAGTACGATCTGCTCGCCGGTCAGCGTGCCACGCGCGACATCAAGGTCGGCGCCGAAGTCGTCGTCAAGAAGAACACCAAGTTCACGCGCGCCGCGATCAAGAAGCTGAAGGAAGCCAGCCTCGATCGTCTGCCGAACGAAGCCGGCGATCTGATCGGCAAGGTTTCGGGCGAAGACGTGATCGATAAGGAGACGGGCGAAGTCTTACTCGAGTGCAACGAAGAGGTGACCGAAATCACCCTCGATCGCCTCAAGGAAGCCGGCGTCACCGAGTTCAAGGTGCTGTTCATCGACGGTTTGAACGTCGGTCCGTACCTGCGCGACACGCTGATCGCCGACAAGGTCAAGACGACCGAAGACGCGATCATGGAGATCTACCGTCGCCTGCGTCCCGGTGATCCGCCGACGCTCGAGACGGCCAAGCAGCTGTTCCAGAACCTGTTCTTCAACCCCGAGCGCTACGACCTGTCGGCCGTCGGTCGCTTGAAGCTGAATTACAAGTTTTACCGCGACATGCCCGAGGACCAGAAGCCTGGCCTCGAGGCTACCGTACTCACGCCGAGCGACATTCAAGAGACGGTTCGGCACCTGATCGAGCTCAAAAACGGCCGCGGCTCGGTCGACGACATCGACCATCTCGGTAACCGCCGCGTGCGCGCGGTCGGCGAGCTGATGGAAAATCAGTACCGCATCGGTCTCGTGCGCATGGCTCGCGCCATCAAAGAGCGCATGAGCGTGTCGCAAGAAATCGACACGTTGATGCCGCACGACCTGATCAACGCCAAGCCCGTCGGCGCGGTGGTCAAAGAGTACTTCGGCAGCTCGCAGCTCTCGCAGTTCATGGATCAGACCAACCCGCTGTCGGAAGTGACGCACAAGCGTCGCCTCTCGGCGCTCGGGCCTGGCGGTTTGACCCGTGAGCGCGCCGGCTTCGAGGTACGCGACGTGCACGCCACGCACTACGGTCGCATTTGCCCGATCGAGACCCCTGAAGGTCCGAACATCGGTCTGATCGCGTCGCTCAGCTGCTTTGCGCGCGTCAACGAGTACGGCTTCGTCGAGACGCCGTACCGCAACGTCAGCGAAGGCCGCGTGCACGACGAAGTGCAGTGGTTCAGCGCGCTCGAAGAAGAAGGCAAGTACATCGCCGCGGCTGCCGCCGACATGGACGAGAAGGGCAAGTTCAAAGACAACTTGATCCCCGCGCGTCTGAACGGCGACTTCCGCATGGCCATGCCGGACCAAATCCAGCTGATGGACGTGGCGCCGAACCAGATGGTGTCGGTGGCTGCGGCCCTCGTGCCCTTCCTCGAGCACGATGACGCCAACCGCGCGCTGATGGGCGCGAACATGCAGCGCCAAGCGGTGCCGCTGGTTCGCACCGAAGCGCCGCTGGTCGGCACGGGCATGGAAGGCCGCGTGGCGATGGACTCGGGCGTGTGTGTGATCGCGAAGCGCGAAGGCGTGGTCGTGAGCGTCGACGCCGAGCGCATCGTGGTGCGTGCCGCTGAAGGCGTGGGCGACGAGGTGCCGGATATCTATCCGCTCACCAAGTACCAGCGCAGTAACCAGAGCACTTGCTACAACCAGAAGCCGGTCGTGGCTCGCGGCGAAACCGTCAAGCGTGGCGACGTGCTCGCAGACGGTCCCGCCTGCGACATGGGTGAGCTCGCGCTCGGTCAGAACGTGCTGGTCGCGTTCATGCCCTGGCAGGGTTACAACTTCGAAGACTCGATTTTGGTCTCCGAGCGCATCGCCAAAGACGATGTGTACACCTCGGTCCACATCGAAGAGTTCGAGTGCGTCGCCCGCGACACCAAGCTCGGCAAAGAAGAAATCACCAAAGACATCCCGAACGTCGGTGAAGAGGCCCTCAAAGACCTCGACGACTCCGGCGTCGTGCGCATCGGCGCCGAGGTGAAGCCGGGCGACATTTTGGTCGGCAAGATCACGCCCAAGGGCGAGAGCCAGCTCTCCCCCGAAGAGAAACTGCTCCGCGCAATCTTCGGCGAGAAGGCCGGCGACGTGCGCGACAGCTCGCTCAAGGTTCCGCCGGGCGTCGGCGGCATCGTGATCAACGCTCGCATCTTCTCGCGCAAAGGTACCGACAAGGACGAGCGCGCGAAGGCGATCGAAGACACCGAGAAGCTGAAGCTCGAGCGCGTGCGCGAAGAGGAAATGAAGATCCTCCGCGACTCGTTCTTCCGCAAGATCAAGCGCGTTTTGGGTGGCAAGACCACCGAGGGCAAGCTGGTCGACGACAAGGGCAAGGTGCTCTTGAACAAGGGCGCCGTGCTCAACGACGCCGAGCTCGAGCAAATTCCGCAGAAGTACTGGGGTGAAATCCCGGTCGAAGAAACTGCGGACGAGATCAAGCAGCTACTCAGCGACCTCGAGGCTCTGCTCAAGGGTCGCGAAGAGCACTTCGCCGACAAGATCGATCGTCTGAGCCGCGGCGACGAGCTGCCGCCAGGCGTGATCAAGATGGTGAAGGTCTACGTCGCCATCAAGCGCAAGCTGCAGGTCGGCGACAAGATGGCCGGTCGCCACGGTAACAAGGGTGTCGTCTCCCGGATTTTGCCGGAAGAAGACATGCCGTACCTGGAGGACGGTCGCCCTGTCGACATCGTGCTCAACCCGCTCGGCGTGCCTAGCCGCATGAACGTCGGTCAGATTCTCGAGACGCACCTCGGTTGGGGTGCTCGCGAGCTTGGCCGGCAAATCGACACGGCCATCGAGATGAAGTTCGGGCCCGAGAAGCTGCGCGCTCGCATGATCGAGATGAACGATCAGGATCCGAAGTTCCAGAAGGTGATCAAGGCCCTTCCGGAGGCCGAGGTCGCCTTGCTGGCCAAGAAGATGCGCCGCGGTCTGTTCATGGGCACCCCCGTGTTCGATGGCGCCATGGAGAGCACGATCAAGCAAATGCTCGACCGCTCCGGTCGTTCGCAGTCGGGACAGGCCATCCTGTTCGACGGCCGCACCGGAGAGCCGTTCGAGCAAGATGTGACCGTGGGCATCATGTACATGCTCAAGCTGCATCACTTGGTCGACGACAAAATCCACGCTCGTTCGATCGGGCCGTACTCGCTCGTCACTCAGCAGCCGCTGGGTGGTAAGGCGCAGTTCGGCGGTCAGCGTCTTGGTGAAATGGAAGTCTGGGCCATGGAGGCGTACGGCGCCGCCTATGCCTTGCAAGAGTTCCTGACCGTCAAGAGCGACGACGTGCAAGGCCGCACGCGCATGTACGAATCCATCGTCAAGGGTGAGTACGCGCTCGAAGCGGGCTTGCCCGAGAGCTTCAACGTTTTGATCAAAGAGCTGCAGTCGTTGTGTCTCAACGTCGAGCTCGTCGAGACCGGTAGCCAAACAGCTGCTACCGCGGCGGAAGACTGATTCAGCGGAACTGAGGAAGAACCATGAGAGACATTTTCTCCTTTTTCGAAAAGCCGAAGGATCCGCTTTCTTTCTCCGCGATGCGTATTTCGCTCGCGAGCCCGGAGAAGATCCGGGAGTGGTCGAACGGCGAGGTCAAGAAGCCCGAGACCATCAACTACCGCACGTTCAAGCCCGAGCGTGACGGCCTGTTCTGCGCGAAGATCTTTGGCCCGGTCAAAGACTACGAGTGCATCTGCGGCAAGTACAAGCGCATGAAGCACCGCGGCATCGTCTGCGAAAAGTGCGGTGTCGAGGTGATTCAGTCCAAGGTGCGTCGTGAGCGCCTCGGTCACATCAGCTTGGCCACGCCCGTCGCGCACATCTGGTTCTTGAAGAGCCTGCCGTCGCGCATCGGCAACATCCTCGACATCACGCTCAAGGACCTAGAAAAGGTTCTGTACTGCGAGGCGTACATCGTCATCGACCCCAAGAGCACGCAGCTCGAGCGGGCCGAGCTCTTGAGCGAGGAGCGCTACGCTCAGCTGCTCGAAGAGTACGGCGACGACGCCTTCGAAGCCGGCATGGGCGGCGAAGCGGTCTTGGAAATGCTCAAGCGCGTGGACGTCCATGGCCTTTCCGAGCAGCTGCGCCACGAGATGCGCACGAGCACCAGCGAAGCGAAGCGTAAGAAGTACGCCAAGCGCCTGAAGGTGGTCGAAGCTTTCCGCGGCTCGGGCAATCGCCCGGAGTGGATGATGCTCACGGTGATCCCGGTTTTGCCGCCGGATCTGCGCCCGCTCGTTCCGCTCGACGGTGGTCGTTTCGCCACCAGCGACTTGAACGACCTCTACCGTCGCGTCATCAACCGCAACAACCGCCTCAAGCGCTTGCTCGAGCTCAACGCTCCGGAAATCATCATCCGGAACGAGCGCCGCATGCTGCAAGAGGCCGTCGATGCGCTGTTCGACAACGGTCGTCGCGGCAAGACCATCACCGGTCCCAACAAGCGTCCGCTCAAGTCTTTGAGCGACATGCTCAAGGGCAAGCAGGGTCGCTTCCGCCAGAACTTGCTCGGCAAGCGCGTCGACTACTCGGGCCGCTCGGTCATCGTCGTCGGTCCGACGCTCAAGCTGCACCAGTGCGGTTTGCCGAAGAAGATGGCGCTCGAGCTGTTCAAGCCGTTCATCTACAACAAGCTCGAAGAGCGCGGCTACGTCAACACCATCAAATCTGCGAAGAAAATGGTGGAAAAGGAGCGTCCCGAGGTTTGGGACATCCTCGACGAAGTCATCAGCGAGCACCCGGTCATGTTGAACCGCGCGCCGACCTTGCATCGCTTGGGTATCCAGGCCTTCGAGCCGGTGCTGATCGAAGGCAAAGCCATCCAGCTTCACCCGCTGGTGTGCGCGGCCTTCAACGCCGACTTCGACGGTGACCAGATGGCGGTGCACGTGCCGCTGTCGATCGAGGCGCAGATGGAAGCGCGCGTGCTCATGATGAGCACGAACAACATCCTCTCGCCTGCGAGCGGTCGTCCGATCATCAACCCGACGCAGGACATCGTGCTCGGCCTGTACTACGCGACGCGCATGCGCCGCTTCGTCGAGGGCAGCTACCGTGAAAACACGCTGACTTACGACCAAAAGTCGGGCCAGCTGCATGGTTACCTGCGTGGTGTGTTCGCTTCGCCCGACGAAGTGCGCATGGCCTACGACAACGGCACCGTGCACCTGCACGCCGCGATCAAGGTGCGCATCACCGACAAAGACGACGACGGCAACGAACGCACGCGCGTCGTCGCCACGACCGTCGGCCGCGTCATCATCTCGGAAGTGCTGCCGGACGGCATTCCGTTCGACTTCGCCAACAAGGTGCTGAACAAGAAGGCGCTCTCGAACCTGATCGACATCTGCTACCGTACGCACCGCAACAAAGAGACCGTGCTGCTCGCAGACCGTCTGCGCTCACTCGGCTTCCACTTCGGTACTCAGGCTGGCGCGTCCGTCTGCATGGACGACATGACCATCCCGGCGAAGAAGAAGGAGCTGGTCGAGGAAGCTCAGGCCGAGCTCGAGAAGGTCGTCGATCAGTACCAAGAAGGACTCATCACCGACGGCGAGCGCTACAACAAGGTCGTCGACATCTGGGCAGGCGTGGCCGACCGCGTCGCCGAAGAGATGATGGCCGGTATCGGCAAAGAGACGATGAAAGACCCGGAGACGGGCGAGACTTCCGAAGAGTCGAGCTTCAATCCAATCTACATCATGGCTGACTCGGGCGCTCGAGGCTCCCCAGCCCAGATGCGCCAGCTGGCCGCCATGCGCGGTCTGATGGCCAAGCCGAGCGGCGAGATCATCGAGACGCCGATCACCGCGAACTTCCGCGAAGGTCTGTCGGTTCTGCAGTACTTCATCTCGACCCACGGCGCCCGTAAGGGTCTCGCCGACACCGCGCTCAAGACGGCAAACTCTGGTTACCTCACGCGCCGTCTCGTCGACGTCGCGCAGGACGCCGTGGTTGCCGAGTTCGATTGCGGCACACTCGACGGCATCCGCGTCACCAAGCTGGAAGAGGCCGGCGAAGTCATTCAACCGCTCGGCGACCGCATCCTCGGTCGCGTGGCGCTAGAAGACGTCGTCGATCCGCTCTCGGGCGAGGTGATCGTCGCCAACAGCACCGAGCTCGAAGAAGACCACGTGCGCGCCATCGAAGACGCGGGCATCGAGGAAATCGTCATCCGCTCAGTGCTCACCTGCCAGACTCGCCGCGGCGTTTGCGCGCTGTGCTACGGCCGCGACCTGGCGCGTGGCTCGCGCGTCAACATGGGTGAGGCCATCGGCATCATCGCAGCCCAATCCATCGGCGAGCCGGGCACCCAGCTCACCATGCGCACGTTCCACATCGGTGGCGCGGCGGCGCGCGGCAAGATCGAGCAAAGCTCGCTCGAGACGCGCACCGAGGGCATCGTCAGTCTGCGCAACGCCTCGCTGGTGAAGCGCAAAGACGCGACGATCGTCGTCATGAACCGTCACGGCGAGCTCGTCGTGATGGACGACACCGGTCGCGAGCGCGAGCATCACCGCCTGGTGTACGGCGCGGTGATGAAGGTCGTCGACGGCCAGCGCGTCACCTCGGGTCAAATCGTGGCCGAATGGGATCCATTCGCGTCCCCGATCCTCACCGAGGTGGGCGGCATCGTGCAGTACGGCGATCTCGTCGAAGGCGTCACGGTCATGGAAAAGGTGGACGAGGTCACTGGCCTCAGCCGCAAGATCGTGATCGAGTCGCGTGCGGCGGATCTCCGTCCGCGCATCAGCATCATCGACCCGGAAACCGGAGAAGCCGTGAAGCTGCCGGGCACCGACCTCGACGCGCGCTATCTCTTGCCCGTGGGTGCGAACATCGTCGCGCTCGAAGGCGAGCAGATCAGCCCCGGCGAGGCCATCTCGAAGATGCCGCGCGACACCACGAAGGTGCAGGACATCACCGGCGGTCTGCCCCGCGTCGCCGAGCTGTTCGAAGCCCGAAAGCCGAAGGATCACGCCATCATCAGCGAGATCGACGGCGTGGTTTCGTTCGGCAAGGACACGAAGGGCAAGCGCAAGGTGCTGATCACCCCGTTCGCCACCGACGGAGGACTCCTCCCCGACCAGGCACGCGAGTACCTGATCCCGAAGGGCAAGCACATCCAGGTGCAACCGGGCGACCACGTCCGCGCCGGCGACCCACTCCAAGACGGACCCGCGAACCCCCACGACATTCTCCGAGTGAAGGGCGAGAAAGAGCTCGCTGCTTGGCTGGTGAATGAAATCCAGCAGGTTTACCGCCTGCAGGGCGTGACCATCAACGACAAGCACATCGAGTGCATCGTGCGGCAAATGCTGCGCCGTGTACGCATCAAGGAGGTGGGTGACACCAACTTCTTGGTCGACGAGCAAGTCGAGAAGTACGTGTTCGAGCGTGAAAACGCCCGAGTCATGGAACGCGGTGGTCAACCGTCGGTCGCGGAACCAATGCTCCTCGGCATCACCAAGGCCTCGCTCTCCACGGAGTCGTTCATCTCGGCCTCGTCTTTCCAAGAAACCACCAAGGTGCTCACCGAGGCGGCAATCTGCGGCAAGACAGACGACCTGCGCGGTATCAAAGAGAACGTCATCATGGGCCGCCTCATCCCGGCAGGAACTGGGCTCCCGGCGTACAAGAAGCTGCAAGTGGTCATCGACGAGAAATCGCCGACCTACGCGCCGCCAACGTACGCGAGAGTGCAGCCGGCTGATCTCGTCGCTGTCGGCGACGAGTAAAGCGAGCCGATAGGGCGAGCGTTCAGAAGCCCCGAGACCGCAAGGTCGAGGGGCTTCGACGCGTCTACGCGCCCGCCGAACTGCAGACGAACGCTGCACGGTTCTCGAATGAAGCCAGTTGGGCCAGCTTCGCGAGTGCCGTAAATGGGGTCGCCTTCCGGTGCGCTGCGACCGAGCAAGCGACCGGATCTGCACCCTCGTTTGCGACACGGTCGAGTACGACGCACAGAACCGCGCAAGTGTTGTTGCCATCCCCGGCGTCGTTGCGTTCTGTGAAGCGCTCGAGGGACGGTGCTTCAATCTTGCAGGTACCGACGGCGTTCGCAGCTGCTGGCCGAAGTGAGACCTGGTTGCCCGTGCGAGGCGAGCAGGGAGGCGTCGGTTGCGCGGCGTAGGCGCGAGCGCGGACCAGGCGGGGCGACCGGAGCAACCATGTCTCATTTGAAGTTGGCCCTGCGTTCGCCAGAAAATCCCGTAAAGACGAAGGGTGAGGCTCCCATTGGCTGGCCAGCCAGATGCAAGGTAATGTTGCAACATGTCAGATCCTGCAAAAGCAGGTCAGAACGACCGGCCGCGGTATCTGTATCCTGAGCAGGCAACGCCGGAAGAGCGCGAGCAGATGACTCGCCGGCTCGGCGTGGACCCAGAAGCATACCTCCGCTGGCTCGCTGGCGAAGGACCTGATCCTTGCCCGCCCGAATCCTCCGACTGAGCGAGCGTTTCAATCGCGCGGTGCGGCGGCTGGGGGTTGCAGGAACTCCTGCGGGTCGAGCACTGGCAAGCGTACTTGCGAGCTTGCAGGGCGAGGCGTTGCCGGGTCCGCAGGATTCCGAGGCCATGATGCCACCGACCGCAATCTACTGGTTCCGTCGAATACCTGGCCACAATCTCTGGCTCTACTACGCGTGGTCGAGCCAGAGA
>Ga0307508_10004171_pt1 | contig 14220 bp, 25 predicted proteins | sample 9_EM_MG_FD_203089 | JGI IMG/M metagenome (GOLD analysis project Ga0307508, IMG submission 203089) | Populus trichocarpa ectomycorrhiza microbial communities from riparian zone in the Pacific Northwest, United States - 9_EM | ecosystem: Host-associated > Plants > Roots > Unclassified | place... | reverse complement strand
TACCCGCTGGTGTCTTGTGACACCATTGGAGCCGAATTCGAGACATCTGGATTTCGCTATTATCGAGGACGTACACACCACAACAGGCCGTCTATCGGGTCCGTGGCTCAATGGTCTCGGAGCAAGTATCTAGAGTATGACGTACCGCACAGTCCAAGGTCAAATGATTATCTCCAGGGGAGAGCTTATTGAATTGTGCCGCAAACTTCAAACGATTGGCATCTTGCCCTGTGAGCGTTACGCTGACTTCATCGATAACGACGTCCTGGGGAAAACATCAACGATCCACATGCTGGCTCAATGGGATCCATACGCATGGCAGTCGGTTCTGAATAGTCACTCCCAGGGAAAGGCTGTCTTCTTCCTCGCTAGAGTTGGCATCGCTCGCGACACTGATTGATATCATGGAATGATCTGGATGGATGAGATCTGTAAAATTTTCCCGATTAGTGACACCATATACATGCATATGAGTCAAGCCAACGACCTGAATCAAGCTTCTCGGCCGCATCTCGAAGCGCGCTGACGAGTCCAGCAATGTATTTTTTGATATCCCCATCAGATGTGACTAACTCTGTACTCTTGTCGTTCGTGTATGTCTTGAGGAATGCGAGAAGGATGTGGATCCACTCGCGGTCGCGTGGTTTCTCTAATGCAGCGTGCGTGTCGATCGCACGTGAGAGCATCAATGACTCCAAGGATGTCCACCTGTGAGGAGCATAATGCGCCGGAAGAGACGTGAATACGGTGAGTGCATTGGAAAGTCTTCCGCGGTAGCTGCAGTATACGAGCGCTCAGCTTTCGAAACGATTAAACAGGATCGCGAGCCTACACGTCAAGGACAGCGAGGCTGCCGTGTATCTTAAGGGCGAATTTTCTTCTCCCAGCTTTCACGTACATGTCAATGGCGCGATTGGAAATGGTGGTGTATAAATCATAGAAAACTTCCTTGTCCTTGATAGCGGATATGATTTCGCGCTTACTGATGCAATAGTTAGAAGACTTGTTATCAGATATAATGGGTGAATCTGAAACGACCGCTGGGGCAGGTATCGCAGAGGAGAACGGTGGTTTTGAGGGTAAATACCCTTCTCTAATACCGAGTATATCGAGCTATGGTTTTGCTCAGCATCGTGACACTTTACCGCAGGTACAAGTACATGCCTGGCTTTTTGCGAGTTCGATCAGTTCTCCTTTCCTTGCGCTGTAGCGTGCAAGGGCTTGAGCATCCATCTCCGGCCATGAAGAAGCCCACGAATCGCACTGGTCCAGAACACTGAGAGCGGAAGAGAACGTCCAAGACTCAATGAAGCATTCAGGGAGCGAAGGCTGCAAAATCTTATGAGCATGTTGGTATTGGATACATCGATATGTTTCCTAACCTCGACCTCCCTCAGGTGCCGTCCAAATGTACTCAAAAACGTGAACGCCCTCCAACAAATCTCCGACGGTTGGCACAATTTGCTTAGTAGTGCGGATTGCCTTGAAAGGAGATATACCCGCAAGTCGAAGACGGAGATTGTGTTAGCGAGGATGAGGTCGCGATAAGGTTTCTTGGACGTAGATAACAATGGCGCGGAATCATCATTTGGTACTGGATGAATCAGACTGCCGAACCATGACATATTCTTCTCCCTCAGAACCTGCATGAAAGCAGCTTCGAGTTCATTGTACTGCTGTAGTGCATCCTCGAAGAGATTTATTCCTTCATACGAGGTTGCCAGACTTTCCTAAGACGACCTCTCTTGTTGGGACATCGGCACGAAATACTCGTAGGCTTACCTTCAGGATAAAGTATGTGCAAAAGTTCCACCCCGGCATGTGACGCTGACCTTCGGACCGCTTCAGTTCCTCTTCCCTTGATGATACAGCATTATCGAGGGCAGAAAGTAGCCCATCCTTAATCTTGCTTATGAGGTCGGCCCAAACAGCAGGACTCTGTTCGCCAGCAGACCAAGCAAGCTGCACGCACCTACAGGTACTGTGTACAACCACCCAAAGACCAAATTAATGCATGGCATTACCTGTCCCGTTTATCAACGTTGAAATCTGCTTTGATTTTGTCCAACACAGAGCCCTTCATGTTGAAGAACTTTCGGTCTACCACTTTTGTGTCTGGACGCACGACATGTACGATGAGCCATTCCTGGTTCTTCCTCGGCAGAACGGATATCTGCCAATCTTTAATCTGCTTCTTGACAGTTGTTCTGTAGGCTTCGTTATCCTGTACAGGGTGTAGATAATAAGTTGACTCGGAGTCTGATACAAGTACAAGTCCACCTACTTCACATGTAACTATGAATAGATTCAAAAGAGGTTTCTCGAGGAGGGTGAGAGGAACTTGAGAAGTGAGCTCGTCTCGAAGGGAGTCGAAGGTAACCAGGGTCACCTCGAGCTCTTGGATGGTACGTATACTGGGTCGGGAAGCAGCCCTCCAGTGAATACTACGCAAGGGTAGCTGTGAACGTAAAGCCGCAATCACTTGCTTACAGCTATCAGAGGGCTGGATGGAAGGGGGCGCAGCGAACGTGACAAGGACATGCTGGCTTGACATTGCGAACAACTATGGTCGCGTCGGTGCTTGACAAGGCACGCGTACTAGATTCTCTTCCTGCTGGTCCGGGATATAAAGGCTTGTTGACAGCAGCGATTGGTTATACTGCTCGTGGAAAAAAAACGCTACTAGTGAGTGACACCGCCGGGCCACCAAACATCTTTGATTCCCAAATGCCATCACCAGACGAAGCCAGCACGTCCACTGCAAAGACCTTCAAAGACCTTGGCCTGATCGAACCTCTCCTCCAGGCACTTGACCAGATCAACTTCAAGACGCCGACCGAAATCCAACAACAAGCCCTTCCCTATGCTCTCGAAGGTCGTGATATCATTGGCGTCGCAGAAACAGGATCAGGCAAAACCGCCGCATTCGCTCTACCCATCCTGCAAAAACTATGGGAGGAACCAAAAGGGCTCTTTGCTTGCGTGCTCGCACCCACACGTGAGCTCGCTTACCAGATATCACAACAATTCGAGTCTCTAGGAGCAGCCATGGGGGTCCGCTGCTTAGTTTTAATCGGCGGGGTGGATAAAATGCCCCAGGCTGTGGCCCTCGCGAAGCGACCGCATATTATTGTTGCAACACCCGGTCGTCTGAATGACCACCTCCAGAGCACCAAGGGGTTTAGTCTCAGAAATCTGAAATTTCTGGTAGGGACCCGTCTGTAGACTGTGTGCGCAAGCTTATTGCTGTACAACGAAGGTCATGGACGAGGCAGATCGCCTCTTAGACATGGACTTTGGTGCCGAAATCGACCAAATTCTCAAGGTCATACCCAAAGAACGGACTACTTACCTCTTTTCCGCGACAATGACCACGAAGGTTGCGAAACTGCAAAGGGCCAGTCTGTCAAATCCTGTACGAGTCGAGGTCTCATCAAAGTGAGTACATTATTCTGGTTCCTCCTCCGCGTAATTAATGTACGGCTCTAGATATCAAACTGTATCAACTCTACTACAATATTATTTGTTTGTTCCGTTGATACAGAAAGATGTCCATTTAGTCTATCTGGCAAACGAGCTGGCTTCAAATTCAATCATTGTTTTCACCAGGACAGTACATGATGCTCAAAGGTATGTATACGACATCGAATTTTCACATATCGCTTTTGTCTATCCATCCTGCAGGTTATCTATCATACTTCGCACTCTGGGGTTCCCAGCCGTTCCCCTCCATGGACAACTCAGTCAGAGTCAACGCTTAGGTGCACTCAATAAATTTAAAACAGGGGGCCGGAAGGTTCTAGTAGCGACTGACGTTGCCAGCCGGTATGTACACCGTGACATGACATCCTTCAACGACCTGACCATTGGAGATAGTGGTCTTGACATACCATCTGTGGACGTAGTGATCAACTTTGACATCCCTACGCATTCAAAAGATTATATCCATCGTGTCGGACGAACAGCCCGAGCAGGCCGCGCTGGAAAATCAATCACGATAGTTACACAATACGACGTCGAACTACTCCAACGCATAGAAAAAGTCATCGGGAAGAAGCTTGAATTATTTCCCACCAGCAAGGAAGAGGTTATGCTCCTAAAAGAGCGTGTAGATGAAGCTGGTAGGTTGGCTGTGAACGAGCTGAAAGAGGAGGCAAAATCAAATGGGGGGAAAAAGCGAAGGCGAGATGGAGGTGGGGAACGAGACGACAAGGATCGGGATGACGATGTTGTTGAGGCAGGGATGCCTAGAACAAAAAAATCGAAAGGCCGCCGGTAGTTGACTGAACGCTTTGAAACAAAATAACACATAACACATCGAGAACTACAGCCATCCCCCGATGCCAAGTGTGCTGCTTGGATTAATCGAAGTCCGAGACACTCACGCTCAGCGTGAGAGGGGCGAAACGGGAAAATATGCCCCGTGGCTGAGTTGGTTACAGCGTCCGACTGTTATGCTCCGACATCGGAAGGTCGTGAGTTCGAGCCTCACCGGGGCAGTCATTTTTGCTACTGTATCTCTCGTAGTAATCGAGAGACGTTTCTTTTTTATACGTTCGACAAGTTCTCATAATTGAGACTCTGGTGAGTAACAACCTATTGTGTTCCAGAAGTATGAATGGAGTTGAAGGAGCCGGATGACGACGACTTGGAAATATACAACGCCGAAGTGTGCAGTTAATAGCAAGGGAATATGTTCAAGTTCTCCATGGAACTAGGGAGCCCACACAACAGGCTCTCCCTGAGCAAAAAGGGACTGCCCCAGTGAGGCTCGAACTCACGACCTTCCGATGTAACTTTTGCGTAACAGTCGGACGCTGTAACCAACTCAGCCATGGGGCACATGATGTCCTTTTCGAGAAAGATTACATGAATGAACAATCTCAATGTCGGACCATTATGACGATGCACGGGACGCATGATGCTGGAGGAACCAGAAAAAATAGCAAATATAACGGGTCTGGGTAACCCTTCGACACTACCAACAAGTAGAACGAATACGGACGATAGTTGAAAGAAGCAAAAGAGCCCAAGATGATAACACCATGGCCAGCATCGAGGTGGCACCGCTCCATTCGGATGGAAGTCTCTCCGTATGGAAGTCTCAGAAATTTGTGGGCTTGGTCTACACGTCGGACGCTACAACGGCTCGAATGCAATGCAAAAAATCGTCACCTGAGCGATTCGAACACTCGCGGGCAAAGCCCAACCGCTGTGCTGGTAGCAGGCGATCCCGTTAACCACTCCGGCAAAGTGACTTCACGTCATGGCAGCTATGAAGGTAATATATGTCGATCTTTGGAAGGCGGACTATCAAAACTAAAAGAGTTGAGAGAAAACATTCATTGATCGTGCTCTCCATTATTGAATCTTCGCCATACACCAGCATCTCATACGAATTCATTCATATACTGAATTAGTCTATCCACTTGTTCCTCCGTTATTGCATTGTAGAGGGAAATGCGGGCGCCTCCAACAGACCTGTAGTGTGTATTAACACTCAACTAAACGGTATAAAGGAGGGAAATACTCACCGATGACCTTTGATCCCTTTCATTCCTCTCTGCTCCGCGCCAGACACAAACTCTTTCAGCCTATCCTCTCCGCCAACTATGTCAAACACGACGTTCATCTTACTGCCAGAGCCCTCCAGCACCTTGCCTTTGAAAACTCCTCGGGCTTCCCCTTCCTTCAGGGCTGCATATACTTTAGAGGCTTTTTTTGCCGTGCATTCCCCATAATACTCGAGTGCTTTTGGCCCGGGCCGTCCGTTCTGTTCTCCCACCTTCAACATCCGTTGAAGCACCAGGCCGGTGATATATATCGATAGGACTGGAGGGGTATTATACAGGCTGCGGCTGTCCACCAGAGTCTTGTATGATAAACACAGTGGGATGCTGCTGTCCAAAACGTTCGTCCATTCGTCTCTGACAATGATGATCGTCAACCCCGCAGGTCCAACGTTCTTTTGTGCGCCAGCATAGATGACTGCATGCTTTTCGATACACGGGATAGGACGTGACATAAAGGAGGAGGAATAATCTGCGACGAGCGGGGCCGCATCAGGGAGGCTGTCGAATGGGAATGAAGTAGGGCTTTCCAGATTGTCGTCGAATTCGACGCCGTCGACAGTCTCGTTAGCACAATAGTAGATGAGAGCTGGGTCCTGCGAGAATTTATCTCTGTAGCTGGCGCGATCGGGGATGTGGTTAAAGGTCTTCTTCCCGTCTTCAGAAATGGTTTGTGTGTTGACAACAACATTGATGTCCCCTACCCCAAGCCTCTTCGCTTCTTTCATCGCCCTATCACTCCAGGAACCGGTGACGATATAGTCCATTGCGACAGGCTTTTGAGTCGTGCCCGTGCGACTTTGATATCTTGCAAGCATGTTTAGTACCACCGCAGAAAACTGGGCGGTTCCGCCTCCCTGGGTAAAGAGAACTTTGTAGTTCTGAGGGAGCTGGAGAAGTATTCTCGTGTTTTCCTCAACCTCCCGGAGGAATCTGTCGAAATCTGCTGAACGGTGCGATACCTCTGCGATACCAATACCGGTGTTTTGGAAGTTGAGCAGGCCTTTGCAAGCTTCTGTAAGGACTTCCTCTGGCAGGGCCGAAGGCCCTGCACCAAAGTTGATCACTCGATCGGACATGAAGAAGAGGATGAGTTGGGGAAGAATTCGAGTGATTACGACTTGGACAGATGAGTTTTGGTCGCCAAATTAGTATGAGTCATGTTGACGCAATGATTCGCAAGAACCCAGTGGCACTGTGAGCTCAAGTAACACCAGTGCCATGTTTTGCACAATAATGTCACCACTCTCTTAGGATGGCATTAAACGAATGCATTACCAAGGTGTACATACAAGTCCGAGCGTGAAATAAGTACCATGTACTATACGGTAACGGAAATATCCAACTCTGCGTCATGGACATGGACTCGCGTTGATGGCTCAGGCAACCGGTGCAGTGCCCAACTGATTCCCGCCTTCTCTCCAGGTGTCCTCCGGGGATTCTGGGTTGGGCTTAGGTACGCCACCAGCAATAAGCTCTACCTGTTCGCCATCGTCACTGTCGCGGAAACACTGAGCATCCTGCGCCGTTGTAGGGAGGACAGGCTCGTCGCGTGGAACACGAGGGGAGTGAGGATGATGCGACATGGGGGAGGTGAGTGAAGGGAAATATTGTCGATACGCGAAGTATGCAACAACAAGCCCCAAGATGGAACCAGCGACAACATCGTGCCAGTGATCTAATACACATTGACGTTAATCATGGGGAGAGCAGCCCAAAAGAAGCCTACGTCTGTAATCCATCGTACGCGAAATAGCTACAAGGGTTGCACCAGCCAGTGGAGTCAAGGATATCCAAGCTTTATGCTGGAGGATTGTTTTAGTGGACAGGTGCCCACCAGGGCTTTAGTCACACTTACCGCATGGCCCCTAGTGTCGAATAGGTGCATCTTGCCTGCGAGATAAAACGAAAGGAATCCCAGACCCGCGAAAGATACTACATAAATTATGCTCAGCCTTCATAAGGATATGTATGCCTGGTAGACCTACGACTCGAGTGACCACTGGGGAAGCTACGCCACCCATCGAGCATTATCGACTGGTCCGTCTGTGTACAGATTGCATCGGTTGACAACTTATAGGTTGGATCCTGAGATTCGGGTCCTGGGATACAACGAGAAAGGAGGTCTAAAAATCATACGCAACCTCAATGATCGATGGCAGAAACTAGGGGGTGGTCAGGCCAAACCTGGACGGGGACGGCCGGTGGTAATCTTGGAAAGTTGTGTGATGGCACCTGTGATTGCCAGACCAAGAATCACTGGAATAATCCGTTATTTAATACGTGACGCCGTAAACAAAAAGAAGATAACGAACGGCCGAGGGCACTGTTATGATAGTCCCAGAAAGATCGGACAGTAATCAAGTTGACAGCAAGCTGGATGACCAAAGGAGCTACGAGAGCGATAAAGTACAGGGCAATATCCTGAGCATAATCGAGCCGCTTTTGAGCAAAAACAATGACGTCAATAGAAATACGCACCGGCACGCGTTCCCGGACAGCATAGCTGTTGTCGAATGTCAGTGTCGAGATGGATGAGGTATGGACCAAGCTTACGGGAAGCGAATTCTAGGGGAAAGTGGTTAATAAAACTACTGGGTTCTCATTCGATGGAGACCTACGTTTCATCATCGACAGAAAATTCTCTTCGGAATCCATGGACAGAGTCCAGACCAAAGAACACGGCTCTGCATCAAACTCAAACGTGAGGATGGCTCCCGAGGAACAAGCAAGTGGCTTACGCCAAAAGGATCGTTAAAATCCTAACAGACAGATCAACGTGGTGGTACTATGGCTCCGTTCAGCTCACGCACCAATCTGGGGCATAAGACTTGAAGAGTTCGAGGGTCCTCTTGTTGTCAGTCCTGTTCGTCGTGACATTGCTGAAGAAATTGCCCATGGGCGACATTGTCACGGTGCACTCGCCTGCTCGGGGTCTCACGAGAAAACGTTTGTGTACAAGGGTTTGCGCACTGCGTGCTATGAGGTTTGCATTCCAACTCAGATCTTTCGCACAGCCTAAGGAGCAGCTAGGTAGCAAGTGCTGCGATAATACCGTACGAGACAATCACTCTTTTTGTGATGAACATTAATATTGCCCCATCACAGGCACCGCGCGGATGAGCTGATTCGCAGACCTCCTATTTGGTAGAAGCCTTGTTACGTAAACAATCGCTTACTTTGGCTCTGCCTAAGATACCCAGCAAGTTGAAGTACTGTGAACTTCTCCGTTACAGGTATGGCCTCCACAGCCGAATACCCATACGACTTATCAGAAAGCTTTGAATGGCATCCAGGTAAGCACAGCATATCCCGCTACGCGCCAGACTCATAGATCACGAGCAGAGTATCAGTTGGTCCTGGAACATATTGCGTCCACTGACACTCTCGAACCAAAGTGAGCACTCTGTGATGCCCAGACAGTCCAATCTAACCACCGGGTAGCACAGAATGGCAACTTCTCCGAGAGATGATCAAGTACAAGATAGGCCAAGTGCGTTACAATAGATACTTGCTTCCCAGAATGTTTAGTTTGGGTATCTTCCTAATAGAATGTTGCGCTCTTCCTTACCGACGCCGCTCAGCCTATGGAACCCCCAACGCCTGCCACAGGGGCGGTAGACAGCTCAGGGAATTTGAGGTTACCTCCATTTCCTCCTCGCAAGCCCAACGAAATGAACCCTCACGAAATACCCAAAGTTCGTATGAATCAAGACGAAGCGAACGAGATGAAGAACCGTATCCTTCGGCAACTCCATGAGTTCGAAGAGTGCGTTGGACAGCGTTATTCTGATTGTTCACTGACGACAATGATCCAGCAACCCGCCTTTCACGATCCAACGGCTGTGCGAGCTTTGCGTATATCCAAAGCAACACTACAAGTTCATCGGCAAATATCTCCGTGCAGTAGAGAAATCGCTTCTTGTCACATCGACTTGGGATGCATTCCCTGTGGAGCCACCCCAAAACGGGTTCTCGATAGGTGCATTCTCAGCTGGTCCATCGCAATCCACACCTACAACTCCGATGTTTTCGCCTATTCCATTCTTGCATGATGACGCAAGACGTTCCAAATCACAAAGCCCACCACCATCACCACTCACACTTGCGGCAATGGAGATGGGTGGGGTGGAGTCCCTTGACGAACCGATAACACGGCGAGCGATCGGGCTCGTAGACGAGCTTGACGATCCGAGTCCGGGACATATGAGTGATCATCCAACCGCAATCACCTCTGTGACAACCATCAGGTCGCGTCCCTTCTTGGATACGCTGGAGACCAGGTTCGTGAGAGGAAGCGGGGATCAGTCCGGAGGGGAAGAAGAGCAAAAGATGATGATAGATGAGGCAGATGATAAAGAGAACAAAGTATGAGGTACTGAGTCTCGGCAAGTCCTTTGCACAAACGAACAAAATCACTGATATGTCAAGATATACATTTCGGCAAGGGAAACACGCACAGAATGTAGTTACTATGAGGAGTCGCGCTTAATCTTCTCAAGTAAGACGTTCATGCGTAGCTTCATGTTTGGTTGACGTCCCACTGTGGCTTTCCCACCACGATCGTTGTGAGAGTGTCCAACTTTTGGATTGGGGAGGGGCTTGGGGGCATAAGCAACTCTCCTGAGATGGCGCAAGGACTGCCTATCATGACATGGCGTAGATACGGGTGACTTGTCCGGATGATTTAGAAGTGCCCCCGACTCCGAATCGGCGTTGGTTCCGTCGTGGGCGTGGTTGGAGGCGCCCTCGACTGGTTTACTGGGCCGCTGTGTCAGACCTTCCCTTCTCATCTGCGCCTTCCATTTGCTTCGTATCTTGTGATCTTCGACCCAGGATTTCTTGAGTCGGTGTGCTGGGATGAAGTCAATGTCGTCGTCGAGCACACGTAGACATACCCACCTCGAGTCTTTGGCAGATAATGAAACGTTGGTGGTTTCTTTTTCTTCCCTTCTGTGACTGCCTGCATGATGGTGCAAGTGTGCCTGCTTACTAATCACGATATGACATTAAATTCGTCGGGTCCCAGTCAGTCACCCTCCTCCCACTCCCATCGTGCCTTCCAACTCTCCAGATCTATCTATTCTTCATCGCATGAACGTACAGAACCTGAACTCTTTTGGTGAGTCTATCAACAATTCGTCACCCCCGACATGCTGTCTCACCGGGGCGCCGCTCTAGATCCTTTTGCTGATGAGGGCGATCCTCTCGGGAGCAACCAGGACGTGGGTTCCACACAAGATTACCTTCACATCCGCATTCAGCAGAGGAACGGAAGAAAGACTTTGACCACGCTGCAAGGTCTCCCCAAAGGTGAGCTGGTTGTTGCATTTATGGCGACGCAGTTTCTCAACTTTTCACAGAGTACGATCCCAAAAAACTCCTCAAAGCCTTCAAAAAGGTTTCCTGACCACTTCAGTCTATGAGTGTCGGCTGACCAAATTGTTGCAGGAGTTTGCTTGCAACGGCAACCTCGTTGACGATGCGGAGATGGGTCAAGTCATTCAGCTTCAAGGTGACCAGAGGGTCAAGATTGCCAACTTCCTCGTCGAAGAGGGCATCCCTAGGAACACCATCAAGCTGCATGGGTTCTAAGTATGGCATTGGAGAACCCGGCGGGATAGCATGGTCTCGCTCCCCCTCATTATCAACACAATTCTTGCTTTTCATTACTTGTGTAGTTCTGTCTTGTCTGTGTTACGAGTTTGTGTTCCGTCCATACGGACAATGTATTAGCATCAGTACGCCAGCTGTTGATACGAGTGTTCCAGATAGATGTTTTGTTTCAAATCACTCAACTGGTTCAACCTGAATGACAATTGGCAGCACTAAGGTAGCTACCTACTAGGATCGCACGACCAACTGAGATACTATTGTGCGCCCATGATAAAATTTGTACTTGATTAGAGAAAAAGGGCATGACTTATCTTCTTGGACCATGACTGCAGTTCAAGATCACTTGATCTTGTCCAATGGCCTGTACCGACGGTATGAGCTTGCAAAAGATAGAATGTTAGCAAACGCGAGTACCTGTTGAATCCACCACGCCTGCCATGAAAGTAAGTCAGATACAGCGGGCTGACATTGGAATGCAAACCGCACCGATTCATGTATTGCCGCCAGGTTCGCATTTTCTTGACGTTGACCGTACCTTCTTGATTTCCCTCGACGTGCTTGCCCTATGTGTACAATTATCGGCAGACGAAAGGGAGTAAAAAGAAATGTTTATACTTTGGTGGAACCAAAGCCTGTGAGACCCATCATGGCCATCATGGGCTCGTCTTCAGCAGTTGTGGCATCCATCTCCTCGCCGTCCTCTATCGGGGTATCAGGATCTAAAACTGACTTGGAGGAAGTTGGCGCAGGAACATCGTCTGGCACCGCAGATTGAGCGTCCATCACTGGATGAACAAGAAATAACTCACTTTTCGGAGACTGTCCCCGAACGGCGTACTGGACGTCAGAGCGAGGCTCTTGTGGCCGTTTGGGTTCACCGTGTCGCGAAGGTTCCTTGGGACGAATGTCCTTATCCCTGGGGGCAATTCGTTCTGGAGTGTAATGGTCGCGTTTTTCATCCATTCTCTCGTATTTTCTTTCGCTCTTTCGATCCCCCCTTCTATCAGGTCTGCGGTCATCACGATCCCGGTCGTAATCACGTCTGTCGTCTCTCCGTGAACCCTTGTAGTCTCTATCTCTGTCGTGGTCGCGCTTGTCTACCCAACAATGAGCTAGGTTGGACTCAGGACAGTCGATCCAGAGTTGACACACCTCTCCGGGGGCTACGTGAACGACTGTCTCGTCTGCGTCCAGTATCGCGATGTCCCCCTGTCCTTGCACTTCTTGAGTAACGGCCTTTGTCCCTGTCCCCGTCGCGGTCCCTGTCTTCTCGCTCCCAGCTCCTTTCCCGTCTTCGGTGGTCAGCCCTCGAGGACATGGTGGCAGGAGGCACTGGCAATGATATAGAGCGGTCACATGACTACACAACTCTGCTCTAACCATGTTCGCGGCGAGCGCGACATGTCGAGCAGCTAGACCAGCTGGAGAAACGCTCAGTAGTAAGCCATTTTGTCTGTCATGTAGAACGGCGAATAATGTCTGTGGCAGCCGAGACCAGACGACACATCCGGCTAGAGAACCTATCCCGGACAACCCTCCCTGCCGACATCGAGAGAGCTCTGAGCCGTGAGCGACTCGTTGGTGTCGAGGATGGTGAGAGTCCCGGTCCTGCTGTGCACGTTCTTACGCCAGTCCAGTTCAATTACAGCTCTTCCGTTTCTTACCAACACGCCGTGCCTACATTACGCTCTCCCATCCAGACTTTCTGCAGATGAACATCGCTAAGCTAGGAAATGTGACCATAGGAGGGCATCCCGTCACAGCCATCCCATGTCTCGAGCCTCCGACAATCGAGAACCTGAGAGGTGTCAAGGGACGCAAGGCAGCTCTCGAGCGAGGGTCCTTGCCCGCGCTCACCTGCTCTGGTGCCATGAGCAATGGCAGGCAAGTTTGCGCATGGGGATTTCCCCCGAAAGCCTCAGTTGAATGCGTGAAGGACTTTCTTGAGCACAGCAAAATTAATACACTTGGTGACAGGCTTGAGATCTACAAAGTTAACCTGTGAGTAATTCTACCCATCTTGGTCTTTTTAGGATGATGTTCAGTGTCCAGAAGACAAGCAGAGGAGTTCTCTCTTTACTCGAGATATCTGATTCGGACTTCGTCCATATCAGATTCGTATCACTTAGCTCGCCGCGTTCACCAGACACTCTTCCGGCCTGACACGTTTGGGACAAAATTCCAGGTGCGAGCTTGTGTCGTTCGATAACTAGACCACGGGCTGGCCTCGAGTCTCAATATTATGCATAGTTAATATGGCTTCTAATAAGTCCATGCTGGATAGTACATATAAGCTAGAGCAGAATCCTTTTTTTACATTCTCTCAGCCTCAGGATCATCGATTCGCGCACGGTGAGCCTAGAATGACCAGTCAGCGCGAGAAGAGACAAAAGCAATCCACGGACTAATCTCGCGTTGTCCACTTCATCTTCCGGGGAACGAGCACGCTTGAGGGTTGGCCTGACTTCAGTCTCTTTCCATTCTCCACCACCACTAGCAACGGCGCCTGGACCATCTTGTACGTCGATGTAGCGTTCTTCGACCTCTTTTCTTCTCTCCTGCTGCGCCTGTGCGCCCCAACCTCCGCGGCCCGGGTCGTAATCTTGCCTGTGCTCGTCTCGAACCTGGCCACCGCTCTTTCCCCGACCGAACTGACGTCCCTCCTTGTAACCCAGATCGAGGTCGCAACGGATTATACGCTCATCGAGTTTTGTGCCGCTGACATACTTCATACTCGCGAGAGCTTCGGCATGTGTGTAATACTCTACAAAGCAGAACCCACAGGGGGTTCTTCATGAATGGCGAGGCATGAACAGATGAAATGCGAATCGGTGGAAGAGAGCCGCACCGGGTATTTCGGTCGAGCCCCATGATGATGCGCTTGATACCGCCACCATCTTCAGGACTAGCACACTTACTGAATAGCTCATATATTTGTTCTTCTGTGGTGTAAAAACTCAAATTACCGATCTGAAAGTCGTGTGTGAGTGCATCACAGGTAAACTAGAATATTGCACGCACGTATAGGGTCGTC
>Ga0307508_10004170_pt1 | contig 14220 bp, 17 predicted proteins | sample 9_EM_MG_FD_203089 | JGI IMG/M metagenome (GOLD analysis project Ga0307508, IMG submission 203089) | Populus trichocarpa ectomycorrhiza microbial communities from riparian zone in the Pacific Northwest, United States - 9_EM | ecosystem: Host-associated > Plants > Roots > Unclassified | place... | reverse complement strand
GCATGAGAATGTAGCCAAGGAGGATCAGCAGGATGTCAATGCTGTCTGCTTTCTTGGCGAGCGTGTAGAAGCGCAGCGTGAGTGCGCGGAGGGCGACGAGACTTGTCGACGTTGTCGTTGTCGTCGTAGTCGTCGTCGGGAAGGCAGCAAGGAAGTCGTCGCGGGTGTTGGGCTTGAGGGCAAGAGCCAGGCGAGTCGGAGAAACCGAGTGGACGAAACACGAATCCGAGGGACGGAAGCAGATGTCTGCAAGGCCGGCCGACGACACCAGCTCCTGCATCGACGAGGACAGGGTAACCTGCTGAAGCTCGACCAACTCGTCGTCGTCGTTAGCCTTGTTCCAGACTGCTTCGCGCACACCGACCCATTCGTCTCCAAGCAGAGTCGCATACGCAGGCAACTGCAGTGCCAGCCCCGTCGTCGTCGGTTTGTCATACGAGTTCTTGATTGCGCTCAGTATATGGAAATAGGCGAGCGTACCCAGTATACAGAAGAACACTATCGTCTCAATAGGCGTGTACGCTGCATGCAGCGCGAACGGGCGGAATAATGCCCGCATATTAGTTCGTCGTCGTCGTCGTCGTCGACAAGGACCAGAACAAAAAGTCGAACAAGAAACAAAAAAAAATGACAACAAAAAACGTACGAGGGTCCTTATTATGTTACGCTTGGACCCCTGCCACTCCCGTCGGCTTTCCGAGTCCCATTTGAAACACCGGCCACACTCCGATTAGATAACCATCCACACTAGCCGATTCAATCTATTTTCAAAAACTACTTCCAATTCCTTATTTATCAGAGATATCGAACATCGAAACCCGCCGACATCTCCGCCAGGGGCCTAGCGGCGGAGGAGGCCAGGCCAAGCAAATTGTGGCGCGCCCACGTAAATACATAGCATTTTACTATAATAATGTACTGGCAGAACAGCCAGCGGGACGGGTAACCCAGATTGTAAATGTACACAATGATTCTATTTCGCGCTAGTAGTGATTTTTATTCGTGCCCAGTCTTCAGAACAGTACAGTACAGTGTCGATTGATCTAGCTGCAAACAACCAAATTATTCCACCATTAACAGTATACCGATTCGGGCCCTGGACCCACTATCAGCAGTCGCAGTGTCACCAGTATGTCGTGGCGGCTCCCGGTCGATCAAGGTTGAACGTTCAACGTTGATTGCAGCATTGATGATCAAAGCAGGCCGATTTCGATAACTGTAGTCCTTCATCACGACGAATATTAATATTTTCCAGGCAACCAAACCGCATCTGAGCACCCAGCCTCTGGGCAGGCAACTCGGCTGAACGACACGGTGCTGTACTAGTTGATAACCAACTTACTACCAGTACCACCCGGATTGACGGCACCGACCTACTCAATATATGTGTTCCTCAAAGTATCACCTGCTGCTGCGTAAGTAGATAAGACCTGACAGAAAGACATCCGGGGCAAATCATATCCATCGAAACGAGCAGAATACTGGTATTGAGGGTAAAACCCCGAATTACACGGATCACCTCTGCCTCCGCCGCCTTCCAAGATCAAGCGTACGAGTCTTGTAAGAATTCCCTATCTGTTCCGAGAACTCATGTCCATTATTCTTCATCAATGGTCTCAAGTTTTTTGGATATCCTACTTACTCCGCACATTTGCGCATGGTTTTGCTATCTCGAGCCTTACATATAAAATCGAGTGTCTGGGTAAGCGTGCGACAGCAAGGCTCAATTCAAGTTCCAATTCCAGTCCAGAGGAGTCACCTGAGTCCTACCATCATTCCAACATATTCTTATCTATTTATCTATTACCCACACAATTGCACACCACGACAGAGCTGGAATTCAAATCCCAATACATACTGGTACACCCTCTGACGTCAAATCCAAAGTTGCTAGATCGAAAACGAATCCCCGGCCAGCGTTTCCCTAATTCATCCTTCCCCGCTGTCGTCCATGCCCCACTAATCCACCACGACCCTAATATCCCCATATGACCACTGTGCCTACCCAACGTCAACCCAGGAACCCCTGGAACCATTCGAATTTGTCGGCGGCAGTGTCTGGCAAAGCCAACGGAAAAAAAAGACAACGTGAATAATCAAAGACAGCCAAAGCAAAAATGTGTGTCGCTGCGCCCGTCAATGCATCAAGCGCCCCACTGGGACCAGACTTAATTCAAGCTGTAGTAGCACTATGGCGGACAGGCACTGGTAGCTGCCCGGGAATGTCACGATCATCAACTGACCTAGTATTAAATGTCCAAATTAGGGCATGGACCCACTCAGGATTCTGTGGGCTCCGAGATCAACATGATGAAAAGACTTGTAGTTGATAAGCAAGAATTGAAAACCCACACCGTTATCTAGGTTTCGCATCGACATCCCCGTTGACGATCTGTGGGCTGAGACACCCACATCTCCCCTGCCATGGTTCCGGGTGACGGTGTTATCTCTGACTCTGAGAAACCGCTGCACTCGTAGCAGCGACGACCAGTTTATTGGATGGTCGCAACTACCACGTAGTACCGTAAACGGTAAACCAGCTGTTGTTGTTGTGTGCTCGAAGCCCAGTCGAAGCCGCCAACGTAAGTACTGCAATGCCACCAAGTTCACGTGTGGAATTTCCCATTTGACTCGGAAAATATTTCAATTCAAGTTGTCGTGCTATAGTAGTAAGTTTTAAACATTGATAAAAGGTCGTTATGGTACTACAATTTCCGTCCGCACCCCTAGATTTCAAGTTATATGATAGTCAATCAACACACAAAATCGACTCACCGAGGAAAAAAATGACCGAAATCGGCAGAAACATAGTATATAGACATGTGGCAGTGGTAGTCTCAGCATCTGGCACTCGTATGACTATAGTTGCATTGTGCTTAAACTGTCACGAGGAATACTGTCACTCCAGAAATTCCTATCCGAGATGAGACGCTGACAATCGATCCTTCGCAGGAAGCACCTCAGCAACAAGACATACATGTGCTCAAGCTAAGGCTCGTTACCATACCCAATGTAGTCAACAGAAAAGGCATTCGTCTTCGAAAGGTCCTTAATCCAGACTATCGGTGCAGCTTTCCGCCAAAGGCGGCGTGGTACATCCTCTTTCTCCAGGATTATACAGAACCTTTGCACCCTGAAGCGAGCTGAGATATAGTACCATGTCGGTGTGGCCTTCAATTGGCCGTCGGCTCCCAAAATCGGCAAAACTGTTTAAGACGACAGGATAATTGGCTCTCCGATCATCTGAGTCGGACCACTCGTCAAAGTCATCATCATCCCCATGATAAACAGCTCTGATCGTGATTTTGAGCGAGAGAGACTCGCAGACACGCCTAATTGATTCGTCCATCCCCTTCAGAGACTTCCCCAAGGGCTGTCGCTGAGGTACTAGTGGGGCTGACAGGATACTTGTGATCGAAACCGAAACCAAGTGGACCACCCTCTGGGAGGAAGGACGGGTCCTTTAGCAATCGAGCTTAGCCTTCAAAATTACATCACTAAGAACCTTGACGATTCCATGATCAGCAGGATGGAACTGTGTCGAGAAACGGCCAGCATCCATCTTCCATGCCTTACGATATGCTTCATCATAAACGTCCCGCTGATTCATCCCAAACGTGGCAGGCTGACAGGCATTCACCAGATTTTCGAGTTGCGCATCCGTAGGGTGAGCAAAGTTGATAAATCTGCGACAGTACTTAGCTATCAAATCGAATACAAACTGGATAGCCCATGCCGCTTTCGAATCCAAGTTCCCGACTGATAGAAAATAGTAGAGGCATTTGAATTCAGGGGAACAGTTCCAGTGCAGTAAGGGGTGAGTCGTGACTTTGAACTTGTTGAAAACAGAAACAAGCTCCCTGACATGAGCCTGAGCTGGAGAGTCGATGGATGTAGAAGAGTTCTGCATATCTGGCTGCATCATCAAAGAGGGCTGATACAAGTGAAAGGCTCGGAGAGGCTGCATTTGCTGCAAGTACTAGTAGTGCCAGATACATACAACAAATGGGAACCCGGAGAGAGAGGCATCTCTTTTGGGTCTGGAGCGGCCCGAACGAAGGCGCTCGGCGAGTGTTTCATGATCAAGCCATCACCGTGACTGAGCGATGTATGAAATCTTGCAAAGTTCGCAGAATACATTGACTGCATGCATCAATGTGACAATTCACTTGTAGTGAGGGCCACTGCTTCGCATGGTATGTACGAGTTCTGTTTTAGATGCACCCAAAATGTTTTTCTTTTGTTTTTTTTGGGTATCGTCGAACTCCTTCAGTTTGATGTTGATTTCTTAGTAAATTCTTACAATGCCAAGGAATAGTGTTTCTGAAATTCTAACTCTCTACGAAAACAATACAACTTGTTTGAAGTCCTGTTCCAACATACAAAATTTGGTGGTCATAGATTAGCCAAGAGTTTCCTTGTGCTCTTTATATGTGCTGAATGTTCTAAGCAAAGATCATTCTTGAAACATGAACCAAAATGTGCAATGACATTCAGGATCATAAATTTTTCCTCAGCTGTAATATTACACTGTACAGGAAATCAACGACAGGGTTATGGCAGAACTTCCGAGCCATCCTTTGTTTTTTCACTTGTCTCATCCGCATAATCTGTGAGCACCTTTTGCTTCAACTGAGCGATCTCCTCCGGTTTCTTGAATACAGTTGAAAGCTCAAATCTGGCTTGACATGCGAGATTGAATTCTTCAATTCGAGAAGATTTGACGAAGTTCAGGTAGTCAACGGCAGCAATTGCCGTCTGTTAGATTTTTCATGAGTCTAATAGACTATCCCGAGAATAGGAAAAGGTACCTTGATGTCAACCTCGACACCTTCTCTCAGTATCCCAAAAATCGTACTTTCAATCTCTCCAAGTGATGCATCGAGCATTTTGAGTACTTGAGCAACAGCCAAGTGTGCCTTTGCATCGGAGCCATTCCGCTGAAGATAGACTGAGTTGAAGGTTTCGAGCGACACTTCCTCAGGGATCAACTTGGCAACAGCGTCAACGAAGATGGGCCCAATTGGTGCGGGCGGTTGTTGAGGAAGGGCAGACGCCCGTTGTCTTAGGTCCACTAGACGAACGTGTAATTCTGGGTGCTCCGAGTTGATCTCCGCTGCGCGATTCAACGCTCCAACGGCTTGTAGGAGTTTTTCTTTATAGTTTCGTGGACAGTTAAAATCAGTCACAGTCTAATAAGGGAATGAAGTAATCGTACTTACTCCTCCGGATAGCAACGTCGTAAAATGTTATCCATACATCTATTGAATCCGTGGCTACTGTCGTTAGTGGCTGGAGAATTTTCGCTGCTTGTTCGAGTGGATCAGTAGATCCAAGGAGCTTGAAGCCGTCGGGATCTTCGTCCCTCTTTGGAGGACTGTCGAGTTCCTTGTCCGCATTTGCTTGTGGTGGAGCTAGGCTTAAGTTCAGACAATACGGAAAGACCGTGAGGAATTAGATATACCCTTCTTTTCTTCCTCTTCCCTTTTCTTCTCCGCCTTCCTTGCTTTCTTCTTCGCTTTTTTCTCGGCATCAGTAAGCTGAGCTGGCAGTGAAGGTCAGGATATAGGCAAGAATGTAAGTCAGCGACATACTTGATAGTTTTGATAGAGCGGTTACAATAGAAGGATCGTCATGTACCCGCACAAAGATCTACACGATAATCAGCAGAGAGAGGATTTGAAATTGTAGTCCCCTACCTTCGATGCCCCGATGGCCGCTCTGATATACGTGGGATGCGAACGGATGCGATCTTCCCATTTAAGCAATCTGTGGGAGATGAAGGCGATTGGAACAGGAATGTCTCATTGTAGGGGGAAAAAAAGTCACCGTAGGTATATATTAATGGTAAACTTTCGCAAGTTGTAACCATGGAAATCGAACTGGTCGTTATCGAAATCATCGAATACCTGGAAGGTTAGAGCGTCATTTGTGGTGAAAAATGCACGATAAGCTAGTACACACAGACTTGATAGCCATGTATCTCTTCAGTGCCATGTTCAACTTTCCATTGCTTCTATGTGCATCGGCTTCTTCTAGAAGGAAAAGCAATGATTGCATGTCCTGTAAGTCCGCTGCTGGGGTCAGCGCGTCTTTCTAAGGAAAGCGATTCTGAGAATTCGGGGTCCAGTCACAATGAACGTAATGGTTCCTACCTTCGTAAACAAGCCAAATATACCAATCGCCTCATCCACCATCCCAGCGCGAAGAAGATACTTCCCACACTTGGTATTCAGAAACCTATCTTGTCCGTCAAGCAACCTCGCGTCGTTAATAGCCCGGGCGGCACCGACATAATCTCCGACTCGCTTCAGTACCCTGCCCTTGAGCATGTAAAGCTCAGGCAATGTGGGTGTGTGATCTAAAGCCATATTTAGCAAACTGAGCGCTTCAGGATGCTGTGAAAGATGGGAGTAGTGCTGTGCAAGGAAATAGAGTGCCCAGAGGTGATTTGTTGGCTCGATGTCTCTGTCATACGATGGGCTAGAATTGACGTGTTTTTCTCGTAGAGCGGCCGCAACTTCTTGCATTGTGTTCCGCTTCTCCGGGTCGTTATATAGTGTCTTTAAATCTGCGAACAGGGATGGGATACCCTTTTCGAGACCACGAAGGATGTAAGGGTAAAGGAGCTCCCTGAATTGGTCACCCGGTGAGAGTTTAAGTTGTAATCGGCGTGGAGCAGTCGCGCGAGGTAACCGAGTAATGAATTCTTCTAGTATCTCAATCGCTTTCTGGTTGGGCACCTCTGGAGAAATAAGAAGCGTGACATGGAGAAACAAATGGGGCATACCAAACGAGAGGCCTGCATTTTCAAGGTATCCACGATAGGCATCATAGCTGTTGGGATTGTGCTCGATCAAGGCGGACCATGCCTCTTTTGCGTCCGGCGAATCATGCTTTGTGAGTAACCGAGCTGAATGAACCTGAATATAAGCAGGAGAGATATAAAAACACGATTCCTACCTCTGGTCTCGAGAATAGCCTGTCGGTCAACGATGGCTCGCGATTTCTCGTTTTGATCGAGGACTGAAAGAGCCTCGGTAAAGTTTTCAAGTTCTTCCAGAATGCGAATGTAATACAGAAGACTCTCTGAGTGCTCAACGTCACACTGCGGGACATTCTGATTTTGACGTTGAGCAAACTGGCCAAGAGAAAGAAGCGCACGCACCTTCAGGGACCTAAAGTAACTTTCCAGAACCATTTTGGCTTCCTCCAAATTCCCATTTAAATGATGTGCAACTACCAGTCCCATCCAGTTCTGTCGCTGGTTAGGACGGAGCCGTAGGATCGTGTGACGAGTCTCGACAGCATTCTCAAACAGTCGAAGGTGAGTCTGCAATTGTGCGGAATCCCTCAACAGGTTCATGTTTTCCTAAAAGGACATTGGCCTTCAAAATAGTTAGTCTGGGCAGATGGAAACGTACCTTATCAAATCTCAGCGCCTGAGTGTACGACTTCAGTGCCTCATCGTAGTTCCTGTCCGCCTTTTGGATAAGACCAAAGACATGCCAGCAAATGTGCGACATGAGATCGAGTTTGATGCCCTTTTTGACGAGATCGATGCCTTCCTCGCGTCTGCCCATGTGTGTAAGCACGAGACCCTTCATACATAGTGTTTCTGAGGGCTGTCATAATGATTCGCCCACATCATGATGGAAAAAAAAACACACCTCCGTGTTCTGGGAATTTCTTGAGGATCTGATCTGCAGTTTTGAGACCTTTCTTCAACTGTTTGGTCTCATAGAGTGTAAGTAATTCTTTGAAAAGAGAAGCCTCCTTTGAGGGCAAGGGTGTGCGCTTCTGGACGGTGTTTTTAGACATGTTATGGGAAGGGCAAGAGCGGCGCGGAACCAAATTTATGCAACGCGAGCGTGCATCACCAATTTCGCCCCTTTCTCAGCGCATCCCAATGGTGGCGCAGACCAGACACGGCGGGACTGCTCCCGGAAAGAAAAGGCTCGCTTTTCACGAAAAGCTCTCAGCAAAGGGTACAACCTCTGACAATTTGCTGAAAAAACTCAAAACTCTGCATCTGCAACTTGCCGGACATGAGCAAGACAATGTCGATGTCAACTCGCTCAGCACCGTGCGCACAGAGCTCATTCACACATCTCTGCTCCTACATAAGGACAGAGGAGTAAAGGCATATACAGCATGCTGTTTAGCAGATATCCTGCGGCTTTACGCCCCAGAAGCACCTTACACTCAGCACGAATTACGCGACATTTTCCAATTCTTTTTCCGTCAACTTTCAGCAGGGTTCAAAGGACAAGACGAACCATACTATACCGAATATTTCCACCTCCTCGAATCACTTTCAACCGTCAAAAGTGTCGTCCTTGTCTGCGACTTACCCTCCGCCGATGAACTGCTCCACGAGATCTTTAGGGACCTTTTTACGGTCGTTAAGCGCGACTTTCCTCGCAAGGTCGAAGTATACATGGCCGACATCCTCGTTGCACTCATAGATGAGTCCAGTTCACTTCCAGGCGACGTGTTGGAAGTTGTCATGGCGCAGTTTATCGACAAAAATGCAGTGAGCAGCTTTTCTTCGCGTATTCAGTCCCAATGTCTCAGTGCTTTATGTTCTTTATCCTAATGGCCTACTCGTGACACTGATGTCATATTTGCAGCGAATTGACCAACCAGGCTATCGGTTAGCCGTACAAGTCTGCAATGGGGCCACCGATAAACTCCAACGTCACATCTGCCAATATTTCGGTGACCTCCTCACCTCCAATCAATCAGATGACGACGAGGAAACAGATCGCGACACCATGCGCACCTCACACGACCTTATCAAGCGGCTTTTCCGATCTTGCCCTGGTGTCTTACACAGCGTTATCCCGATTCTCGAGACAGAACTGCGCTCGGATGGACTAGAGTCACGTCTACTTGCAACGCAAACGTTGGGGGAGATGTATGCAGATAAGGGAGGACAGGATCTGGTGCGAAAGCACCCAAGTACATGGATGGCTTGGGTGAACAGGAAAGCCGATGTCGCTGTGGCAGTGAGGTTAAAGTGTGTTGAGGCAACACCGGCCCTGATCACCAGTCTACCTGAGTGTCGGGAGGCATTGGCTGGTATGTGAGCCACACCCCCCGACAATGTGTCATGCCTCACCCTTCTTCCAGAGTTGTTGAACACGAAGATTTTCGATCCTGATGAAAAAGTTCGAGCAGCGGCATGCAAGGTTTACTCACAAGTTGACTACGAGGCTGCCTTGCATCATGTCTCGGATGAGCAACTAAGGGCCGTAGTTGGACGAGGTTTAGATAAGAAGGTTTGTGCCTGTCATGGAATGTTCAAGAACAATACTGGAGTGTTGTTAGCATGTAGTTCGTACCCAGGCTTTGCACAGCATCGGCAAACTTTACAGTCTCGCTTACCCAGAAATAGAAGACAACGACCGAGCGGCGATTCGACAGTTTGCGTGGATTCCAGACGAGATTATTAAAACGACTTCTGCAAACATCGAAATAAGGTCTTCTGTTGAGCAAATTCTGGCAGAGTACATAATTCCTCTACCTTCCACGACGACATCTTCGTCAACGAAAGAGAAGGAGGTTGACGAGGCCGCATGGACTGATAGACTGTTGAATGTGATGCGGTATCTCAGCGAGAAGTCTGTGCAGATGCTTATTGGTCTTTCTGGCTTGAAAACGCTGTGTGTTTCATTTGTTTCCCCCCTAGAATCCGGCTGATTCCCTTTCCTCAGGCGACCAAATATTTATGACATGTTCCTTGAAAGTTGCATGAAGAACAACGTTCGTAATATTTTCCTCGATAATTTCACCTCCGCTCACCACCCATCTCGACAGGGCGGCATTATTGATGGCGACGAAGAACCCATAGTGAAGCGTCTCAAAATGACCATTCAACACCTTTCCGTTACTTATCCAGATCCGGTAAAAGCCTCTGAGGACTTGAACTCTTTCGCCAAGCTCAATGAGAGCAGACTTTATAAACTCCTCAAAACCTGCATGGACCCACAAACCGACCTCAAAACCCTCATAAGGTCGACAGTGAGATCCTGGTTTTCTTGACACGGCGTTCATTCGTTAACCCGATTCTTTCTAGAACGAATTTACGAAACGACTCGAACAGCTTTCTTCTTCCATCCTGCCTACTATGGCAACCTTCTTACGCCGAGGATCATACTGGGTTGTCAATCAATCTGCGATACCTACCCTACTCAAGCGAGTCCAAAAATCAACCAGACCTCGTTCCTCAGAAATTCTAAAGGGTCACCAAGTTGCAAACGCTGTGACGATCCTCACCGCTGTTGCAAAACACTCACCCGCCTTATTCCGACCTCACATCGCTGAACTTAGCCGAATTATTGCCGGCGGAGTGGAAGAGAGTCCGAGTAAGAAAGCGGCGATCGGAGCTTTAGATGTTGAGATCGCATTGATGGCGCTTGCCAATGTTGTGCGGTGGGATTCAAAACTGGCAGCTGGAATAGACAAGAAGACGAACGATCGAGTCGTCAAGCTTGCGTTGGGAACGTCATGGAGGCAGGCTAAGTTCGCAGCGAGGTATTTGCCATTCGCTAAGAATGGTGCCGTAGTCTGTGCTGAAGTTATTGAGGTATGAACTTTTCTATGCCCCATTTTGCGTAAATCTCTTCCCTTGTATCAGTCGATTGCAGATGCGATACAAGAACAGGCCACATTACCGGTCGCTTGGATAGCCGCACTGGCTCAACTGGCTATGTTCGCTCCTGATGCATTTGAGCAGAAAAGCGATATCATAGTGAGTCATGTGGTGAAAAGAGTGTTGATGGTACCCAGTCCTGATATGGTAACGGATGCCCACCTTTCTCCGCATACGACTCAAATCTCATGTCTATATAACAGGTGGAGGAAAGCGCTGATGAAGAATGGTATGAAGAAGAAGAGGTTCCGGATGAACTAAGGTCAAAAGTTCTCGCTCTCAAAGTCATCCGCAATAGGTGTCTAGCCCGCAAGTCGTCGGAACAAGCCCTGGAGATCGCCACACCAGTTTTGAAGTTGCTGATGAGTTTGATCGACTTTGAGGGATCATTCAACGAAGATGTTGAAGAACAGTGAGTTGCTGTTCAGTTTTGCCGTTATGGGGTTATTGTCTAAATATGTCACAGCCCGAAATTTAAGTCCAGAATGCGGCTTCAGGCAGCAGTGTCCCTTCTCCACCTGTCCACTGTCGAAACTTTTGCGACAGCCATTTCACCGAAGTTTGTAAGACTAGCATGTGTCATCCAGGTGAAGTCCATTTGTTGGATTGTAAGATCTTTGGCTCACCTTCCTTCAGGACCCCTGCTTCAACGTTCGACTTGCTTTCCTGACCAAAGTTATCCAACTCCTTCAACCCCGAAAATTACCTCCGCGATACAACGTAATACCTTTCTTGACCGTATTGGACCCTGAACCGGAAACCAAAAATATTGTAACTAGATCCCAACCTCCAGACGAATTCTTTTTCATTGACTTTTGAATCAGGGTGCGTCTTATATCGAGAACGCGAAGCGGAAGTTGTCTCCAAGTAATGTATTTTGTTTCATTTTCCCAACATGGTTATTTACTTCTCTTTCAAGCGATGAGAGTGGAGAATCTCGAACTGCTCTTCATTCGGTTGTTGCATTTACTTGCTCACCACCCCGATTTTGCAAAGACCCAAGATGAGCTCATGGATACGGCAAGGTGGGTGGTGCAGAACAACAAGTGTCTGACCTGTAATTGACGCCTCCCGGATACTAGATACTTGCAGTTCTATCTTGACCTCATTGCCACTTCGGAGAACATTTCCCTTCTCTACCATCTGGCACACAAAGGGAAGACTGTTCGTGATGCTGAGTCCCATGCATACAGCGAAGTATGTTTTCTGTTTTCTGCTGGCCGATTGCATCCCGTTCATCTCATTGAAATTAGAACTTCTATGTTATATGCGAGCTTGCCCAGAACCTCATCAAGTCTCGCGCACAAGCCCAATCTTGGCTTCTTTCAAGCTATCCTGGGAAAGTTAAACTGCCGTCTGATATCTTGCGGCCTCTACCAAGTTCGGAAGCAACAAACGAGGTTTGTATTCTAGGGTTGTGTGCCGCTCAAGACATTTCATTAATAACATAATCCAGGTCTTGAAGACAGTCTTCCTGCCGCCGGAATTTAACTCATGGCTTCTTGGTGGCGCCAAAGTATGACTTGCTCACTTTGACTCTACCCCTCTAAATGTCTGATTGTGCAGGAAAAAAAAGAAAAGGTACCTGCAAAACGGAAAGCACAGACATCAAAGACCAATGGCCATGCCAAGTACGCCTCTCCCTTTTCTTCCGTTTGACAAATCACCCAAACTAATTCTTTGATAGACGGCCTCGTAAAAAACGAATTTCTAATGAAGCTGACAACGCATCGGCAGGCGAAGGGGACGATGATGTGGACATGGATGATGCGACCCCAACAAAGTCCCGAAAGCCTCGGAAAGATGACTTGTCAGACGATGATGCAAAGCCAAAATTAAGTCGAGCTGAAAGATTAAGTGCTCGAACATTGGCGAAGGTGGATTGAGTCTTTGTCTTATTTGTCCAAGCAACAACTGTTAAAATGTTGATATAGGAAAAACGCGAAGGCAAAACCGCAAAGTCGCCCTCATCAGATGCGGAAGATGATGTTTGACTATTCTTGTGTGCCCAGCTCCGTACATGGCCACAGTGTATTACCTCTCCTCCCTTTTGTGATAATTGTCAGCGTCACCCTGATTTTTTTCAGTATTCTGTTTTGCCAGAATATCTATAGCTTTCTTTTTGCTCCTTTATGATAAATTATGTGTACATTGGGATTGTTAATTTGACTCTGTGCGAGGACCGCCAGCCATAGACTGCGTCGATTATGCATGCTCGTGGGAAGGGGCGAGGGTCCTGTGAGCTTAATGCAGTCTCAAAACATTGCCTCCCTTGACTCTGGCTTCACAACTTATCCACAACTCTCATGGGTGCCATCGCTTTTTGTCCCATTCGCCTACTAGGTTAGTATGTCCGCAGTTTCTTTCTCCTCTCGTTCGTTGCTACTAATACATACTCAATCCAGGCGACTTTAGTCTCGTTATTTCTTTTCCAATACTCGTCTCGAGAATTCTTTTCGGTAAAGATGGACGCGATGGAGTGGTAATTTCTTTGTTTCATACTTCATCATTGATATTAATCGCTCCCTTGTTAGTCACTCACCACCCAAGGTCAATGAAATCCTCGAATCTTTAGCGCTACGACTGACCTGTTCCTTCAGTCTTCCATCTTCTCATTTTTGTCTCTCGCTATCTCGATGTCTTCCTTCAGAGCCGGAACTACAGTCAAAGTCAATACGACGGCACTCCTTTGACCTGGAACCATTCTGGTATAATCCTACCATCAAGGCTTATCTCTTGCTCATTTCGATTGGGATAATCCTTGCCATTGCGTGTCGCGCCATTATTGAGCATGCCACAAACAAGGAGAGAGCACCTTGGAAGGGAAAGGCCGTCAAGCTCTCCAAAACTCTCGCTGTTTATATCCTACCAACATTTTGCCTTGCATACCAATTCAACTATTTAGGGCCCTTGAACTCTTACGGTGACCCTGCACCATTATCTAGCTCGGTTTTCGGTGCCATGGATATGATGAAGATACACCAGGCTCAATGGCTCGAAATTCTCTGGAGTTTTTCACATTTCCTTGCCGCTGTGGGAGACATTCCTCAGTACCGGAAATACTACAATTATTTGACGGGAAGGAAATCTCATGATTGGTGGTTGATGTCTAGCTTGTTCGCTACCGTTAATTTCCGTCACTTTTACATCCTACACTGGATCATTCGGTAAGATCTGCTTGTTGCATCTGAGCCAGGTATCTAACGACCGTCCACCGAGATTTCAGCTAGAAGGGGTCTTTGACCCTATCGCGATTGTCGGCGCCATCGTTCAAATCTTCATTTTCTGGGTCTTCGTCGTGATGTGCAACACCTGGATCAAGAACACCACGAGGTCCCTACCTACCATAGATGAAGAAACACCAGTGCACTAGTGGTGGAAGGGGAGTGCGGCGAGAAGGAAGATGCTGCGTTGTGCGTAAAGCATTAGAGTTGATCCCCAGTGAAAAGCCGCTCTGGGAATGTCTGGAAGTATCCGTGAGAAGCCGGGTCGAGCTGGGTTTGTGAAAGCCACCAGACAAGACCAGGTCTTCGCAGAAAAGGGCCGTTTTCCAGATGATTTTC
>Ga0307508_10004169_pt1 | contig 14222 bp, 19 predicted proteins | sample 9_EM_MG_FD_203089 | JGI IMG/M metagenome (GOLD analysis project Ga0307508, IMG submission 203089) | Populus trichocarpa ectomycorrhiza microbial communities from riparian zone in the Pacific Northwest, United States - 9_EM | ecosystem: Host-associated > Plants > Roots > Unclassified | place... | reverse complement strand
GCGACCACTGTGGCGTGGCTGTCCCACGACAGATTCGCATCACCAAACCACTCGAAGAGTTCGCTTGGCTCCGGCCAGAGTCCCTGTGGAACCGACATGTTTGTATTCTCTTTTATTTTTCTTCACCGTGTCAGTGCTGTTGCTGGTGCTATTCTCAAAGTGGGAGACGTAAGGGACTGGGCCCCGAACTGCCGGCCCCCGCGCTTACCGCTCGCCGCCCTTCCTGCAGCTACTTTTCGCGCGAGAGTCGCTGTTTGCTGCTCCTGGAGTGGCGGATGCGAGAAAACTCGTGTTGATGCCTCTGCGTACCCGTCCTTCACCAAACTTGTGGAATTGTGCGTCGACAGAGACAGAGGGGGGGCTCTCGCTCCTCGCTCGGAATACCCACTAGATGGTATGGCTCTCGCACCTCTCTCGGAATGCCAAATGGGGGTGAGATCACCGCTTGATTCGCGGGGCACAAAATACAGAAAGAAGTGTTGCTACCAGTTGAGGGGTAGCAAGAAGCATGTCCATTCTAGAGAGGCGAGTGCCGGACACTATATACCAGTGTCCGTGCGCCGCCTGTGACTGTCTACTGTGACTGTCCTATGTAGCCCTATGTCACACTCCCATAGCACTGTCCGTGTCACCCGAACTCTAGACACCCCGCTGGGCGTAGCGTCCGCGGCGCCCGTAGCGGCCGGAATCCTCCCCCTACAATAGTTGCCTGTGGCACTGCACAGGCGCCCATTAAGCCAGATCTGATATCTAGTCTCAGGTGGGTGCTTGGTTCCAGCCGTTATCACTGACATTCGTCCTGCAGGCCGGACTGGCAGGCCAAGATTCCGGGCATACTTCGAATCGATATAGCAGTGCGAGGCTCCTGGGTCCATGAGAGTGTAACCTGAGCGGGTTTTGGAACGAGAAGTCTGAACTCTAGAGTAAAATCGCAACAAATCACTTTTATTGTTACCGTTGTGCGTAGCATTTAGATCTGTCAGATACAAAGTTGCAGCTTCTCGCTCCTGAGTAGGGGGACGCTCAATCACCCCTACTGCTTGTCTTTTCCCGCGTCCCTTCCGGATCCCCCACAGTGTCCGCAGTCCGGCTCCAACTGCTCTCCCGAATCTTCTGTGCCTCTCTCTTCTCCCAAATCGTTGCCCTCATCCCCCCATCCTCCCTCGTTGTACATACCAGAAGGTGGTTCGGGATCATCGGTAACGGTGTTGACTTGCTGTCTTCCAGGCTGCCTTTCTGGCCTTCGCCAGTTAGACTGACGGTGCTGGCCTGTCTCCTGCCGCCGGACAGACTGCTGCTGAATGGGCTGTTGCTGGCGAGTGGGTTGCTGGGAGCTAGGTCGCTGGTTGTACTGCCCACTACCGGAACCTCTGCCAGTGGGTGGCTGTGGCTGGCGAGACTTAGGGGGCATCTGGCGATTGCTTGGATTTGGGCTGGGACACTGGCGTGCGATATGTCCAGTACCTCCACACCGGTAGCACTTCGTGTTTTCGTCGATCACATTGAGATGCTCTTCGAGATTGGTGAGGTCCATAGGGTCGTGATAATGATGAGCGCCTGCTGATGAAGACACATTGGTGGCATGTGGGGCGGTGTTGTCGAATGAACCTGTAGGAAGAAATGGCAGCGCCCGTTCGGCCACAATGTCCATCATGCCCGAGAGTGTCAGCAGAGTGTCCTTGAGTACACTCATAAGGCGGGCCTGCTGGGACACATCGTTCACGGTTGCTTCCGGAAGCTTCTGTAGGTATTCTTCCCACAGAGAATTGTCACGCATGATTGTGAGCGAGCCGCCCAGGATGGTGATCAACTCAAGCACTCGTCGGTTGAATTTCAGGACTTGGTTTCGGTTGTATCTCAAGGCGTGCCATTCCTTACGAATGACGGAGATGGCGGATTCCGGGACGTACTGCTTCCTGAATGACGTCCTGTCGCTCTCCCATGTGACGCCATAATCGCTGTCTCTTGGCGGAATAGTCTCCATGCCCCTCTTTCTCATGGCATCCTCAAACCAGCGGAAAACCCTGGTGGAAAGAAAACGCCACAAGGTATCAATGTTCTGGTTGTCCTTCGAGGCTTTTGGGCACACTGCTCCTCCCTGATGGACATAGTGCTCAACATCGTCGAGAAAATGAGTGACGACTTCGAGGTCTTGGGATCCGTCAAACCTCGCTGGCTCGTGTGGTTTGACCTTCTGTACCACCAGTGCCTGGTTGATCCCGTCTGCAGAAACATGTCGTGTGCCATTGCCATCGATCAACCTGTCACAACGTCCCTTCCATTCCATCACCTCCTGCTGCGCCTGCAGAAGCTGACTCTCAAGCGTCAACTTCTCTTGATACCAGTCCAAGTAGGCAGCACCAACGGCTTCAGACAAGACAGCGGTGGCAGTGGACTGCTCCTGGGTGTCGTTCACCACATTTTCCGTTCCGAACCAGGTGAGGAGGTCACTTGGCTGCGGCCAGCGGACTGCTTCTGTTGTCATGACTGAATTTCTTTGTCAACGTGGTTCGTATAGTGGTGCAGGGAGACGTAACAAAACGGGCCACGACTCGCCGACCCCCGCGCTTACCGCTTGCTGTTCAGACAGCTACTTTTAACGCGAGAGTGTTGTCTTCTCAAAGCTCGTACTTGGTTGATGCTTCTTGTTTTGTCCTTCCTTCGCTGTACGTTGTGGACTGTGCCTCCCCGTGGGGGGTTGTTTTGCAAAATCGCCGATATCGTCAGAAAGCGCAGGGTCCGGGGGTTTGGCAAGATCGCTGGTGTCGCAAGAGAGCGCAGGGTCCGAGGGTTTGGCAAGATCACTGGTGTCGCAAGATCGCGCAGTGTGCAGGAGGTTCCCCAGAACGCGGGGGTTTTGGGAAAAAAAGTTTATTGTGAAGAGGGTCGAGGTGTTGCTACCAGTTGAAGGGTGGCAAGAAGCATGTCATTCCAAGAGGTGTGGAGGCGGCTTCTTAAGGAAGTCCACCGCCAGCGCCAGTGTGCTCTGTGACTATCTGCCACGAGCCCTACACACTCGCACCGACCCCACACACAACAACACTAGACACCCACGCTAGCATGGTGTCTACCGTGCCGGGAATCCTCCTCCTACACCTGCCCACATCTCACATCTGCCAGCAGATCCTGGACCATCCATGTGCTCTTCCCCCTCTTGGTCTCCTTCTTCATCTCTACCCACAGGGTCTTCTGCTACGGCTTCCACTTAGGGCACTCCTTAAAAAGGTGGTCCCAGGTCTGAATTTGGTACCGGCACCTCTAGCTGTTAAAGAAGTGCTAAGGTAGTAGGTGAGGATCTGAGTTGATGAGGGGCATGCTGGGGATTGCAGAGACAAGAGGATAGTAGGAACGAGGGGATAGTATAAACAAGAGATAGTTTGGTTTCAGTTTATTTCTGGGATCATATGTACTAGGGGGAATCAGGTTTGCCTCTGAATATTTGCTTTAGATGTGGTAGGGAGAACATATTTACTTTAGATGCTGTTAGCTAGAGGGCCAGCAATCTCGAGCACCATTACACGCTTGTAAAGTTGTTTACCAGCATTGTGGGGTGGCCCGATTTTTCGTCCAGTTCAGGTACCATGTTATCTCACTTAACCCCGGGACCGTAGAAATTGAGTTTCCATGCTATTGGAACCCTCGCAACCACAACTCTCAATCATAGTGAAAGAAGTAGCCTGTTGTACCCCCCAATACTGAAGGTTATTTTGTTCTTTGATGTCTGAACTCTCATGCTATCAATTCTCAGAGCTGTGGCCTTTCCGGTGGGAGATATATAAGTCACCTTGTGGGGAGTGTTTGGGACTGTAGCGAGAACATCAGTAACCCCAACATGACTGAATCAGCCATTCACCATCAACCCAGAAATAAGTCCAACACTCACTCGTTCTCAGACAATGATCTCGAGCTATATCCTGGTCAATCTGTTATGAAGCAATCATCACAAGTCAAACAGGCAGTCAAGAAGATATGATTCACAAAAAGTCACTCCGGTACGGTTGCGAGCACTAATCCCCCACCTTCACCCACCTTCTCAGCATCAACACCATCACTCCAGTCCTCTATTTTCCATCCCATAGTTCTCATAGCCTTTCTGTATAAACCCTAGAATACACTTCCTGCAATATTTCGAGGTTTCATTACGATAGAGCTAATTGAAATTCTGAGGCCATTTTTAACTGATTCACTTCGTAAAACTATAAGTGATAACACCAGCCAGAGGCTCGCGGAGGAGAAGAGAAGTGGTGGGTGGCAGTGGAAGGAGGTTGTGCTGAAGATATAAATGTTGGTTAGGGATTGTTCTTTATATGGAGTGTTAATTCCTCCCCATCAGTTGTAGACTACTGGATACACAATGGACGGAACCCAGCCCATCCCAGACACCAGTTCATGAGCCAGATGTGATTTGAACAGATCAAACATTACTTTCATGTCTCTTTACCAATCCTTGAGCTTGTCACTAGATCTAGATGGTGACTACGGCATGCGAAAGTTGATCTGATTCTTGAGCAACTTCAGAAATGTTTGAAAGCATACTGGATGCCATCAGCCAATGTTGCTGTGGATGAAGCAATGATCAGATGTACCGGTCAGCATCAGGATACTACAAGATGCCTAGCAAACCCATTGAAAAAGGTTTTAAGGGGGTGCTGTTGTGATTTGACAATACCCCAGTAACGATAATAATAACAGATCATCAACTCGATGCTGAACTTCTACACAACTGCAAGCATCCAGAAAAGAAGAGTACCACTGTAAAATGAGCACTAGAAGCAATTGGCAAGGATTGGTGGAAAGAAATGCCGATCGCAGTATGCTTCAATGACTACAACCACCACATGGGCGGAGTTGACATCATAGATCAGCTGTGTAGATACTACAACATACAGCTCACTTCGTTCCAAATCTGGTGGCTAATGATTTTCTGGGGGCTAGACACAATGGCTACAAACACACACCCCATATATTCCAATATAGAAGATCTTCCAGTGATCAGCCATAAGGGGTTCAGACTGCAGTGTGCATGGGGTCTCATTCTTACTGGACCTTCCACACAAATGAAGACCTGTACTCAAGATGCTATACCAAAGCCAACCAAGAAGGTCTATATTAAGTCTGATACTACACTACCCCTCAATCACTTTGGACTTGGCTATATGCCTATCCATCTACCACTGGGTAAGAAGCTTGCTTGCTGGTTGTGTCGCTGGAAACGATATGATGATGGGAGGGTCCAAAAACCTACCCAAAACTCGGTGGTCATGTGGAAGGTGTAACTTGCCCTTGTGTCTTTTTGAAGATCGCAACTGGTTTGCTGAACTGCATGTGTCTTAGGTAATTTGGTCTGTTGTGGTGGTGGAATTGTGGGTGCGGTGGTGGGGGGATATTTGCTCTGCAATGGCACTTAACAACCACCCACCCAGGGAAAAGCTGCAAATTGAAGTTGCAGAAATCGTTATTGTACAATTGAAAAGAACTCTATTGAAGGGTAGCAACTAAACTCATCATCTGATAGTCTTATTGAGCAGAATCTTCCCAAAGGGAGGGGTAAGATTTTATGTACCATTTGGCATGGAAACCAGTTATGGACTAGGGGATAAGGTCCACCCTATAAATACCTGTACTATAGGCTGCGATGCGCTGGGCGTGTGCTAGGCCACTTAGATGTAGTGTGCTGAGCATTTTTGTAATGTCAGGTGATCAGCCCCAGAGGTATTTCAGCTCGGCTTGGTTTTTTTTTGTTTATTCATTACTTGTATGTGACCTATCAGATCATGGTGAGATTATTTACAATCTGTTTCCTGTCCGCAGTCCATGCAGTGGCAGCTTGTTGCAAGTGACCCTTTGCCCTCCGCACAGGCTTGGCCCAAGAAGATGTGAAGCGTACCAAGAGAATTACAAAAGAGAGAAGAGTGAGTGTAAAAGATAAAAGAAATCGACAAAGGAAAAACACCGCCTGGTCCAGCATCTATTTCATTCCTGTGGATGCCATGAAGCCGGACGTGGGCAGGAACAGTAGAGTCCCCCCAGCGCCTGTCTCCTCCACTCTCGCTTCCTGCTCTTCCAGCTACTCCCACACCTCCAGCTCAGATACCGTGCTAATGATGTCATCCCCCTCCCCCGGTACCCACCTCCCCACATCCGTAGATGTTAGGAAGTCTAGTACCACCCAACTGCACCTCCCATCAGCCAGGAGGTCCCGTATCTTCCACCAGTCTTTCCACCTCCCAGTTTCCTTCTTCATCTCTGCCCACAGTATCATCTGCTACGGCTTTTACTTGGGGCACTCCTTGAAGAGGTGGTCGCAGATCTATGTCTGGTATCAGCACCACCAGCACTGTGGGGTGGGTCGGTTTTTTGTCCAGTTGAGGTACTGACCAGTCAGGCAGTGCCCTGTCTTGGTCTGATAGAACCATGAGACGAGCCTCTTAGGGCTACTAGCCAGCGTGCTGTCCGGCTTCTGGCTCACTGGCATGCAGCACTTTGCCATCGAGGTCCGGCCTCCAGCCCACTTATATACCTCCACCCACTTCTTCTCCTCAGCTCAGCTTGGTGTGGCAGACGACCAAACATCAAGTTCATGCAGCCGGTACAATTCCTCATAACAATCCTCTCGTAAGCTTCCTTACAGCCAACTGCCGATACGTCTAGAATTTGCAACATGTGCTCACTGGTTAATTCAAACAATGGCTAAGGCCTTGCAAACATCCAATTGCTGTACTCCCTTGCTGGGTTCCTCTGCCAGCAGCCTCTCCCTACAGAGGTAAGGGTTTCAGAACAGTTCAGTTTAAGCTCAAAGTATTGTCGGTCAGTACATGGGGTGCACGATGGGAATGGCGGGCAACAGAACCCTGTATGTGAGGAGGTACAAGTACAGTTTGGGCTCCGGAAAAGAAGTAGGTCATGAAATGGAAGAAGGTAGGCTGTGAGATTGCCAGAGTATTACTGCAAGTTACGAATCATCAAGGTTTTCACTGAACAAGACATTGCTACTGCAAGTGAATCAATCTGCCCATGTGCATACAGCGTAGCAATCCACGGTGGGAGGGGCTTGAGAAACAACTAGGTATGTGCTGCATTTGAGGAGCGAAAACCGGGATGGGTTGTATGTGGTAATTGGTTCGAGCAAACCTTGACACAGTATTCAGAGTCCTATCCCTAGTCTACCATCACATTCCATATTTAGATGGCTGGTTCTCTGAGTCCCTTCACCACAATGAAATTACACTGTGTCAACCTCAGGAAACACCACTGGTCTGGTACAGCATACTAGTGAGATGATCATCAGCTTTTTACCAGCCATACGGCATACCACATAAACGACCGCACTGGCTGTATTACCAGCTGTAGTGATGTGTCATTATAGTGGCACTCCTGATGAACTGGACCCAATGGTTGTGGAGGGAGAAGTGGGTGGCAGCGACACAGCTTATGGATATCAAGTCAGCCTTCAACAACATCAACAAGATACTCCTGGGCAGAAGAATGTTGACCCTGAGGATCGAGCTGGACCTCATCAGATGGACACAGAGCATCATGTCTGAACGACAGGTACAGCTAGTCCTTGATGGCAGAACAGGAGAGGCGAGACAGGTGGACACTAACACCCTACAGGGCTCACTGGTAGCTCTGATCCTATTTATCATGTACCTGTTAGGTATCTTTATGAAATGAAGGCAGAGGTTCTGGGCATCCATGGATTGTCCTTTGTCGACGACATCAGCTGGTGGGCAGATGGGGAAAACGATGAGGAGGTCTCAGCAAAGCTCTCAGAGGCAGCGACAGCTGTGGCTGAATGGGCAACTAGAAGCGGCATTGTCTTTGACTGGGGCAAACTGAAGAAGTGCTGTTTCACAAGAAGAGGACCACTCCACCAACCAACTGCAGGTAGGTCATGATGGCATATGTTCAGTCAGTCACCATGTGTGGCGCAGAACTGTAGTGGAAGGGGGACCACGTGGAAGGGACTATCAGCCGGGTAAACGAATTCCAGCTGCTGCTCAACCAGGAGTTGCAGGCGACAACAGGCTACTTTCGGATGACAAACCTGGGAGGCCTTTCGATGGAGTCTGGCCTCAGGGTGTTGAAGGTTGTTGGAATATATGGATCAATAAAAGGTGAAGATTGTATTACAGTATTATGCTGGCACAAGATCTCTGTACATACAGGAAGGGCGTCAGGACAAAGGACGGAAGACTACCCCCCCCGAGCCAGTGTTCGGAAACTCAGTCATGTCCAGATGCCTCCTTATCTCCAGACGCCTCCTTATCTCTGGACACCTGCTTATCTCTGGACACCTCCTCATCTCCGGACACCTCCTTATCTCCGGACACCTCCTAATCTCCAGATGCCACCTCTAGTGTCTCATGTTCGGACACCTCCTCATCTCCAAACACCACCTTATTCTGACACTTCCCCTCATACGGAAGATGAAAAGGAACACAGGAGAGAAGGAGAAAAACAGAATCCTTGGATGCCTCGTTAAAACTCATAACCATGTAAAAAACCCTTCAAGATAGAAACCACAGACATAGGAGAAAGAGTGCATCCTTCAAAGAAAGAGCAGGAAGATGAGAGGGAAAGAAAAAAGGGAAAAACTATTTCAACCGCTTAACGCATGGTCTGTCAACCACTTCCCCTGAGTCTCGGCTTACAAGCCCAAGCCTGTGAGTGTGCTTCCAGTAAGTGTCTCAAGAGAAGTTCTTCGTCATGATGTCAGCAAGCATGTCGGATGTCAGAAGGTATGTGGTTTTGATAGCATTCCATTTGCAGGCATCACGGATGAAGTGGAAGTGGACACTGATGTGCTTGGTGCGCTCATAGAACTTCGGGTTCCTTGCAAGTTGGATTGCGCCTTGGTTATTGACAAAGATTTGCTGATACTTGGTAGTCTTCGAGTTGTTGTCAGAGTATAAGTAGTGGGGGCATTGCTCGGTATCCTTGTACAGGATCTTGCCATATAATATGCGAGCGTATAAGGAGCAGACCCAGATGTCTTCTTTTGCAGTGTTGGAACCACCTATGTATTCAGCTTCCACTGTTGAGAAAGCGATGAGTGGCTGCTTACAAGCACACCAGGTAATAGCATCTCCGGCAAGTATGAATACATAGCCAGATGATGATTTTTGGTCATCGGGATCTCCAGCGAAGTCTGAGTCAGTGTAGCTGACGGGCATGGTGGCTTCGGAGTCTGATACATTGTTCTGGATACTGAGGTTGGCTGTGTGTCGCAGATGTCGTAATGTATAGGTGGCTGCTGATAGGTGCTCGCTAGTCGGGGTGAAGGAGAATTTGCTGAACATGGAGATGGTGAATGGGAGGTCCGGTCAGGTGCATAGCATTAGCCACATCAGACTGCCAACAATTGACTGATACCATTGTTTACCATCTGAGTCAAGAGTCTTTTCTGTGCTTTTTGTCGGATTTGACTCTGGATCTGATCTTTGGAGCTTGCTTCCAGTAGGCTGTGGTGTCCAGTAGCTTTTGCAGTTGGAAAAACCATTTGTTACAAGCAGCTTCCTGTTAACACGCTGTTGGTGGATATGCAGTACCTGTCATGATCAGTAATGCTCAATTTTGATACCGAGGAAGCAGCGAACTGGGTCGAGGTCAGTCATCTTGTACTTGGCATGGAGAAGGTACTTGATTGTGGTGACTCGATTGGCCAATGGCGAGAAGAGTAGCATGTCATCAACACACAGCAGCAGAATTATTGGAGTACCGTTTTGAGCCTATCGCTTGGAATTCCAGATGGCCAGTGGGGAATAGGTTTGATCGGTTAAGGTGGAACTTGCCAAGAGATAGACATTCGGATCCTACTTGCATCGCTGATGCCAAGTGATCTGAGAAAGTGGTCAATATACTCATACCAGAGATGGGGGGCCAACTTAAGTCTGTAAAGTGACTTTCTCAGCTTGCAGACTTGTGGTTTGTCTACCTCAATACCCTGTGGCAGAGCCATATAGGTATCACCACCAACTTTGATATTCAGGAAGACGGTGACAACATCCATTTGATCAATTACCCAGTCATGGACAGCAGCAAGGGCTAGCATCATATGTAGGCTTTGCAACTTTGCTAATGAAGAGAAAGGTTGATCGAAGTTGACCCCTGCCTGCTGTTCAAAACCATGGATAACAAGCCTCACGTTATACTGAATGCCGTCTCCTGGGAACTCCTTGGTCTTGAAGATCCACTTGGAGCTAATGGGTGTAATGCTGGCTGGAACGTCTTCCAGCCCAGTGTAGTCCCAGGTTGAGTTCTCAGCCAAAGATCTGAGTTTCCTCATCAACCAAATCAGACCATTTCTGGCCAAACCTCAGATACGCAATGGCTTCCTAGTGGGACACTGGATCTGCAGAATCCATTTGTTCCTCTTCCATCTGGATCTGGTCGGCAACTGCTCCAGGTCTCTTCCGAAGATCATACCAGCCGGTATTTCCTTCTAAATTACCAAGACTTCCACTCCAGATGCCAAGTCTGAGTCCGACCACCAAGGCGTTGAGTCTGAGTCTGCCCAAGAAATTGAGTTCACTTGAGGTGCCAAGTCCGAGTCCACTGGAGGAATTGATTTCAAGTCCGTATGAAGCGCTGAGTCTGAGTCTGCTTGAGATGTCGAGTCCAATTCCACTCGAGAGATCGAGTCTGAGTCTGAATCCGCTCATCGAGGCAACAAGTCCGCTCAAGATGTCAGATTCTGAGAAGGTGACATTTGATGCCTGGATTATCTGCCTCCAGTGGGGATCCCAAAAGTGCTAGATAGTGGTACTGTCATGGACAGAGTCAAGCATGAATAGAGCATTGGCATGTGTACCAAACTTGCTGCAGTGGGTAGCTGGGAGTGTTTTTGAAGGTTTTGCATCCAAAATGTCATAGATGGCGAACTTCCAGTTTTCTTCCAAAGAGCTTCTCGTAAGGAGTCTTACCATTATTTGATGAGTTCAGGCTTCAAGCATGCAAGAACTTTGCTGTGGGGATAGCTTCTACCCACATACTTGGTGGGAGGGAGTACTCCAGTAGCATTATATGGGCTTTTGCGTTGTGGGTCTGAATCATCCTTTTGGAGACCCTATTCTTGTACTGTGTGTATGGCAGTGATGGCTCGAAGGTGATACCAAATTCTGTAAGGATTGATCAAAATGCTTTATTGTCGTATTCTCCTGTACCATTGCTTCGATGCAGATATCGTATGTGGTGGGTGCAGTTTCCGTTTCAGCAGAGGATCCCTTAGGCAATAGCTTTTGGACATCGCTAAGGTTGAGATGACCAAGGCATCAGTGCCAGGTTTGGATATCTGCTTGCCCTAACTAGGATACAGAGTCGGAGTCGGAGTCCAACCGCCATGGCATCAGATCTGATCATCGTGGCATCAAGTCCGTCCTTCGTGGCATTAAGTCTGACCATCGTGGCTTTGAGTCCGAATGTTGTGACATTCAATCCGACTGAGGTAACAATTCCGTCCAAGATGAGTCCACGTCTGTTCAGGGTAACGAGTCCACATCCACCCTTCAGGCCTTTCGCAGTTGTGCTGAAGGATACAAGTATGTGTCCATTTATAAGTATTGAAGGGTCAACGATATCTGACTTGCCACCGATGGGGGTCTTGTATCGGTTTTTGGCTTCACCATTGATGCCATCCTCATATCAACATCGGCATTTTGTGGATATTGGCTCCACACCAATGGCAGCCTTGCCATCGATATCGGACTCGTGGTGGATTTCAGTCTTTCCATAATTCCTGCTATTTGCCACTCTTGGTACGTAGGCCAGGGCAGTGATAAGAGCTTTGAAGGACATCTGCTTGCTTGACCAATCTGCTTAATCCGGTTGCACTTCCAGCCAGATCCGGCACGGATGTAGTTTATGTCTGAGCAGCAAGACTGTTCTGAAACTGGGTATTTCAGTAGATGTCTTTATGTCTGGAATGAATACTCTACTTTTGGAATGGATTCCACATATGGTCTTTGTTCAATCGGTATCTCAGTGAAGAGCCCACTTAAGAGCAAATTTGATTCAGGAGCACAACAGAAAACTACTGGAGTAGCAATTATGCTGAAGTTGCCAAATCCATTGAAGTGGCCGAATTCACAATAGCCATCAAACGTACTACAGTAGCGAAAATCTCCAAGTGGTTCTCTGTTGGTTGACAGCTTTTTTTTGGATGGCTCATAGGATGACTCGTAGGACTGCTCAGTCTCATAGACTCGCTCGTAGAATTGCTTATGGAATTGCTAGTTAAATTACTTGTAGAATCGTTTATATTATCGGTCATAGGATCATTCATAGGATCGCTTCTGGGATCATTTGTAAGATCACTGGTGGAATTGCTCATGCAATTGCTTGTGGGGTCACCGTATCCCAAGGTCCTTCAGCTAGCAGATAAATGCTTTGCTTGGATGACAATCAAGTGATGCTGACTGATGAATGGTTGTACCTTTCAATGTGCAAGTCTCAAGTTTTGGAAGTCATGTTGGCTGGTAGGTCTCACTATGCTGAGGATAGTGACACATTGTCAGGTGTGGAAGAGGGGTCTAACCTGGATGGGCACTAAAGCACATATGGGCAGCAATCAGGAGGCCTATGACGTAGGGTGCACCGCCTTTGTGCACGCGCTGGAGAAGGTAGCAGAAAGGAATATCAGCAAAACAATGAAAAGTTGAAGTATATTGCTTTTTTTACATCTGAGATACAAATTTTAAATTACTTTTCTCGAGGTTTTAGATTGAATAAAAGCAATTATTTTTTTCCAAATCTTACAGGAGCAAAATATAACTTTGCTCTTACAGGATCTTACAGGAGCTTACAGGAGCTACGGGAGCTACAGGAGTACTGGGACAATTCTCAAATTTTTTGCTAATGAACATGGCCTCCAAGTGGGTCACCATCTTCTCAGATACGTAGGTAGCTATCAGGCAGATGGTGTTGGACGAACCTGGTCTAGGGCAATAGTACGTTCTCCAGGCACGGAAGTACATCGCCATGCTCAGGTGCAAGGCTAGTCTGGGCATCATCTTCGAAATCTGATGGTACCTAGTCCACAAGGAAGTTGCCAGCAATGATAAGGCCAATGAGTGGGTGAAGATTGCAGCAAGGGAACCGAAGTGCCATGGGGTGGAGTGGCTAAGCTTCCCAGGTCAGACAGAAGGGTAGTCGGCATCTCTCACCCAATCTCTTGCCAACCTGGAGCAGGAGATCTTAGAGATGAAGTGGGTGGAGGCACACTAATGGGGAGGGGGCCAAACCTCTAAGAAGAAGTACTGGCTACCTGAGAGCCAGTGGCCCGATTGCACAGTAGCTGGGGACTCCAAAAGGCTTGCCTCATGGTTCTACCAGCTTAAGATGGGGCACTACCTGACTGGGCAGTACCTCAACTGGATGAAGAGCCGGCCGACCCTGCAATGCTGGTGGTACCAGTACCAAATGCAAATCTGGGACCACCTCTTCAAAGAGTGCCTCGAGTGGAAACCATAGCAGAAGATACTGTGGGCAGAGGTGGAGAAGGAGATGGAGAGGTGGAAGGTCCAGTGGAAGGTCCCGGACCTCCTGGCCGATGGGTGGTACAGCTGTGTAGTGCAGGACTTTCTCTCCTCTACAGATGTGGGAATGCAAGCGTCAGCTGTGGCAGAGGATGACACTGTGAGAGCGGTGTCAGAGCTGGAGGTATGGAGGTGGCTGGACAAGCAGGGAGGGGGAGCAGAGGAGGCAGACGCTGGGGGGACTCCACTGTTCCTACCCACTCCTGACTTCATAGCGTCTGCAGGAACAGTGTAGGGGGACTAACCTTACTCCTCTCTCTTCTTTCCTTTGTCTTTCACTCTCTCTTCTTTCTTTTGTAATCTCCTTGTGTAACGGGTGGGTCTGGGCAAGGCTTCAGGTAGCGACGCGTGGCGGTCGAGCGGGACGGCGCGGCGGTCAAGCGGAACAGCGCGGCGGTCAAGCGGAACGGCGCGGCGGTCGAGCGGAACGGCGCGGCGGTCAAGCGGAACGGCGCGACGGTCAAGCGAGTGGGTGCGGCGGTCGAGCGGAGTAGGCGCGGCGAGGACACGGGCGGGGGCAGAGGACAGGGACACGGACGAGGGCACGGGACAAGGACAGAGGACAAGGACAGAGGACAAGGACAGAGGACAAGGACAGAGGACAAGGACAGAGGACAAGGACAGAGGACACGGCGACAGCGTAAACAAGTTGTTGCGTACAGATCTACGGCGGGTGATGGCCCCCAT
>Ga0307508_10004168_pt1 | contig 14223 bp, 19 predicted proteins | sample 9_EM_MG_FD_203089 | JGI IMG/M metagenome (GOLD analysis project Ga0307508, IMG submission 203089) | Populus trichocarpa ectomycorrhiza microbial communities from riparian zone in the Pacific Northwest, United States - 9_EM | ecosystem: Host-associated > Plants > Roots > Unclassified | place... | reverse complement strand
GCGCTTTTTTCAAATACGGGCCTCAGATCCAGCGTCATCGAATACAGCCTTCCCATAGCAGTATTTCTGGCTAAACCACAAGCTCCTATCTAACGCCATTGTTGCTGTAGGGCATGATCTTTCCTAATTTGCCACGCACATCGATGTCTTGTTTGCATCATACGAGCTAGCGATCGCGATTGCACTGGCCATAAGGGGAAACCAATACTAAACACAATAATTCTATCCTGCGTGCTAGGCGTTGAGCATTCTTCTAGCTAGAAGAGCTTTTCCTTACACCCGTTCTCGCCAGCACGTGCACAGCGCCCTTCAAGTCACGTCACGGTCACGGCTCGAATGTCACACAATATTGGGGCGCCCCGCGAGTACAACGGTGGATATGATGAATGTAGGGACGTCGCTGGGGAGATGGAAGTCATTGGGTTGCAACGATGTAGTCTGAAGCCAGAAAAGGGAAAGTTACAGGTAGATAGATGTGATGAAAACATGATTTCAAGAGAATTGCTCTATTCGAAAGAGCCGCTTGAACGGCTGGAATTCCGGTGTGTGATGCATGGTGCATTGCAGCATTTCTGCGCGGTGAGGCCCGCCGCCGACTTGACAAAGACTTCCAACTCCATCTAACTCTGTTTGCCATAACGGAACCTTGGTTTTGGAGCCGCCGCCGGTGACTAAGAATAGCCTTGTCAGTTGCTGTATTTCCCGTGCTGGTTCGGACACTTGTCAACCGTGATCGTCCGTGGCCCCTGGATGCCGTCGGCAAGCACGTGAAAGCGGAAATTGTGCCCTCGGAACTCATATGGATTCACGTTGAAAGTAGGAATGACCTTTGTTGCTAAACGTCAACAGCGGCGTGCTACAGCCAGCGCGACATTGGGAGGCATTCTCACACAGGTAAGAGGACTTCCTTTAGGAATATTAGTAGACAAGCCAGTCAGGCCGCATCGGACGACCAGACGGTAAAGAGTCAGCTGTTGGAGACACTGAGGCGTAGGATGAGGATGATGGGAGGTGGCAGCGGGGAGACGAGATCCGTGGACAATGCGGGGCTAGTGGGTGACGAGCATGTGCGGGTGCATTTTTGGACTGAACACTTCGAGCGCCGTGCGCGTTTACGAGCTGCTTCTCAAGACTTGGAAGATGGAGCATTTGATGCAAGCTTGAGGACAGCATCACCGGCAGGCGAGCGAGGGAAGGATCGGGGCATGAGAACGACAAAACTGCAGGACGAAGGAGCAAGTGGAATGGAGGTATGGTGGAGGGGTTGGCAGTGGTAAAAAAACGCGGACAATGGGTGAGCAACAACGGGTGGCAGGGATTTGCAGCTATACCACATGGACATGGGTCGGGTCAGTCCATAGGGAGAGTACGGGACAGAGAATGTCAGGTGTGAACTACGAAAGCTAAGCATAGAAGTGCGAGGGGTAGAAAGTTGAAACGAGTGAAGGAGAGAATGATATGGCCATTAGTAGACCCTGCAAAGATTAGGCGTTGGGACGAACACACGATTTCCACCGTAAGACCCACTACTAGAGGCGGTAGCAGGAATAGCATGCAAAATAATGCAAGGCATGCGCATCATGACAGGATAACAGACCAACAGTGCGTTCGTTCTGCGCAACTTAGTCACTACGAGGCTGTGAACAAAAGCCTGTTGTCTTTGATCAAGACCCCTTTGCAGGGAACACCTGTCGACCTTCTGGGATCGCGAGTTCTGAGGGACCGGAAATCTTGAACGGTCCACCGACATTTTGAATCGTTGAAACTGAGTGGTGCAGGTTTTAATGCACAAGGATCAGCAAGCGGTACATGCCATGGAGCATATGATGTGCAGGCGGAATGTGCCTGGCGCCTTGTGTGAGCCTCCGTGTACGTGGTAGCGAGAGGCGGGGCTCCAACCTTAAGGCATAGAAAACACAGGGAGCTCGCGACGATGAAAGCGCCGTGGTATCAGGGAACAATGGCCACGTACCCGAGCGCAAAAGCCCCACACCCCCCCAACCACACCACCGCCACGACGCTGGCAAAGGTTAAACCCGACACGTACAAGGCCTGCCCTAGTGGTCAATGGATGCCACGAGGCACAACTCGCTCGTGTTCTGCCTGTATTATCCCCCGGATGTCAAAGGGAGAACTTCTTCGATACTCTTGGAAGCAGTGTGAAATGTTGGAACTCGGAATGAAGAAGAGCGCCACGGGCAGCAGCAGGGGGACGAAGGCGCCGCGCGAGTTTTTTCTTGTTGGGATAGCTTATCGCTATACGTAAGTATGTCATTCGTCGCTTCTTGCAAATTGTTACCAGCCAAGGTCAAGGCAAGTGACTACACCTTACCGTTTGGGCTTTTCGCTTCTACGATTTGAATGGCCCATCCAAGGTGACGACTGCAAGGTTGTTGAAATTGCATCTCATGTAGTAGAAATATTATGAACCTATGGGGATATTGGGATCGCTTCACCGTTATGAAAGAACTCTACCGTTGCCATTGGAACGTGGGTGAACCTGTGGTCATAGCCAGCAGGTTCACAGCAGCATGTTGGTAAAGATTGCAAATGGAGATGGGGTGTCGGCGGAAGTATTGGGCGACTCATCTAGTGGGGTCTATTTTTACCTGGGGCTTAATCTGATGCAGCTTGCTTCAGCATCAAGCATAGAGGTGTACCGAAAGCCCTCTGCCAGCTAAAACTTGAGGGTAAAAGAACTCAGGTGGTGGTAAGTCGAACAATGTGCGTACCTCCACTCGCCTGATGCATTCGGCATTGGTATTAGCCACAATTTACTATTCCAACAACTTTTGGTTAAACACGAAGACGGGGGCAACCGCCCCGCATAGGGGCGCTGCCGGAAATGGCAGGGGAATACAGCGTCGGCACAATTGTGTGAATCTATCGCGCTTGCATGTTGAGGGCCGACGCCACGACATTGACCTAGGAGCACTGCAAGGCACAAAAACTAACAAATTCTGCGTTGGGCTTGCAAGGATTACACAATCCTTTTCGACAGCCCAACGGTGTTGGCATCAACTAGGTAATAGCGCGAGGACGGGACTTACAAAGCCACAGTCCGTCACTGCACCGCCAAAATCCCTGAAGAGCCAGCCGCCGAATTATGATATGCGCTCAACAAAGTGCCAGTAAAGTGGAAACGATGAAGCTCCAGTGTCATATGCAAGGCCGAAAACCAAGCACGAGTGCGTCTCCGCCGACTGTGGGTGCTGAGTAGAGTAAGCGTTACAGCAATAGCATCCACGGATGGTGCATCCAATTACAGGACTCCAATGCTGGAAATATCTTTGCGCAATCAGATTATCGCGAGTCTATATTTCATGCTTGTGCACGAAGTCTATTCGTTGTGCACGATCGCAAGATTGGCAGTGTGCTATATGATTTGCGGTTGATCTTGCTCCAAATCGTGGGATTCAATCAGCGCGGAGCCCTGCCTACAACAACGGTACCAAGCGTAAGTGTTGCAGATTCAGGATGATCTGTAGCACAGAACTCACACTGAGAAGTGCAAGCTGTACCTCATTGCCAAACCACCAACACTGCAGCCCGAAAACTTACCCACAGGCAAGCGTAACTGAGTTCATCAGCCAAGGCGAAGCCGCCCTGTCAAAGCGTCGAGGATAGCAGATCTGCAACGGCAACTCAAAGCATTTGGCAAGAACGCTGAGTGGTTTCCGACTGCCGTTGCACCAGCACGAAAAGCTTCGCATCAATGGCAATTCTACTACGCTCCCATGCGAAGGCATCACACGGAAGTCACCGTCACAGTAGCTCCGACTTCCGCGTGCTGATCCAGCTGCGTTCTTCGATAACCAGCACCTAATAGCTGACTGTTGACCTGACGCGACGGAGTTCGGACATCACGTCTCATTCCCCTTGGAGCACCATGACACGAGTGACAAGATAGATTCTCGTCATCTGATGATGCAACAAGCAGTTATGCGCTTACCTGCCGGGGACTGCCGAAAGTCGCCAGAGTCTAGTAGGCGAAGGCGTAGCCTCATGATGAGAAATGGGGGCCATGGTGTCGTCCAAAATCTCATGCTCTCCATGACGAAGACACAATAAACAAGCGTCCATCGGCAGCGAGGAACTTCTCGTTTGCAGCTGGTTGTGATGGAAGTATCGATGGGCCAAAACCGTCAATCCGATGAGAGGATGTCAAGATGCGGCTGAAGCGAGGCGAATAGTACAGTGCGTGGTGACATGACATGGCTTGGCATCCGCGTTTCGACGTCGGCTGTCCGAGGCGGTGGCATCGCGAGCTTGTTTCAGTGCTGGGTAACACATACGCGTCAGCGTATCATCGCGTTCTGATCGCTCGTGGCGCTGGGCTGGTCGTGGTAGTAGTCGTGGTAGAACGTTACGGTGAATGTGATTCAATTGATAGGAATTTCCCTTCCTGCATGACGGTATAAACCTGTGCAATGGGATTGCCTGTCATAGTGACTTCCAGGTCGAATCCTGGACGACGGATAGTAGTCGCGCTGGGAGACAACCAATCTACTGTGTCACGTCACCGGTTAATATTGGGGCGATGCGAAAGCTATGAAGCCCGATGTGGGACCTGTTGAAGTCTTCGCTGAGCCGTGCAGTGAACCAAACACTTTGAGAACGCAAAAAGGTATACACCGACGACCGGTTGTTCTTACCAGGCTCCAACAGAGTCTTGACCGCACCCGAAGATGGCGCAGGATATTGGTCCATCCCTGCGACCGCGTCGATGAGTCTATAGTAGGGAATGCTCAACATCGAACTAGGAACCGCGAAATCACGTTTCTTGGGGAGTACCGGCCTAGAACTCCCTTCCTCCGCTACTGTAAAGTAATGTTAGATTCTCTCGTGTTGCGGGTTCCATCATTGCGCACCGGCTGCAGCACTTAGCAAATTGTGACTATGCCATAGCCAAGGTTTGTTCCCACCCGGGGATGCACATGCTGCCACCGCTGCTGCTTCGCCCATTGTTTCAGCAGTGCTTCTTAAGTCCTTGCCTCAGGTAGAGGGTAAGAACGCATCATAATGGGAGATGACGAGGAGTAAAGGAGAGCAAAGAAGCACATTTGAACCAAAACCTTGTGACGGGGAGCGGATGTCGGAAAAACCCTCGGGACGAGAAGACGAGGAGAGCAAAGTCGTATTCTCCCGCGAGCAGAGCTGGGGAGGATGACCTACGGCTCCCAGAAGAGCACTGGCAAAGTGCAGCCCGCGGCCGCGGAAAATGGGAGCATCATGCGCTTGAAACGCTAGAGCTGCATGATAGACAAAAGAATCAGTGCTTCATGTTCATTGATCTCTGCATGCCGCGGCCAAACAAAATCAGGGAGCAATTGCGACACACAAGGAATGCGATCCTTTCGGCGGAGTGGGGGCACAAGAGTCTGTCGTCGGCCCGGCACCCAACGATACCTCGCCTCAACCGTGACGGCCGCAGGGGTGCGGCGCTCCAGTCTATATTGAGGATGGTGCAAACAACACGACTGGGGCCTTTATTTGGAGTGTGGTAAACAATTCATATCTAGTGGGGTTTGTTGACATCGACGCCCAAGGGAGACGACAATATTGATACTTTGGCGTTGGGCCATGTCCGCTAGGTTAGCCCCTGTACATGACGTCTGATTCACTATCAATGTGTTTCCTCAGACAGGCAACACATGCGGGCTCCTGGTATACTGCAGATGGTACTGATCACAGATAAGAAAGATTGACTCCCTAACCAGCGATTTTCGAACCCCTTCATAGGTCCTACATTAGATTCCGAGTTATCTAGTTGGCTTTCCAACGTCTCAGGTGGATTGTTGCCGGGATTTGATCCCCCTATCAAAGGATGCAAAGCGATCATCGCTCCGTGAGCTACTCAGCTGGAGGCTGTTACCGCTGCGTTAATACTAAGAAGTTTCATTCGGCTCCAAGACATGCTGGATATGCGTACTCGGGGCCGACGGCTGCATGGGCGTATCGGAGCATCGACAGCACCGGGATGCAAGTAATTCTGGATTACCTTCTTTTCCAGTGATTTGAGCATACATGCATAGTCGACGAGTCTTTATTCTTGGACCTTCGCATCATGTCTACCTTGACGGTTGCGCTTTGTCAAAATGTGAAACATATAAGACACCTGCAGGCGATCTCCCTTTAGACTTGAACAGTAAAGTACCAGGGTTCGCAGTTTGTTTCAATGCTTCACTGAACGTTTTGCCAACAGCTATCGCAGAACTTCGTGCCACCGGAGAGTTCAGTGACATGGATATTGGTACTGATGAGGACGAACACAGCATAGAATTGCATTTGCCATACGTACGAAAGATCTTTGAGCAGTGTGCGCCTTGTCATTTCATTGAACGCTGTCGAAATTCCTCCTTCAACCCACAATTAGCCAAGATATTGTAGTTGTGCCTATCCTTGTAGGCGCGATCAACGCCAACAAAGAACGCTACTTTGGCGGCCTTTTGGCCCAGTACCTCGCACAGAATGACACAATCTTTGTGGTTTCCTCGGATTTCTGTCATTGGTACGCTAGCGAATCGGCTTCATACCATTTTTCAGGCAGCCTGATCACTTGAACCTGTATAGGGGTACACGTTTCTCATACACCTTCTATTATCCGACCCCGCTACCTTGCGAGAGCCCCACCCGTCTTGGGAAGTCCGGTGCCCGACCAGCATCCTCGTATCCCATTCACGATTCAATAACGGCTTTGGACCATGAAGCCATGGATATCCTCGCCCTTGAACCCGGGATTGGGAAGACTGCGGACCAGGCGCACTCTGAGTTCGAGAACTACCTAATTCGGACGAAAAATACCATTTGTGGGCGACATCCTATTGGCGTGCTTCTCGGCGCTCTTGCAGGAATACAAGGGAGTGTAGCCGGTGACGCCGCTCCTATGGATGTGACACTGCGCTGGGTCAAATATGCACAGAGCAGCGCTTGCAAAAGAATACAGGATTCAAGCGTCAGTTATGCCAGCGCATACGTCGTCATATAACCAGCACAATGCTCGTGTCTCACCACAGCAATGTGCGGAGAGCCAAACTCATGTAGGTCTCGCCATCAAGAACCCAGAATGTAGAATACATACAATAAATCAAAATCACCGGGACATTAAATACTTTCCTCATGCAACGCCTCGCGAACAAGGCTTCCGGCTATTTGGAAACCCTGAGAAACATCCCCGTCAGCACCCACGGAGTTTCCTGACACTTTGCTATCTCGTTCACGATGTCGACTGCACCACTCCTCCTCGAGCCGAGAGAACGCCTCAGCCGAGGACGTATCTATTGATTCAATAGACGGTCCTTGGTAAGCATTGTTCCGCATGACAAATGTCAGCAACTGCTTCCACCATGGGTCAACCTGTAAACGAACCATACAATGTTTGATGAACATGTCAGGGTTTAAAGAAAGGAAAAGGGACTCACCTTGAGGACGCTTCCATTACCGACGATGATGAGAAGCTCCTTGGCACGCGTTAGGGCAACATTGAACCTCTTGGCTTCATATATGACCCCGCGGTTAAACCGCTGATCGTCAGGGAGAAAACGCGTCGACGATCGAACGGTTGAGATAATCACAACGCGGCTATACGACAAAATGTCTATTCGATCACCGGGCAATAGAGTCCGAAGAGTAGGAATGCACACACTTTTCGCCGCCTTGTAAACCCTCTACGTCACCCACATCGACAGCACCCAGCGCAATATCACGCAAAGACGCACGTATTTTCCATACCTGTTCCCTAAATGGGCTGATGACGCTGATTTCATTGGGTGCCAATCCACCCCGAAATTGCTCCGGAAGGAAGTACGGGGTGTCTGGAGCTGACATGCCAAGCAACCCTTTGATGAGTGCAACGATTTCAGTGATTTCTCCTTGGTTAAAAAAAGATAAACGTTGGTCGGTCCACTCTTCTGGGGTGGATTTGCCTATGAAAAGAACGGGAAAATCTTGTGTCCGTAACGCCGGCCAGTAACGAAGCGGTGACTTCTGCGTGCGTTGGGGGGCTAATGCTACCAGGGTATCTTCATAAAACTAAGACGGCAGGTCAAAATATGTTGCCAGCAAGCATTCGTGAAACCCACGAGTGTTGAGGGGAGCATTAATATTGCAGGATGAGAGCGATAGTTCTTCGTAAGGTTGCAGAACGGTGTGCTAATCGGCTGTTTCACCTGCATCGCCACATCACCTCGTCTCGTCCTAAGTGTTTTGCGTGAAAATGAGCTGAGGCGATAAGGATCCCTCTCAAACAGGCGCTCCAAAAGGGACACATCCATGTCATGATTTCGGCACTCTACACTTTCTATGCGAGGTCCGAGCTGGTTCACGTCCCCGCAGATGGTTATATGAACCAGAGGATAGTCGAACAGCTGCAATGCTTTCTTTGAAACCGGGGCAAATCCAGGGGCGACTACCGACAGCGGCACGCATAGCTCCATTTCCGACGCCTGGCCTGCCTCGTCAACAAGCAAGAAACCGAAATGCAAATCTTGGTGTGAAAAAGAGGGGATCGCGGGGGCGCGAAGGTACGACATGATATGCTCTTCAACGGCGCTCAAGGCGGAGTTTGAGCACCGTACTGACGACAAGAGTGACGCATCTACACATGAGGTGACAATCACTCGTTTCGACAGCAAGCTCCTGAATCGTAAACATATAAGCTGTGGACTGTCACACAGCTCGCGACGAGTCAGACTCACTTGATGGTCGGAAGTGCCCACAATCCGTTCTCGCTCCAACACCAAGGGTGAAGAGAGACCCTGACTTCATCCATTGGACTAAAGCACTACGGTCAGGGAGCTGCATTGTTTGCAGCCTGAATTGTGACTCACCGACTGGGGTCATTCATACGAAGTAAGACATCCGGACTGAGTCGTTGAGACAATCGAATTGCTAGCGTGTCCGCAGACGAGTTTGAGGCTGAAAAGTGACTTCGTGCGTAAATAAACAAAATGAGATCGTGGCTGGGACACTTACCACCGCAAACAAGAATATGCGTACGTGGGTGATGTTCTAGTATCTGGAATATTGCTAGACACGAACGGGCCTGGTTAAGCGATAATCATGAAAGAGTGGATCAACTAACCCTCCACAATTGTCTTAGTCTTTCCTGTCCCTTTCATTCCACGGTCATCAGAGCCTGCAACACAAGACAGATGGGATGTGCAGATAAATACCGGGAGGACCAGATATCAGATAAGGAATCGTGTGCTTTCCATGCACAATAGATTCAATGGCTAGCTGTGGTCTCATCAGAGAATGTCGACGCTCATCGACTCTGGCAGTACTACCTGCTGCTCTTCATTTAATTCGGGGTCAATCCAGCTTAGAGATGGTTGCTCTTGGTCAGTCGGCGTTGCCTCATCCCAATCCGTTGTCGCAGGGAAAAGCCACCTAGCTGGCCAGGGTCGTGAGCTTGTTTTGGCGCCATTAAGTATGCGCTCTCCGCGGCTGATGCCACGTTGCATGGACTCAAGTGCCTTTCGACACAAGGTGAACTGGCGCGCTTGCGGGACAAATTCGACATTGAAGAACCCGCTCTCCCACATGCCGTCAATCGCCAGTGCATCACACTGAAGAGTCACGGTGCCGCTGGTTCTTTGAATGGAGTGAATTCGCGCCTCGAAAACGAATCCTTGTAACGAATTTGACCAAGGCCTCAGTTGCCGCAGCCAAACAGTGTCATGTATGGAGACTGGTGGATAATTTTCACGAATGTGAGGGGTAGAGAGCGTAAAGAGGGCACCGTGATTGGGGTCGTAGTGCGACTGCATGGGAACCGGAGTAAGCAGCACATTGTACAGCGCCGAGTTCTTCAGCGTTGCCAAGCGGGCATGATATTCACTGTCCTGGAGCAAAGTAGACCGCGTCACGTAATTCGACGGCAACAATGCAGGGAGGCGTCTCGTGCGATTCCCTTGAGAATCTATGGCTTGTGGGGACTTCGATAGCGCCTCAAGAGTGGAAGTCCATTGTTCCGCACAGAACCGCATGTTCTCCTCGTCCAGCGACTCCAGAGTATCCAGCAAAGGCGTCGGGAATAGTTCAAAAGAGTACTGCCGCGGGGATATTGGCAAGAAAGGGCGAAGGTGAACTGGTTTCTCGTCATATGGCACGGCCCTGATCCAAGTTGTCTCACCAGGCATTCCGACAAGGTTTGATTGCTCACCTTTGCCAGTTCGGGACATATGCAGGTGCAAAGCGGTCTAGAGACACCGACCCAGCCATCCTTGTTCCGTGACCCCACGTCAGGCGTCGTAGGATCCTCAGTCACTGCACCAGGTAGGCGGGATTATCAGGTATGTTGACACCGGCGTCGACATACACATGCAATTCGTCGCGTCTCCCAAGGTGATCACTACGTCCTAAGGACTGCGAGCGTCTTGCTCGACGCTCTTACTTGCGGTAATGCTGCGCGGTTTGTTGCGCCACGGGTCCAACGAATTTCTTCCGCAGGTGTTCTAAGGAACACCCACTGAATGGTTTCAAGAAATCTGAATGATTTTGCGTTGTTCAATGTTGCTATAATTCGCCCTAAAGGTTACTAGTTTCTACGCAGATGGCTGAAGTTTTTCTGTTTATGTGTTTGCGGCGGCTAATCTCCCAAATTCCAGCCTGAACATCTGAGCTTGAAATTAAGCGGCAGGAATACGCTACTTTGCTGGGATATCGCTATATCTGTAAATTTCATGTCACAGACCATATTGACCGGAATCACATTCAGCTCCTGAGGCACAGCCGTGAGAAAAAGGATGTGAACGCGAGTTTAAATAGCGTGGCGACAATCGTCAAACAGGAAATCTATCATACACGGCGTTACCGAGACCAAAGGCATCGGCGGAATAGATATACCACAGCGTGTGCTGGATGCATCTCACGCCTGCTGGATGGCGTAGCAACATTCAGGTGGAGGGAGGCGAAGGGAAGCAGACACCGAAATGGATGAATGACACCCAACTAGCAAAATCCTTCTCGTCTCCGACGACATCACGGAGGTGGGGTACCGCATCATGAAGTGCATACGCGGCCCTGCTGCTATCCGCACCGGCTCCCTCAATGAGGTGCGTGTAAAACCGCGATAATCGGCCTATCATCATCCCTAATAGACCGCATCGTAGCAACAATACTCCAACAGCATGCCAGCAGCCAGGTGGACCACTTCCTCAGGTAGCTCTTTATCGCCTGTTGCTGTCTGGCAAGCCGACAGAACAGCAAGTTCGGCGTGAGGGAAAGAGTGCTTCATGAACCCCTTCAGTGTGAGTCTGCCGACAACACTGTCGGTTGCGCGGGCGGAGTCCTGAACACAACGGCAAGTGAGATGTATCCGGTCGCATCCCTCCGTACCTTGTAAAACTGCAGCTACGGTCGCCTCCCGGTCATTCAATAGGGTGTTGGGAGGATGCCCAGCTGAGCCTTGGATTGTTTGAATGGCATCGACCTCGCGTATAACCCCAGGAAATCGGTATTTGGCGTGGCGTGGCGGGCCGGGAGATTTCCAGAAGCCGAGGCGTGGTGCTGCGTTGCACGGGGTGACGTCTTGTATCAGAATGCAATCGAGCTGGGGTATATTAAGAAACGACGTATTGAGATATCTTCGGTTGGTTTTTGCACCATAAAGGCCTACGGCATGTATAGGGAGGAAGGAAAGGGGACCTGTGAGGCACCACGTAATATGGGGCAACTTCCTAGCTGCTGGCTTTGGGAGCAACTGCGTGCACAACTATCAACACGCGAATGCGCATGAAGATTAGAAGACTAACCTTGAGACAGCCTGGAACGGGCTCCACAATATGTAGTCAGAGCTGCCCAAAGACTACCTGGTAATTCTGTGTTTTCCCTGGCCACTCCACCGAATCATACGGCTCGTAGTGTCGATGAAAGCGTCCGCTATTTCGAATTGCATTTCACGCGCCACTGACGCCTGAAGCCCCGGAAGCGTAACATGGCAAACGCGGAACCAATGTGGACATAGGACGAGAGGGTCACAGCCGGACACGTCAGCATTCTCGATAACGACTGGCCCGGAAACGACTGCACTGCGCAAAGAGGCGGATTTCTTCGGTCGCAAGAACTCGGTAAAGTCGGGAAAGCTGCGGATGCGCTTCACGGCATCCTCGTATTCGTCCGCAAGGCGCCGGTGAACCTGCGCAATTTCTTCCGGTGTGCCAATGGCGGAGGAACTTTGAGTTTTCGACGGCGCTTGCAGACTCCAGCGCGCGAGAAATCCTCTCTGGTCCATCAGCTTCTGTTGACGCAAATTATCGAGAGCGGTGCGAAGCCGAAGGATTCGTCCCCATATAATTGGTCGACCCTGCTCCAGCCATTCCAAGGCTAGATTCAACTCGTCGCAATGAATAGCGGCAGCAGCTGCTGCTGCCACGGCGTTACCAATTTCTTTATACCGTTGTTCAACAGTCCTACCAAACCAAACAACACGAGACGGAGCAGATTTGAATACATATGTTGAAATTGCGAGAGGCGGGTTCGAGGCGAAAGGACGAAGGACCAGATGAGTACCTGGCACATTGAGAATAAACGAGAACGGCCCGCGCAAAATTGGTTTCGTCATCAGGCCAGCGCACGACCCGGATGAGGAAAGACTCTCCAGGACTGTTGAGATATCGAGCTTTGTTGGGATGATCATCAAGTGCATAATCTACAGCCTGCTGCTGATTTGCGATAGCCATGTCTAGGTCGGTGAATGCTGGAATCGAGCCCTGAATGCGTTTCCGAGGTTATTGAGATACCGGAACTTGTCGGGTGATCATCAGGAGTGAGATCCACGGCTCGCCGCAGAGCTTCCATAACCATTTTCAGGTCGGCAAGCTCGCCCAGGCGCTCGAACCAACGCAAGAGCGAACCCGCGAGGTCGTTGAGACATGCGGGTTTATCGGATTTATCATCACTGGTGAGATTGACGGCGTGTTGCTGAGCAGCAGCCTTGTCCAGATCGATGGGCGCGCCCAGGTGCCCAAATCGAGTCCCGAGCGACAATCCAAGGTTGTTTAGATAGGCAGCCTCCTTAAATCAACAGCGGCCTGTTGACACGTCTGGGTCGCTGAGTTCATTCAAACATTCAAACCGACGAAAAAACGAGACTCCGAGTTTGTTGATGCGTCCACCCCTGTTAGAATGATTATCGGGAGTGTGGTTGATCGCCTGTTGCCGAGCCGTAATCGCCCGTGAGCCCGCCGAGGCGACTAATAAGCGACCCCCCCCCCCGAGGCTGCTGAGATACATAACCTTGTTGTGGTGATTGTGAGTGGCGAGAATCAGAATGGAGGTCGGCGAGACAATCAACGCTATTGTAGGCGATGAGATTGACAGCATATTCCTGAGTCGCGATACCCATGTCCAGGTCCTCGAGCCTCCCCAACTTGTTGAACCGACATGGATGGAACCTCCAGGGTTGTTGGGGCACTGCGTTTTCCGAGATGATCGTCGGGTGCGATACTGACAACCTGGTGGGCTTCAATGCGTTGTCTAGCTTGCGCAGAATCCGAAGTAGGCAGGTAATTCATGGCTGCGCTAGGGTCTGTCGTCTGTAATCTACAATGGTCAGATAGAACATACGAAGAATGGGGACTTCTGGCGGGGCGGGGATTCTCGCGAGAAATGTGGTGGGAATGTCTTTGATCGACGGGCGGGCCTTAATCTGTCGACTGAGCTTGCTCACTTCCTCGTCGAAAACATCAACGGGGAGGCAGGGATGCCAGGGCTACTTTAAGGCCATTGTCCTCGTTCCCGCTGAGTGAAGCGGTTAAACGGGCTGAATTGTCCGCGGGGGCAGATCTCTGGGCGCAGAGCTTTGTAGCATTTTCATCAATGGGTAAGTGGGATATCGCTAGTTCTTCCTCGCCATCCGGCCCTTGGTGTTTCTTCTTCAAGGGGACGTCTACTTCACATAAACGGTGTACGGAACGATGAGGGACTCGCCTGTGTCCAAGCTATCGTTTACATGTTAGGGGCATGCGCAGTGTACCGTGATCAGCTTTTATTCATGACATGATCAAGGAGATGGTTGCTGAATCTTTCTGCTATGGAATACGGAAAAATCCATACGGTGGCGGGCCAGAAGTTGGGCACATCGCGTTTGCTTGAAGTAGGCCAGCGAAAGCCTACCGATGTGGCAACTTCACATCGCTGATTCTGAATACCAAAAGAGCATACGATGAATAGCACAAAGATCACGTTAAAAGATTATATCAAACCGAATATCTGGTCAGC
>Ga0307508_10004167_pt1 | contig 14223 bp, 21 predicted proteins | sample 9_EM_MG_FD_203089 | JGI IMG/M metagenome (GOLD analysis project Ga0307508, IMG submission 203089) | Populus trichocarpa ectomycorrhiza microbial communities from riparian zone in the Pacific Northwest, United States - 9_EM | ecosystem: Host-associated > Plants > Roots > Unclassified | place... | reverse complement strand
TGCTCCGCGAGAGGATGGAAGAAACCCAGGTAGCAATGACCGCAGAGGCCAATGAGAAGCGGCAGGCTCACCCGTTCCGGATAGGGGATGAGGTGTTTTTGGACACCCGTTTACTGCCCATCGGATACGCCAACGTCACGGGAACTGCAAACGACAGCAACAACTCTCGGAAGTTCCAGCATCCGTACGCGGGACCATTCAAGTTGTTGAAAAAGGTGGGAGAGAATGCGTTCGTGTTGGATATTCCAGCCCACTGGCGCCTACACCCTGTTTTCAACGTTAGCCACCTCAAGCCATCGAAGGTTGACAGGAGCCGGGAACACCCACCACCGCCGCCACTGCGTTCTACAGCGGCAGTCGAATACGAAGTGGAAGCCATTCGGGAGCATCGAGGCAGTACCGTCTGACACCTGGAATATTTGGTCAAGTGGGTGGGGTACACCGACGCTACGTGGGAACCATTGGCAAACCTGAGAGGCAGCAGCAACGCCCTGCTTCGCGAATACCACGCGGCAAATGGTCTACGCACCTACTGGTGGATGGAGCGGGGGTGAGGAGAAATGAGACGGAAGAAGGGAGAATGATTGCATGTTTGCTGTGTTTTTGTTTCCTGTTTATGTTTTATTTGACATTTCTTGTTATTGTTGTTTGTTTTGTCGAGTGGTATACGTTGTTGGGGAGGGGGCTGGTTTTGTTTAGAGGGAAGTGGTTGTAGGAGGAGGATTCCGGCCGCTGCGGGCGCTGCAGACGCTACGCCCAGCGGGGTGTCTAGAGTTCGTGTGACACGGACAGTGCTACGGGAGTGTGACATAGGGCTACATAGGACAGTCACAGTAGACAGTCACAGGCGGCGCACGGACACTCATATATAGTGTCCGGCGCTCACCTCTCTAGAATGAACATGCTTCTTGCTACCCCTCAAGATGAGGGAGAACAATTTGTGCACACGAGCGGGCACAGCTAGGCGACCACGTCCCTCCACCATGATCGGAGAACACTCTCCACCACGATCGGAGCAGACAGCCTCTTGACACAGCTGTACGCCCCGCTCGGCCGCATCACACATGTAGCGAAACAAACGGAACCTCATCTATCTTATCTACACCCCGACCACGACCAATGAATCCACCGACGTTCCCTCAGAGGTGCAGACACCTCGGGGAAATCCAAGTCCGACCCACCCGTATCTCTCCGAAAGCACACAGCTGCCTCGAGAGAAAGAACGGTCCAGATCACCTTTTCTCACTCGGGCGCTCGCCGATAAAAAAGGGATTTCTCGCCTCAACGGGAAGAAATCAGCACGAACATCCTCACCAACCCTACTGCCGAAACCACACCGAACCCACACACAAGATCGAAGATTATTCCGTTGTGAATTATCGAAAGTAGCCTGATTACCTTTGATTCTCTACACACTCCGGTTCTGCCACAACCCCAGTGTCACACTCCTGGAGTTTGTTGTTCGAGGAGAACAAGGAATTACAGTTCCTACAGTGTACTTGCTTCTGGCGTTGCGAAGACAAGGTTCTTAGAAAACCCAGGCCTGCTTCCTGGCGATAGCGTGTTGCAAAGTAGGCATTCTGCGCATGTTCATACTCTTCATCCAGATCTGCTTGTGGATCAAGACTATCCTATAAAAGTTTGCTCACATCATCACTATTGTCGACTTCCCAATTCTGTGGGTCTGCATAATATGCGCGTTTCAATTCAGATCCTGCGGCTTTCTTAATACTGCACTGCCAATCCCAATGTTCGCCATCCCCGCACTCCGGATAGTTTTGGCACTTGCGAAGACGCTCATGGGTCTTATTCGCACGAGGTGCAACTCTAACCGAAGTGCTCGACAGCGGCGTAGTGCCTGAAACTGCCGATCCTGTAACGGAGGTGCCCGTAGCGGAAGCTCCCATACTACCGCGGGTAGCTGGCAGGTGGGGCTGGCTGGTATTAGAGGACCAATTGCCAGAGGACTCGCGGAAAGGGGGTCGGCACGTACCAATACATGGCTACTGGAGCGTACCGTCACCCTTGCGTCTAGCGGAGTCTTGAAGGCGAACCACCGCCCGACAGTACTCGGAAACTGAGTTCCCAACTTCTGAGACGTACTTGTCAAGGTGCAGATGAAGAGATTTGGTGCGGCTGCAAATTCGCGATGGAGCTCCTCGACTACCTCGTCGTCCTACACCACATTTGCCATGCGCAGCAAACGAAGCTTTTTAGCAACGTAATCAGCGGGAGTCCGACCCTGGTTCCAGCGAAACACCTCTGCGCGTGCCGTTGAGAGTCTGGATGCGAGGTATGGCATAAAGTCATGTTCGAGAATGGCAGTCCAATTGCTACAGTTCATGCGAAGCAGTGCTCTGTCATGGTCTGACACTCCGGCGATCCAATCCTCCACAACGGAACCCTTACAGCAGCGACGCAGGACAGCACGTGTGTGTGGCTCACCGTAATGGGCAACCGTGTCTCGAATGCAATCGATAAAGCGTGAGGCTGAATCTGCGTCCGACTGCGACCGAGGCTCAAACGTAGCGACGACACTGGGTTTAAGGGTAGGGCCGTGGTTTTCATCCGGAGGACCTGCACATCACGCTCTGTTCCCACCTGTGTTCTGATTCTGCACCAATACCGTTGCAAGATTTGCCATTTGCGCGGCCACGGTGTTCATGGCTGCGGTCGACTGAGCGATGCTGGCAGCCACGTCGTACTGCTGAAAAGGCTGCTGTGCTTGATACAACTGCTCCGGAGTCTGCTGCTGCCGCGGCGGTTGTTGGTGAAGTGGCTGAAAGCGCTGACGAGACTGATAAGACTGCTGTGGTGGCTGGTACGAATGTTGCGGTGGCGGCTGTTGCGGGAGCAGCTGATGCGGTTCCCGGAACGGCTGCCGCTGTAGTGGCGGTGGTAATCCTTGATCGTCCTCCGCAGGATGATCTTCTTCTGATTCTGGGATCGCCGACGCCTGCCTGTACCCGTGCCAGGCAAGATGATCGTGCAGCGGATATGCTGGCTGTTTGCCCTGCGCTACCTCTGACATTTCCCCAATTGCAAGGGGCGGCCTAACAAACTTCTCAGGAGTGTCGTCAAATTCGTCCAGCGAACCAGTAGGACTGATTGGCCGCTGGTTGCGCGTGCTCCCAGCCATCTTGTCGTTCAAGGACAGAAGCTTAAAATGATAGACGGGAAGATCCGGTGAACTCTTGTGTGGGATGTCGCTTTGCGGTACTGGATAGGTGGGGTTGGCTTCAGTTGAAGGAGCGTCTGGCAACTCTCCGTACTCGGAGATGGCAGCTGGTAATCCTACAGACTCGGCTTCTGGAAGATCTCCTGATTCGGAAACAGATTCCTGGGAGAGGTTCTTGGTATAAATTTCAGATGGTCCGTAGGGAGCAAGTTGAATCCTGACTTTCCATTTCTTGCTAGAGTTCTCCACCTGAATTGGAATCAGCACTGTTCCAGGTGAGCCAGGTGTTGCGTCAACGCCAGCTGGGAGATCGTACAGAATCTGCAATCGTCGGGTGCTCCGCTGGTCGGTTTCCTGATGAACAGGTTGAGAAGGCAGCGGCGCGGCCTGATGCACAGGTTGCAGCGACTGCGAGACGAGGGCCTGTTGAACAGGTAGAGAAGGCAGCAACGCTGCCTGATGCACAGGTTGTAGCGACTGCGCGACGAGGGCCTGTTGAACAGGTAGAGAAGGCAGCAACTCTGCCTGATACACAGGCTGTAGCGACTGCGAGACAAGGGCCTGTTGAACAGGTGGAGAAAGCAAAAACGGTGCCTGATGCACAGGTTGTAGCGACTGCGAGACGAGTGCAAGCCGAGGATCAGCAAACGGAAGTCCTCGAGCATTCGCCCAACGGATTGTATCGTCCAGTAGGCGTTCCTCAATATCAGTGCGGGGAGCGATCGGCGATAGGGGAGAAGTGCTATTAACTTGTAAGAATGAATGCAGAAAGTTCAATACAGAGGCGGTGTTTGGAGAAGGGGGAGAGGATGTGGGTAATCTGTAGTAACGAGCAAGGAGCAAGAAACTGCGCTTGATTGCCGGAGGAACGTAGAGCAGCTGAGCTCGTTGTTTGGCGGAGCTTGCTGATGTAGGGCGTTCTGGCAGGGGGCTAGAAGTGGATCCGCTCGTGTAAGGGACAAGGGCGCTGCCTCCGGCCTCTACTGGCTCGACCTTGATTATTTCCTTGGTGGCTGGCGGCCTGCCGGGAGTTGATGTGATGGAGACCTTGTTCGCCTTGTCCGTTCCGAATACCACGGTTTGCTAGATTTCCTCTGCGGGGGAAACGGGTGTGCGACGTATTGGAACCACGGGCCGACTGACGGTCCGTGATGTAAGTGTCCCAACCGAGTACCGATGGGGAGGGCGAGCGGTTGGGGGCGTCAGGCAGCGTGTCGGACTGGAAAGGCTCCTGAGGGGAGATAGGGCGGTACAGGGTGGGAGGAGTTCGAGGATGAGCGGCCGGAGAAGGCTGGCGAGACCGCTGTCGGTAGTGGGTGTATGGGGGAAGGGACTGGGGGCGTGAAGGGGGAGTTGGACAGGAAGGAGGGGGGGAGCGGGAACGGTAACGTTGGGAAGGGGGGTGAGGACGGAAAGAAGGGGGGGAGTGGGAACGGTGATTCCGCGAAGGCTGGACGGATTGATGGCTTCGCTGGAGTTCGTTGAAGGCTTCCAATTGGCTTCGCATGAGGTTGAGGAAATCCTGGTTGACTTCCGGCAGCTGGTTGGCGATGAGATTCACCTGAGTCGAGACATGCCTCTGTTGGCGCTCGGTACGTGAGGGACGAGGATGACGTTCCAGATGGCCTCCGTTCATGAATAGCCGGGAAGAAAGAGGTCACCTATAGGAGTCAAAGGGATAAGAGTGGACTAGGAAGCTTCGAAATTTCAGGCCTCCTTTGTGTGGGAGCCGCCGAGCAGCGTCGAGAGGTGCCGAGCAGCGTCGAGAGGTGCCGAGCAGCATCGAGAGGTGCCGAGCGGCGTCGCGAGGTGCCGAGCAGCGTTGAGAGGTGCCGAGCAGCGTCAAGAGGTGCCAAGCAGCGTCGAGAGGTGCCGAGCAGTGTCGAGAAGTGCCGAGCAGCGTCGAGAGGCACCGAGCAGCGTTGAGGACGGGGACTTGGAGAAGGTGGGTCTTCAGCGCGAGGGGGCAGCGAAAGACGGGTGGTGGGGGAGGGCCAAGAGGTCAGGCCGGGGACGAGGAGAAAGTGGGTCTTCAGCGGCGAGGGGGCAGCGGAAGATGGGTGGTGGGGGAGAGGGGGCAGTGGAAGACGTTGGGGTGGGGGTGGGTCGAGATGTCAGACCGGGGACGAGGAGGAATTGGTTGGTTTGCCGGAAGGACGAAGTCCTCCGACTGGTGTTGGTGTTGGTGTTGCTACCAATTGTTACGATGCACGCAACGAGAGGAGACACGAGAGGAGAGGGGAGAAGAAAGAAGAGAAGAGAGTTGTCTTTTCAAGAGCAGGGGAGCTATCTGTTTATATATCCAGCTCGCCCTCCTCCTTACTCATCCTAATCCTGAGTCATGCCATCGGAGTATGAAACTCCGTCAAACTTCCCTTTAACCTTCCGTGCCACCTCAGGCCGGATTTGGTGGCTTGGCACCGGCACCGCTAAGAGCGCGGCAAGTGACAACCAGTCTCACGTGCAGCGGGTGCCCGCGCAGTGCTGTTCCGAGGTTATTGCCTGAGGGCGATAATCGAGGATGATGCCAGCGTAACCGGGTTAGGGTCACAAAGATGAAGTCGGATACCCCCACAGCGAAGTCGAATACCACAACAAGGCCACGCCAGGTGTGCAGAGATTAGGGCGAAGTCGGATACTGCCACAGCGAAGTCGAATACCGCAACGAGACCACGCCAGGCATGCAGGGATCAGGGCGAAGTCGGATAGCGCCACAGTGAAGTCGAATACCGCAACGAGACCACGCCAGGCATACACAGATCTGGGCGAAGTCGGATACCGCCACCGCGAAGTCGAATACCGCAACGAGACCACGCCGGGTGTGCAGAGATTAGGGCGAAGTCGGATACCACCACAGCGAAGTCGAATACCGCAACGAGACCACGCCAGGCGTGCAGAGATCAGGGCGAAGTCGGATACCGCCACAGCGAAGTCGAATACTGCAACGAGACTAGGTCAGGTGTGCAGAGATTAGTGCGAAGTCGGATACCGCCACAGCGTAGTCAGACACCGCCAATGAGGCAGACCACCGGGACAGCCTACGTTGCCTGTGGAGCAGCACGGACTAGTGAGGCAGGATCTTGACAGTGGTGTTGTGTTCGTTTCCGTCGGTTCCCATAATTCCTACTTTGATCATGATTTTTTCTTTGCGGTCGTACCTGGTTGTTTTTATCCTGTAGTGTGGGTCTGATTCTGCAACGGGTTTCTCCATCGGGTGGCTGTTGCTTAGGCCCACTCCTGAGGGTTGTCGTTTCCCGCCGGTTCAAGTTCTTCTTCTGCTTCATTGCTTATGGTATCTTCTTCGTACCTGGCTTCCGCTGCCCGGTATGGCCTCCACCATGGAACTCGTGCTTTCTTGGGCTCGGGGCATTCCTTTGCGAAGTGCCCTTTTTTCCCACAATTGTAGCATTCGTCCATTTGTGGTCGTCAGGGAACCAGGTTCGCCGTTCTTGGTGCGAACTTGAATCACTGGGTGGCGTCTAGGTCCATCAGGTCCCCGGGAGGTACTAACGGCGGTTCTTTCGTGTGGACATGAAAGCGCTCTTCTGCGCTAGCTGCAGTTCGTCAACTAATGACTCCGAGGTTGCATAGGCGGCTATCCATTTTGATGGATGTGGTGGCATAGTCCACCAGAACGGTGGCCGGTATTTCACTCATGACCAAGTGCCATTTTACTTCTGGGTGTAATCCATCTCGAAATCGAGCGATGCATACGTTGTCCATGTATGGGTCATCTGCTTTGATTCGCTGGAATTCCACCCAATAGGTTGCTGCTGTTCGGTTTCCCTGCTGGATTTTCTGGAATTTCTCGAACGCTATTTCCTTGGCGTCTACTTGGCCGAAAGCATGCCTCATGTTGGTTTTCAGTTCTTCCCATGTTAGGTTGATTCCTCCTTCCTGGTTGAGAAAAGTTTCCACCCAGTTCCATGCCACCCCTCGGAGTGAGGAGGATGCATATCACGTCTTTTTCTCATCGTCGTCGAATCGGTTCCCCTCGGTCCTGAACTTCAGCTCACACTGAGCCAGGAATGTTTTGAATTTTGCTTTTTCTCCTTCGAACGGTTCAGGGTCCCGGAGCTTTGGGTAACGGTTCTGTGGCAGTCTGTTGTATGCTGCTAAGAGTGTTTGCAGCATCTCTGTAGTCAGCAAGTGGGGTTTGCTTCCCCCCGTGCCTGATCCTTCCGCCATTCTTCTAGGTTGTTCTTGTGACTCGGGTGTCTGTGGTCTTGATTGTGATTCCATTGTCACAGGGCTTGGGACCCGCTGGTCGTCGGGGACTTCCCTGAATTCCCGGAGGTTGAGGGTGTCCTCAGAGTCTTCGTTGTAGGACTCCACTATGGGTGTTGTGTTGCTACGTCAGGTGTCGATTTGGAGACGCAATCTAGTGTCAAGATCCTACCCTGACTACTCCGTGCTGCTCGACAGGTAACGTAGACTTGACTCTTCGGGGCGTTGCTTGTTTCCTCACATGCCTTTGCGTGGTCTCATTATCCTCGCGGTATCCGTCACGCCCAGCATAGTCTCATCGCGGACTTCTCTCATGTCTTTGCGTGGGCTCGTTGTTCTCATGGTATCTGTCACGCACGGCGTGGTCTCGTCGCGGTCTCCTCACATGCCTTTGCGTGGGCTCGTTGTTTTTGCGGTATCCGTCACGCCTGGCGTGGTCTCGTAGCGGTCTTCTCACACGCCTTTGCGTGGGCTTATTGTCCTCGCGGTATCCGTCACGCCTGGCGTGGTCTCGTCGCGGTCTTCTCACACGCCTTTGCATGGGCTCATTGTTCACACGGTATCCGTCAGGCCCGGCATGGTCTTGTCACGGTCTTTTCACATGCCTTTGCATGGGCTCGTTGTTCTTGTGTGGTTTGGTGGTCGCAGCGCCGGTCACGGGTAGCGAGGTAGGTCTGTCGAGCGAGATAATAGATTGTGTGGAGAAAGAATCTCCAGACTAGCTACCGCACCCTTCCTTTATACCTTTTCGTTTACCGTGGAATCCCAGTCCTGCCCGCAAGACTGACACAGAGCTTTCCACCAAGACTCCATCGCTGCGCCCCAGAAACACATGATCCTCCTAGGCCCCTTCTTTCCTCTGTAACAGAAAATGCAAGGCAGACTTGCAAACAGTAGGAAACAACAAGCACACAGGGTAAACAACTAAACATCACACACGCGAAAGCGAGGCAGATACGCAACGGTAAAGGAACAACCAAGGAAACAACAAGGGAGGCAATAAACATAACACTGAATGACACGAGGCAGGCACACACATGTTTTACCTGATCTTGGTCGGCCAGTGACCGGTTCAGGGTTCTGAGGAATATATGTTCCGGAGTGAGATTTGCAAGGACTAGGATGTTGCCTCTAGGTACGTAGGATAATCGTCGCCACAGCGGTGGATGCAATGTTGAGCCATATAGTGGTGAGCGTTACGGCGGCGCCCGCGGCGGCTCCGAAAAGCCTGTCATGCCAGGTTCGTGACAGACATGCATTATGAGGACGTTCTGCAGTGGGAAGGCGTAGACCCCAAGCAAGCCGATAAGTGGAAGCAAACTGTCTCGGACGGAGAAGCCGTGGAGCAATGGCCTCAAACAAAACGACCAACCTTGAAACCAATTGGCCGAGGACGTGCCATTCCAGAAGAAGATTTGGGAGATGTACCTCCTGTGGTCAACCCAGCCGATCTGCACGAAAAGCCAAGAAGGAAACGTCGTCCTCTGAAAGTGTGCGAGCCTATTCGGATGATGAAAGGGCAACTGAAATTCAACACCATGGCGTTCCTGAGGGATAACAAGGTGCAAGGTTTGGCCTATGGCCAGCTCTTCATGTTGGCTTCTAGTACCCATCAAGAAGTGTCTTACAGACTGGTTTAGGAGCAGCCGCCTAGGAAGGGGAAAGCCAAGGAGAAACTTGTGTCACTGACCGAACTGGTGTTTCCGGCCGATCGATCCGGAACCATGGGAAAAGCCTTGTCTGAGTCTGTGGGAAGGATCGTCAACTTTTACACGACCATCTGGGTTCGTGAGGCAGGAGGGAACCACCCTGCAGGACTCCTGAAGCGCGTCCTTGTGGATGGCGGATCGGTCCTCAATATGGTGCCTTGGTCACTGGCCCGCCGGATGGACCTGATTTTATGCCCGCAGACCGATGTAGTCATGAAAACTGCGATTCCATAAAATCAAATACTACGTGAATCTTAATGTCACAGTGTCTCAAGTGACTGTGTCAATCTGTTGCTATTACCTGCTAGACCAAGGTGGTCGATCCTCATACATGCTACTTCTGGGTGGATGATGGATGATGCAGGTACAAGCACTGCGAGACTGCAGCAAGGACATTTACCACATCCATGATATGGCCGGATACCAATACACCATAGAAGCTTCGTTGGTGTCTTTCCAAGAGAAGGGAGACATCCCTCAACTGTGCACTGGGATCGTGCACTATGGGGCGGAGCGATCTGGCTTGGATGAGGAATCGGTCGATGAATTGAAGATGTCTCGGAATGACCTGTGTGAGATACTCTACCAGAAGATAAAAGCTCAAGAGGCTGAGACCGAGATGGACATTGATCAGGATTCTGATGAGATGGATGCTTCGGATGCAGACTCGGAGTCAAGCGAAAATGATGATGCAGAGTACTCGGAGGACGAGGACTCGGGAAATGAAGTCCACCACAAGGTGCCGGGCATTCAAGTGGCGGCGAGGATGGGGGCAGCTCGGTTTCAAAAGAATTAGGAGCAGTCTTTGATTGCTCGGAGTTGGCAGAGGTTGGGAATTGGCGTGAAGGACCGGTCAGGTCGAAGGTGGTGAGGTTTAAGGAGGTCACGGATATTTCTTACAGCAAAATACTTTCTTGTAATTTTAGTAGTGCTTTGAGCGTTGAGAAGGATGTTATTGCGGACTGTGAGTTGGAGGTGCATGTTACTGATGATTTGTTTGATTCTTTGAGCATTACAGATAGATATTTAGAAGAAGCGATTGAATTGTTTCAGCATTCGCGAGGATCGGAGGAATATTGGGGTACTGAGGACGCCGTAGCGGCAACGATGAAAGAAGTGACAAGAAGAAGCGAGAAGAATGAGAAGAACGAGAAGACCTAGAAGACCGAGAAGACGAAACCAGAGACTGGAAGAAATGAGAAGAGTGAGACGACGAAAGAAGTGACTAGAAGAGACAAGAATATCGAGAAGACGAATGAAGAGACTGGAAGAAATGGGAAGAGCGAGATGACAAAAGAAGCGACTTGAAGAGCTAAGAATATCGAGAAGACGAAAGAAGAAACTAGAAGAAATGAGAAGAGCGAGACAACGAAAGAAGCAACTAGAAGAGACAAGAATATCAAGACAACGAAAGAAGAGACAAGAAGGACTGAGAAGACTGCGACGACGAAAGAAGCGACCAGAAGAGACGAGAATACCGAGACGGCAAGGAACGGGAAAGCTGAGATCAGAGGAGGAGAAAATCACAAGAGGAGGACAACTGAGAAGGGAGAGTGGGCGTGGCGGGACGGAATAGGGGTAGTAGAGCCCAATTCCGGAGTGACAATGGGGTTGATGAGTGTTGTGAGGGACTGTTATTTGTTATTGTTGGAGACTGGAGAGAGGGACTTGTTTGGAGGAGGAGGAGACTGGGAGGACTGGGCAAGATGGATGAAATGGGAGTCAGTGTCCTGACAAAGAGGGAGGAAGAGATTGCCAGAACCATGGATTTCTTGGAAGGAGCAGATGAAGTGGATACAGGAGTTCGAAGAGTGAGTTGCAAGGACCACTGGAGACGTCGGAATTCAAGGAGAGGGGATGGAAGGAAACGTCATGGAGGAAGGAAACCCTGAATCGGATGGAGAGTTGTAACAAGCCTTTGGGAACACGCTGGGATTCTCAACGCATTGGCAACCGGCTGAAAGCCTAAGGACCATGGGTATTAGGACAAGCTCGGAAGAAGAAATCATGAAGTGGTTCAACCATGGTGAAGGAAAGATGATTGTTACACTGGAATATTATCACGGGTTCGCACGGATCCTTGGAGAGGTACGTACTGGGATGGGGACCGCGGTAGTTAGCTATTCAGGAAAGATCGGCTCTGAGAGTCTAGGAGGGAGATAAGGAACGGAGTTAGAACTTACGGCCGAGACCGGACGCAAGGGACTAACTCCGGGGGTTGAGGGGGTTGCGGGGAAAGCAAACGAGTGGAAACCGGCAGACTTGGGTAGGTTCCCCGAAAGGGAGCTGCCACGTCACCCGAAAGGTGTACGAGAAAAACTCTGACGCGGTTACCCCGCTCGGCCGCAGGAGGACCCTGCGGTGCGAAACCGACAAAGCTCATCTCTCCTTATCTACACCCTGCCAGGACCAATGAGTTGCCCACGGGGTCGAAAAGCCTCAGAGGAATAGTTAGCCCGAGTCACCAGATCTCACAGCCCTCCAAAAAGTAACATAAAACCAGGCTCTTCACTCCCGAAAGAAAAAGGGACAGACCGAACACTACCACCGGAACCCACACACAAGATCTTAGATTATTCCGCTGTGAATTATCGAAAGTAGCCTGATTACCTTTGATTCCATTTACACTCCGGTTACAATACAACCCCAGTGTCGCACTATAATCTTGATCTCAAATCACCTTACTTTCATGACGGGCTTTGACGACACCTACTTCGAAGACCACCTTTATCTCCTCGAACTATCTACCTTCTTGGAGCCTAATACTCAATATTCTTTCGACTACACCTTTCAGTCAATCGACAACGAAATCTCAAAATACGAGCAGTGGGACAAATTCTTCGACGGACCTAAGCCAGCCCACAAAAGAATCGAGTGCGCCCCATACCATTGGTATACCCAACAGTGGTGGAACTGCCCACTGCTATCCCAACCAGCCAACTTTGACGAAGACGAACTTTTCGACTTATTTGACTACCCATTTGACTACGACTCAACCATTTACACCGGAGATGTCCTCGACCGGTATTAAGCAATGACGACTGCTTCGGACTTCAATATGCTCAGGCTCGAGGCCCCGCGGGACCTGCTCCAAATCACCGACGGAGTCTCTGGACCGGAACAAGCGGTGGAAATAGCCAATCCCACAGTCTGGGTTAGAACCCTGGTGCGCCAGCAACGGCAGGCCGAAAGCGACTTACAATAGCTTACGGAGCTGTGCGGGGATGAAGACGATAGGACGGACCGATGAACAAGGCAGATCGAGCAGGCCTACCAGACCTTAGCAGAAGGAACTAGGTACGTGTATAACCGAGCCAACGCTAACGAAAAAATAGCAGAAGAATGGATACGCAGCGAGCTGTCGAGCGCAGCAAATGCGTACCAATCCCTAGCCACGAACGTTTGGCAAGCCATCATCGAGCGCACCAACGAGGCCAACGAACGACTAATATGTCAGGCCACTCATCTAGCTCGAGTGAACGATGCCCTGTCCTTGCTGGCAGAAGCAAACACAGCCCGGAATCAACATCTGGCCAACTTCCAAGGCAACGTGGAATTATGGGCAGCAGCACACGAGAACCGGATATCCACCCTGGAAAACCAACTCCGGGAAGCAAGAGCAGAAATCCAACGCATTGCGACCCGGATCCCGCTACCCACAACACCACCAGTGCCAGCAGCACCCGCTGCGTGGAGAAGCCCTGTGAGGCAGACCAGCACCAGTGCCCCATCAGCCCACTCGGAACCAGCACTGGGAAGCCTGCTACACCTAAACCCGAGACCAACACTCCGACGACAGAGACCCCCGGCAGTACCCACGACGCCGGAAATGAGGCAGCGGCTGGAGCAGCTCAGGCGCCACATGTCCCCAAGGCCACCAGCCTTCGAGCCAGCGGCAGGACAAGGAGGAAATCCCCCCTCCACACCACCCGGATAGACAGCAGGACCTCCTTCGGGCCCACCATCCGAACCACCCAGACCGCCTCTCCAGCGCCTCCGCTCTCCGCCGCCACCTAGGAACCCTGCGCCTACAATTACCACGCACGACCTAGTACAACTAGTGGCAGAAGGAGTAGCAAGAGCCACACGGGGCGCCACGGCCGAGCCAAACCGAATCCGAACCTCCCATCTAAAAATGGAAAACCCCGAGACGTTCGATGGCTAACCAACGACCCCCTTCAACAACTGGTGGAAAACGGTAATGAAATACCTGAGTTTCTATCCCGAAACCTCCGACCAACAAAAAATCATCTTGGTAGGAACGCTCCTCACCGGTACTGCCAAAGCGTGGGACCTACACCGATACGATACGATGGGTGAAAGCGATACCTGGGCCAATTACTCCGCAGCCATCCGAACCGAATACTTTGCCTCCTGGCAGGCAGCTGGTCCCCAACTCAAGCCGAGCCAGCTTAGGTACATCGGGGACATTCGGGCCTATATGACCGAGTTCCGAGCGCTCAACAAATTCGCTCGAGCCACGGGAGAAAGTCTGCAGGAGAAAATTGACCTGGCAATGCCCGAGGCAGTAATCGACATGCGGTTCACTCACTACCTCGGGGAGTTCACGGGCGATGAGGGGTTCCTGCACGCCACCTATCAGGCAGCACTCCAAGTCGAGAGAAAGAAGGCCCTGAAGCAGGCCAAGGAGCAAATGAGGGGACAGACGGGAAGCACAGGAAGTGGTCGGACAGAGAAAAAGGAGGACAAAAAGTACAAGAACCGGACGAGCTCCAAGCAAAAAGAAAACCACCCCCACGAGAGCCCCAGCAACGTAGCAACCAAGCCCATCTGGTTCAGAAAAAAGAACACCTGGCCAACCATGGACGAAGCTGTTACACCCAGCGCGCTGGTGACACCCCAAGACATGCAATTAGTATGACTAGCCGGACTCAATCTGAGGATTGAGGCCGAGTGAGATTTCATGAGTGAAAGTCACAGGCTGGGGCGAGCTCTGAAAGAGAGGAGTATTACCGACCCACCAGCAGCCAGGTGGTAACTCAAGGTTACCAAAGGGAAAGGGGATGAGTGGCAGCCTCAGATGGGGGTCTGGTCACATCCCTGGGAGGTGTCAAGGTTATCCTCCGCGACACCCATACTAAAAGCTAC
>Ga0307508_10004165_pt1 | contig 14225 bp, 11 predicted proteins | sample 9_EM_MG_FD_203089 | JGI IMG/M metagenome (GOLD analysis project Ga0307508, IMG submission 203089) | Populus trichocarpa ectomycorrhiza microbial communities from riparian zone in the Pacific Northwest, United States - 9_EM | ecosystem: Host-associated > Plants > Roots > Unclassified | place... | reverse complement strand
AAGTCCATGTGATCACTGTGTCACCGTCAGCCCCGCCCGGCCAGGAAGGGCAGCACCACGGCGGCCACTTCGTCCGGTACCTCCTCGGCGAGGTCGTGTCCGGCGTCGAAGACGTGACCGGTGACGTCGCGGGCCATGAGCCGCATCTGGGCCTCGTTCCGGTCGCCGATGAACGCCGAACCGCCGAGCGCCAGCACCGGGATGTCCAGCGTTTTCCGCGCTGCCTGCCGGTTCTGTTCGGCGTCGACGAGCATGGCGCGGTAGATGGAGAGCATCGCGCGGATGCCGCCGGGCATGGAGTAGCAGCGCACGTACTCCTCGATCGCGTCGGGGGTGGCGGTGTCGGGGTGGCTGCGCTCGTTCTTGATCATGTAGGTGATCAGTTCGCGTTCGTGCCCCGAGATCAGCATCTCGGGTACGTCCGGCTGGAAATAGAAGCCCAGATGCCACAGGTGCATCCCGCCGGCGACGTTCTCCTCGGTGAGCGCGGTGTGGTCCTCGAAGCCGAATCCGGGGAACAGTGCCTCGGCGAACACGAGGGCGTTGACGTGATCACGGTGCCGGGCGGCGAGCTGGTAGCCGATCACCGCTCCCCAGTCCTCGCCCATCACGCTGTAGGACTCGTGCCCGAGGTGGGCCATGAGCGCGGCGATGTCGTCGGCCATCGTCGCGGAGTCGTAGCCGCCCGCGGGACGGGCGGAGTCGCCGAGACCCCGCAGGTCGGGGACGACGACGGTGTGCTGCGGCGTCAGCTTCGGAACGAGGTGCCGCCAGTGGTAGCCCGTCTTGGGCACACCGTGCAGCAGCACCACCGCCGGACCGGACCCGCCCGTCCGATAGTGCAGGCTCGTTCCGCCCACGGTGGCGCGGTTCGTGCGGACGGAGTCTCCGTGATGGTCGAAAATCATCGCTGAACACCCTCTCTGGCCAGGAGTGGCCGATCGCTCATGGCGACAGTCCACCTCGGTGCCGGGGCGGTATCCACGGCCATATCTCATCACTGGCCTCCCGATACCTCCTCGATATCATCGCCCCGTGGAAGCACGACATCTGCGGTACGCCCTGGCCCTGGCCGACCACCAGCACTTCGGACGGGCGGCCGCGTCCCTCGGCATCGCCCAGCCCCCGCTGTCCCAGCAGATCGCCGCGCTGGAACGGGAGTTGGACGCGCGGCTCTTCGACCGTACGGCGCGCGGGGTGTTCCCGACGGCCGCGGGAGAGGCGTTCCTGGCCAGGGCGCGCCGGGCGCTGGCCGAGATGTCGGCCGCCGTGTCCGACACCGGCCGGGCCGCCCGGGGCGAGACCGGCGGGCTGCGGCTCGGCTTCATCGGCTCGGCGCTGCTGGAGCTGCTGCCGTCCCTGCTCGGCCGGTTCGTCCGGGAGCGCCCCGAGGTGCGGTTGGGGCTGCACGAGATGTCGACCTGCCGGTCGGCGGCCGCCCTGCTCGGCGGTGAACTGGACATCAGCATCGGGCGTGGCGCGCCCCGGGGCGCCGGGGCCGAGGATCTGGTGTCGGTCACGGTCGGCCGGGACCATCTGGTCGCGGTCGTCGGGGCCGCTCACCCCCTCGCCGGGCAGCCGAAGGTGGCCGTCGAGCAGCTCAGGGGGCAGCATCTGATCGTGGCGCCCGCGGACGAGGAACCAGTGGTCGCCGGGTGGCTCGACGCGCTGCTGGACGACGGAGCCGGGGCGGCCGTGCCGGACGGCGGGGTCACCGACGCCCGCGATGTGCACACCATCATCGGACTGGCCTCGTGCGGCGTCGGGGTGGGGCTCGGCCCGGCGTGTCTGCGGGTGGCGGCGCGGCCGGGCACCTGGGTGTGCGAAGTGAGCCCGCGCGTGGAACTGCCGGATCTGGTGATGTCCTTCCGCGCCCGGGACCGCTCACCCGTCCTGGCGGCCTTCCTGGACACGGCCCGGGAGCTGTGCCCCGGGGTGGACGAGCGGCTGGAGCGCCTCGGCCGCCGTTGACGAACCGAGGCGCGCCGGCCGTGCTCATCGCAGGTGTCAGCCGCGCAGCGTCAGCCAGTCGACCGCGGCCACCTTCCGCCCGCCCGTCGCGACGAGGTACACGTCATGCGTGCCCGTCACCGCGCGCGAGAGCCGCACCGACCGCTCCTGCCACTGATCCGCACCGCCGGTGTCCCGCACCGGCAGCTTCGCCACCACACGGCCCTCGGGGCCGTCCAGCCGCAGTTGGAGCGCACAGCCACCGCCGCAGCCCGCCGACGCCATCCGCACCGTCAGCCGGTCGGCGGCGTCCGCCCCGAACGCGACCCGGCGGAAGCCGACCAGGCCGCCGGAGCCCAGCACGCCCGTCGCCGCGTCGCCACGCCCGGCGCCGCGCACCACCTCCGCCCGCTCGGCCTGCAACGTAGCGGCCGCGTCCGGCCCGTCCGCGTACAGCCGGATCTCGTTCACGGCCCACGGCACGTCACCGGCCGCGGTCAGCTCGATCCGCACATACCGCGCCGTGCGCTGCGCGAAGACCGCGTCCTGGGTGAACGAGCGGCCCGCGACGCGGGCGACGGGGGAGCCCCAGTCGTGGCCGTCGCGGCTGACGGAGACGGTGAAGCCGTAGGGGTGGCCGGTGGCGTCCATACCGGCGTCGAGCGCCAGCCGGGAGAAGGACTTCGCCGCGCCCAGGTCGAGGGTCAGCGCCTGCCCGGCAGCCTGGGCGGGGCCCGCCTTCCACTGGGTGGTCTGCACACCGTCGACGGCGGCCGAGGCGTCACCGCCCCCGGAGAACGTGGTCTTCCACCCGTCGTTGCGCACCCGCGACTCACACCCGGCCAGGTCGCACCCGGCCGACCAGATCGGCGCCCCGTACTCGTACGCGCCCTGGTCGGGTCCGGCGCCGCGCACCCCGGTGGTCACCCCGTCGACCGTCTCACCCGCGTCGATGGCGGGAGATCCGGCCCGGGGCCACAGCTCGCCGTTGCGGGCGTCGGTGTACCGGGGATCGGCCGGTGGCAGCAGGTTGTCGCGGACGACGGGGGCCGGATCGCCCGGCCCGGAGATCTCGACCGGGGCGAGCGCCACATCGTTGCTGACGTACGTACCGGTGGCGTCTGTGGCGCCGCTCAGCCGCACGGCGGTGGAGACCCCCGCGCCGTACGTCGAGTGGTGGTCGCGGTTGCCGAGGCTGACCCCGCTGTGGCCGTTGAAGAAGGTGCCGCGGGTGCCGGTGTTGTACGCCACGTTGTGGTGCAGCAGGAACTGGCCGGAGGAGTTGTCGATGTAGTAGCCGACCTGGCCGTCCGCGTCATGGACGGTGTTGTGGTCGACGCTCGTGCCCGTCGCGTCCAGGTTGCAGCACACGTAGAAGGGGCTGCCGTCGCGGGAGGTGCGCATCGCCTCGGACAGGTCGTTGTAGGCGATGCGGTTGTCGTGGAACGGCACGCCGTTCAGCTGCCAGGCGGTGTCGATGCTCGCCCGGCCGGTGCGCCGGACGGTGTTGTGGGTGACGGTCTGCCCGCTGCCGTTGATCTCGATACCGGGGGTGTAGCTGCCCATCCAGCCCACGTCGTGGATGTAGTTGTTGGTGACGGTGTTGCCGCTGCCGCGCAGCAGCACACCGGTCCCGGCCGAGTAGCCGATGTCGCTGTCCCGCAGTGTGTTGCCGGTGCCGAGGATCTGGATGCCGGAGTCGAGCACCCGGGAGGCGACGATATGGCCCTCGCCCGGCGGGATAGCCAGCTCGTCGTCGCGCGGCATGGGCAGGGTGGAGAACTCGGAGAGGTAGCGGGCCCGCATCCCCTCCACCCGCACACCGGTGCTCTTCTCCCCGGTGCGCAGCGAGGTGCCCCACACACCGAGCCCGCGGACGGTGACATGGGAGCTGCCGGAAAGGTCCAGGCCCCATTTCTCATATTTCGCGGTCACCGTGTGGCCCGCCATACCGCCCTTCGGCGGGACCAGGTAGAGCCGCTTCTCGCCCGTGTCGTAATACCACTCACCGGGCTCGTCGAGAGTGGCTTTCGCGCCCACCAGGTAATAGTTGCGGTAGGTCTGGTCGCCCATGCACAGCGGGGTACAGCGGTAATTTCCGCCCTTGAAATCGAGGGCGCCGTCCGAGGCGGCGGTCACGGTGCCGGTCTGCTGGCTCCACGGGTTGGACCCGGCCCACAGATGGACGGTGGCGCCGGTGAGGTCACCGGAGGGCAGGTCGGGGTCGTCGATGTGCTGGTCGGTGGAGGTGCGCTCGGCGACCGCCCAGGACGGATTGAGCGGATCGGGGCCGGAGTTGGGCCAGCGGCCCTCCATGGCGCGGCCGCCGTCGAGGAACAGCGCGTTCTCGTCGCGGGCGAGCGGAAGGCCGACATCGGCGGCCACCAGACCGCCGCCCGCGTCCTTCCAGCCGGTCACGGTTCGCGTCCCGTCGACGGTGACCGCCCCGTCCCCGTACGCCGCGAGGGTCATCGGCGCGCCCGCGCGGCCCGAGGGCGGCGCGACCCGCTCGCGGTAGGTCCCGCGGTGGATCAGGCAGGTGTCCCCGGGCCGGACCAGTTCGGTGCAGCGGCCGATGGTGCGTAAGGGCTGTCGTGCGCTGCCGCTGTCGCGGTCGGTGCCCCAGGTGGCGACGTGGTACGTACGCCCCTGCCGCTCCTGTGCCGTCGCGGTGCCCGGCAGCGCCGCGGTCAGGACGGCCAGCGCTGCCACGGCGGACACGGAAATGCGCCTGAGCGTGGATCTCATCTACCGCCTCCAGTGTTCAGGGTCGACCGCAACCTAGGAGAAACATCGGATGAGGTCAACGGATGGAGGCGAATTCGAGCGCGAGGCGGTCCGGAATTCCGGAAATTCCAGATGACAGATCCGATGTATCTTGTCCCGGATCGCCTATGCGCGCAGATAAGTCGACTTATTGACAAAAAGCGGCCCGCTCACCGAGCATGGCTCGGACATCACTCGAAACGACGGGCGCTGATCTCTGCCGCGGTGTCGGCGACCAGCCGCCCCCACCGGTCCACCTCGTGCGGGTCGTAGCGGGAGTCGGGCATGGAGATGGCGACGGTGGCCACCGGGGCCCCGCTCCCCGCGACGATCGGCGCGGCGATGGCGCAGACGTCGGGCAGGTACTGGTTGCGATTGACGGCGTAGCCGTCCCGCCGGACCCGCTCCAGCTCCGCGCGCAGCTCCTGCGGATCGGTGATGGTGGCATCGCCGTAGCGGTCCAGGCCGTCCGTGATGACCTCGTCGATCTCGTCGGCGGGGAGGAGGGCGAGGACCGCGTGGCCGGTGGCCGTGGCGTGCATCGGCGAGGTGTCGCCGACCTGGTGGTAGGTGCGCACCGCCTGGGTGCAGTCGACCCGGTCGACCATGACCATGCAGCGCAGCCCGTCCGGGACGGACAGATGGATGGTCTCGTCGACCGCGTCGCGCAGCCGGCACATCGGCTCGCGCGCCGCCGCGAACAGGCTCGACCCCTGATGTGCCGCCGGGCGGACCGCGAGCACCCGGGCGCCGACCTCCCAGCGTGTGGTGTCGCCCCGGCTGGCGCGCAGCCAGCCTGCCTCGTTGAGCGTCACGAGGGTGCGCTGCACGGTCGACTTGGGCAGTCCGAAGATCTTCGTCAGCTCGCCGACGGTCACCGGCTGATGCTGGGCGACCGCTTCGAGGATGCGGAGACTGCGGATCACGCTCTTCATTTCCATCGGGTTTCCGCCATTAAGTTCTGGATTATTCGCTGCACGAGCTCTTGACCGGTCCCTGGAGCGCTGCGACATTGATGCTGCAATCTAGCACGGCGTGCCACATCGTGGAACAGGCCGTCTGGGAAATCTCCTCACTCCACCCCAGGAGGCATCCGTGGCAACGAGGAAGCGGGTAGCGGTCATCGGCACCGGGACCATGGGCAGCCAGGCCATGTGGCGGCTGGCCTCCCGGGGCGCGGAGGTGACCGGCTACGACCGGTACGCCCCCGGCCACGACCGGAGCGCGGCGGGCGGCGAGACCCGGATCTTCCGCAGCGCCCACTTCGAGGACTCCCGCTACGTACCGCTGCTGCGCCACGCCGACGCGCTGTGGAAGGAGCTCCAGCGGGAGACCGGCCGCGAGCTGCGGCGGCTCACCGGATGTCTGCTCATGGGCCCCACCGAACACCAGCAGATGAGCACGGTCCTGGAGTCCATCGCCGAGCACGGCCTCGACCACGAGGTGCTGGACGCGGATGCGCTGGCGAAACGTTTCCCCCAGTTCCGTATCGAGGACGGCGACGCCGCCGTACTGGACCGCAACGCCGGGTTTCTGCGCCCCGAGCTGAGTGTGCACACCGCTGCGGCCCGCGCCGAGCGGCTGGGCGCCCGGCTGCACCGCTACACACCGGTGCGGGAGGTGGCCCCCTCCGGCGGCGGCGTGGCCGTGCGCACCGACCAGGGCACCGAGACGTACGACGCCGCCGTGGTCACCGTCGGCCCCTGGGTCAACGAACTCCTCCCGGACCTGGAGTGGGAGGTGGACATCCGGCGGCTGATCAACGCCTGGTTCCTGCCCACCGCCCACGACTGGCACGGCGCCGAGGCGCCCGCCTTCATCCGCACCGCGCCCACCCACTGCTACGGGCTGCCCTCACCCGACGGCATCTCGGTCAAGCTCGGCCTCTCCCGCGTCCTGCACCGCGCGGTGTCCGACCCGGAGCGGCTGGACCGCACCGTCGAACCGGAGGAACTGGCGGTCTTCACCGAGCTGACCCGCCGCTTCATGCCCGATCTGCACCCCGACCCGGTGCGGCTCTCGGTCTTCATGGAGGGCTACACCGAGAGCAGCCGCCCGCTGGTCGGCCCGCTGCCGGCTTGCGAGGACATCGTGCTGCTGGCCGGATTCTCCGGGCACGGCTTCAAGCTCTCCCCCGCCATGGGCGACATCGCGGCCGACCTCGCGCTGGACGGCGACACGCTCCAGCCCATCGACTTCCTGTCCACGCGCGACCGCACCACGGCCTGACCCTCCACGGCCCGAACCCCACCGCCCGAACCCCTCACGGAAGGTAAGAGATGACACTGACCGTCGGCCCGCTGACCGCCGATACCGGCCGCAAGGCCCGGGGCACCGTCCCCGTCGACCTCGGCCCGGTCACCGTCGGCCTCCCGGTCACGCTCGTCAACGGAGCCCGCCCCGGCCCCCGCGTCGTGCTCACCGGCGGAGTCCACGGCGGCGAGTTCGCCGGTGTCGACGCCGCCGCGCAGCTCGCCGGTCTGCTGACCCCCGAGGAGGTGTGCGGACAGATCGTGCTCTGCCCCGTCGCCAACCCTCCGGCCGTCTACCAGGGCCGCCTGGGCGCGTCCCCGCTGGACGGCGTCAACATCAACCGGGTCTTCCCCGGCGACCCGGACGGCGGGCCCACCGAGCGGCTGGCCGCCTGGCTCTTCGCCCAGCTGCTGCCCGGCGCGGACGCCTACGCCGACCTGCACAGCGGCGGCATCGACGAGACCCTCACCGACTTCGTGGGCTACCGCCTCACCGGGGACGCCGCACTGGACGCCACGACCCGGGGCATGGCCCACGCCGTCGGCTACCCGGACGTCATCCTCGGCACCGACGCCTCCGGCGGCAACAGTCAGGCCGCCGCCGCCCGCCGGGGCGTGCCCGCCATCCTCGTCGAGACCGGTCAGCTCGGGGACCGCGACCAGGCCACCGTACGCACCCTGCTCGACGGCCTCTTCCGGCTGCTGCGCCACCTGGGCACCCTCGACCCGCAGCCGGACACCGCACAGCGGCCCGCCGCCCGGGAGTGGGTGTGGGCCGCGTCCGTGACCGCCCCGGCCACCGGGCTGTGGTACCCGGAGACCGGCCGTGGCGGGGACGTGGCCGAAGGCCAGAGCCTCGGCCGGCTCGTCGACCCCGCCGACGGCCGGGAGCACAAGGTCACCGCGCCCGTCACCGGCCGCCTCTTCTACGGGATGCACGGCCTCACCGTCGCCACCGGCGCTGAACTGGCCGCCATCGCGACCCCGCACACGTCCCTTCCCAACCCCCTCGACCCGCCCGACCCGCACAACCCGGAGGTGCAGTGATGAGAGATCCCCTGATCGGACGCAGAGCGCTGCTGCGCGGGGCCGGTGGCCTCGCCGCCGTCGCCGCCCTGCCGTCGCTGGCCGCCTGTGGCACCGGCACCAGCCGCGCCGACAGCGGCGGTGGCAAGAAGACCCTCACCGTCCGCAACAGCGGTGGCACCTACGGGGACGCCAACCAGAAGGCGCTGTACGACGCCTTCACCAAGGAAACCGGCATCTCCATCCAGGTCGTCAACATCCAGTACGCCCAGATGCTCGCCCAGATCAAGCAGGGCAGGCCGCAGTTCGACGTCATCGATGACTCGATGGCCGACTTCATGAAGCTGGGGAAGGCGGGCTCCCTGCAGCAGCTCGACCACGACCGGCTGAAGAACTTCAAGAAGGCCCGGATCGCGAGCAAGCTCGTCACCGACTACTCCATCGGCAAGAACTACTGGGCCAGCGTCATGGCCTACCGCACCGACGCCTTCGGCGGCCGCAAGCCCGCGTCCTGGGCGGACTTCTGGGACACCAAGAAGTTCCCCGGCAGCCGCTCCCTGCAGAACCAGGACGCCGACCTGCCCGAGCTGGAATTCGCCCTCCTCGCCGACGGCGTGCCCATGGACAAGCTGTACCCGCTCGACGTGGACCGCGCCTTCAAGTCCATGGACCGGATCAAGGGGTCGGTCAAGAAGTACTGGGACACCGGCGCGCTCCCCGGAGTGCTGCTCGGCCGCAAGGAAGTGGTGATGACCAGCGTCTGGCAGGGCCGGCTGGACGCGCTGATCAAGGGCGGCAGCCCGATGGCGTACCAGTGGAACGGCGCCCGCAGGCAGTCCAACGGCTGGGGCATCCCCAAGGGCACCGACAAGACCGACGCCGCCTACCAGCTCATCGACTTCTCGCTGCGGCCCGAAATCCAGGCCGCCTTCGCCAAGGTCTATCCGATGGGCCCGGTCGTGCCGTCCGCGTACGACCATCTCTCCGCCGACGTCAAGGCCATGCTGCCCAGCTCGCCCGCTCACCTGGAATCCGGCTTCGACCTGGACGTCGCCTGGTGGGTCAAGAACGAAGACGCCATCCTCAAGCGCTGGCTGGAGTGGTCCCGTGCCTGACCTCCACATCGCCGATCCCGCACCCGCCATGACGACCGCTGCCGCGCAGACGTCGCCCACCGGCAAGGCCCTGTCCATCGTGGGGCTCCACAAGACCTACGGCAGCGCCGTCGCCGTGGACTCCGCCTCGATGGAGATAGCGGCGGGGGAGTTCGTCACCTTCCTCGGCCCCTCCGGCTCCGGCAAGACCACCACCTTGATGATGGTCGCCGGATTCGTCGAACCCGACTCCGGCACCGTCACCGTCGGCGGACGCGACGTCACCCGGCTCGCCCCGCAGAAGCGCGGCTTCGGCTTCGTCTTCCAGCAGTACCTGCTCTTCCCGCACATGACCGTCTACGAGAACCTCGCCTTCCCGCTGCAACTGCGCGGCGTGGCCAAGTCCGAGATCCGGCGGCGGGTGCACGAGGCCCTGGAGATGGCGGGCATGGCCGGTTTCGCCGGGCGCCGCCCGCGCGAGCTGTCCGGCGGCCAGCAGCAGCGCGTCGCCCTGTGCCGGGCGCTGATCTACCGCCCGCCGGTGATCCTCATGGACGAACCGCTGGGCGCGCTCGACAAGAAACTCCGCGACCAGCTCCAGGTCGAGATCAAGGCTATTCAGCGCGAACTCGGCCTGACCGTCATCTATGTGACGCACGATCAGGAAGAAGCGCTCGTCCTGTCCGACCGCATCGCGGTGATGCGGGACGGCGGCATCGACCAGTTCGACACCCCGCGCGAACTCTTCGAGCGGCCCAGGACCCCGTTCGTCGCCGACTTCCTCGGCGCCGCCAACTTCCTCCCCGGCCGGGTGATGAAGGGCGACGACGACGTCACCCTGGTCCGCCTCGACCACGGCGGACTGCTCACCGCGCGCCCCCACCCCATCCGCCCCGGCCAACCGGTCCAGGCCGCCGTACAGCCCGGACGGCTCCGTGTCTGCGCCCCGGACCAGGGGTTCTGTACCGGCACCGTGGAAACCGTCACCTATGTGGGCACCCTGGTCCGCACCGGAGTACGGCTGGCCGAGGACACCCCGCTGCTCCGCCTCGAAGTGCCCGCCGGGCGCGCTCCCGTCACCGGCGAGCGGGTCGGACTGACCGCCGACGCCGAGGACATCAACGTCTTCCCGGCAGATGCGGACGGCTGACCCATGGCCGGATCTCTGGTGCGCCCCGCCACGCCCGTACGTCCCCACAGCGCCCCCGAGCCGAGCCGCCCCCGTGGGCTGCGCCACCGGCTGGTGGGCACCCGCAGGGCCCGTATCGGCCTGCTCAACGTCTCGCCGATCGTCCTCTACCTGCTCGTCCTCTTCGTCTTCCCCATCGTCGGCACCCTGCTGCTCAGCCTGAAGAACGCCGATGGCTCGCTCACCCTGCACTGGTACGCGGAGGCGCTGAGCGGCGCCAATCTCTCGGTCCTCTTCACCACCCTGCGGATCTCCGCGGAAACATCCCTGCTGAGCCTCGCCGTCGGCTTCGTCCTCGCCAACGCGCTCTCCCGGCTGCGGCCGATCTGGGCCGGGCTCGTCATGCTGATCGTCGTCGTCCCGCACTTCATCAGCGCCCTGGTACGCACCTACGGCTGGATCATCCTGCTCGGCGACCACGGCCTGGCCAACCAGACCCTCACCGGCCTCAAAATCCCCGGCGCCCCGTTCCGGATGCTCTACAACGAGACCGGCGTGGTCATCGGCACCACCGCCGTGATGCTCCCGTACACCGTCCTGCTGCTGTACGGCGTGATGCGCGGCGTCGACCGGCGGCTGCTCGCCGCCGCGGCCAGCATGGGCGCCGGACGCGTCCGCATCTTCGTCCGCATCTATCTGCCGCTGGTCGCCTCCGGCCTGGCCAGCGCCGGACTGCTCAGCTTCATCCTGTGCCTCGGCTACTACATCACCCCCGCCCTGATGGGCGGCACCAAGCAGACCATGGTGGCCTCCCTCATCAACGACCAGGTCATGAAGCAGGACCAGTGGAACGGGGCCGCGGCCCAGGGCGTCGTCCTGCTGCTCATCACCTTCGCCGGACTGCTGCTGCTCAAGGCCGCCCGGTCCATCGGAGCCGGGGCGCGGAAGAGGAGTGCGTCATGATCGGACTACGCGGCACCTGGACCGGACGGATCGCGCTCACCACGGCCGCCACCCTCACCCTGCTCTTCCTGGCCCTGCCGATCATCGTCATCGTCGTCACCTCCTTCGGCGGCGACGCCTTCGGCTCGTTCCCGCCCAGCACCTGGACCCTCGGCTGGTACCGGGCGCTCTTCGCCGACGGAAGCAAATGGCCCGCCGCGCTGTCGCTCAGCGTGCTGGTGGCCTCCATCACCACCGTGTTCTCCGTGGTCCTCGGCATCACCGCGGCCACCGCGCTCACCCGCAGCGAACTGCCGCTGCGCTCCGCGGTGTACGCCCTCGTCCTCGGCCCGCTGCTGATCCCGCAGGTCGTCACCGCGCTCGGCCTGTTCCTGCTCTTCGAACCGGCCTCCATGCTCGGCAGCCCCCTCGCCATCGCGCTCGGCCACACCGTACTGGCGTCGCCCATCGCGGTGATGATCCTGGTGGCCACCCTGCGCGGCATCGACGAACGGCTGGAGGACGCCGCCGCCAGCATGGGCGCGGGACGGCTCACCGTGGCCCGCCGGATCACCTTCCCCCTGGCCGCGCCCGGCATCGTCGCGGCCGCCATCTTCTCCTTCATCACCAGCTTCGACGAGTTCTTCATCTCCCAGTTCCTGTCCTCCGCCACCACCGTGACCCTGCCCGTGCAGGTCTTCAACGCCCTCTCCTACGACGTCGACCCGAGCGTGACCGCGGTCAGTGCCGTGCTCATCGCCTTCGCGGTGCTCGCGCTCGTCCTGGTGGGCCTGGTGCGCTGGATCGGCACCGGACGGCAGCACTCGCTGCTGTCGGTGGAGAACACCGCCGGACTCGCCCCCGGAGGCGACGCCGTATGACCAGCACCGAAGCCCTCACCGCCACCGGTTCCTTCGCCACGGAGCGGCATCTGCTGCTCAACATGACCGCCAACGGATCGATCGGCGCCCCGGGCCGCGATCTGTTCGTCGTCACCCGAGGCGAGGGCCCCTACGTCCACGACGCCGACGGCCGCCGCTACATCGACGGACTCTCCGGCCTGTACTGCGCCCAGCTCGGCTACGGCTACGCCGCCGAGTTCGCCGAAGCGGCCCGCGACCAGCTCGGCGAGCTGTGCTACAGCCCGCTGTGGTCCAGCTCCGCGCACCCCACCGCGCTCGCCCTCGCCGACCGGCTCGCCGCGCTCGCCCCCGACGGCATCAGCCACACCTTCTTCAGCGGCGGCGGCTCCGAGGCCGTCGAAACCGCCTGGAAGATCGCCCGCAAATACCACGCGCTGCGCGGCGAACCGGGCCGCACCAAGGCCATCGCCCGCCACGGCGCCTACCACGGGCTGACGCTCGGCGCCCTGTCCTTCACCGACGACCCCGGCCTCACCCAGCCGTACGGCCCCGCGGCCGTCACCACCCGGTTCATCGCCGACACCAACCGCGCCCGGCTGCCCGAACCGCTCGACGACGCCGCCTTCACCGAACTCCTCCTCGCCGACGCGGAAGCGGCCATCCTGGACGAGGGCCCGGAGACCGTCGCCATGCTCATCGCCGAGCCCGTGCAGAACCGCGGCGGCTGCATCCCGCCGCCCGCCGGATACTGGCAGGGGCTCAGACGCCTCGCCGACCGGTACGGCTTCCTGCTCGCCGCCGACGAGGTGATCACCGCCTTCGGACGGCTCGGCGAATGGTTCGGCGGCACCCGCTACGGCGCCCGCCCCGACCTCATCACCCTCGCCAAGGGCCTGACCGCGGGCTACGCCCCGATGGGCGCCACCATGATCAGCACCGGGGTCGCCGACGTCCTCAACCGCCCCGGGGTGGTCCTCAACCACGGCTACACCTTCGGCGGACATCCGCTGTGCGCGGCCATCGCCCTGCGCAGCATCGACATCATCGAACGCGACGGAATCCTGGCAGGCGTCCGCGACGGCCAGGACCACCTCGCCAATCGGCTGGCCGAGCTGAACGCGCTGCCGATCGTCGGCGACGTCCGCGGCGAGGGCTTCTTCTACGCCGTCGAACTCGCCGGGGACGGCGAACACGGCACCTTCGGCGACCCCCTGCGCGCCGCACTCGTACGCGACCTCATCCCGCGCCGGCTGCGCGAGGCCGGACTGCTCGCCCGCGTCTACGACCGCGCCGCCCCGCTGGTGCAGATCGCGCCGCCGCTCATCAGCGACCGCGCACTGCTGGACCGGATCGTCGACATCATCGGCGACACCCTCGGCGAGGCCGCCGCCCACCTTCCCACCGCCTGATCCGCACTCACACATACGAGGTTTTCACGCCCATGACGACCACCGACGTCGCCCCCTACACCATCGGCCCCGTGACCTGCGCCCCCGGCGAACGCGCCCAGGGCCTGATCCCGGTCGGCGCCCACTCCTACGGCGTCCAGCTCGGCATCCCGCTGCTCGTCGTCAACGGCACCACCCCCGGCCCGGTGCTGTGCGTGGACGGCGGCATCCACGGCGACGAGTACGAGGGCATGGAGGCCGTCCGCCGCGCCGTCGCCGCCACCGACCCCGGCACGCTGCGCGGCACCCTCGTCGGCATCCCCTGCATGAACACCCCGGCCTTCGAGGCCGGAGCCCGCACCAGTGGCCTCGACCACGCCAACCTCAACCGCATCTTCCCCGGCGACGCGGACGGCTCGTACTCGCTGCGGCTGGCCGCCACCTTCGTCGACCAGATCATCCCCGTCATCGACGCCCTGGTGGACCTGCACACCGGCGGCACCTTCGGGGAAATCGCGCCGCTGACCATCGTCCAGGGCGGCTTCGAGGAACTGGCCACCCCCATCGGGCTGGCCGCCGGACACGAGCTGATCTGGAAGGGCGGCTCCTGGGGCGGTACGGCCCGGCTGTCCACCCTCCAGGCGGGCAAGCCCGCCATCACCATCGAGGCGGGCGGCGGTACGTACCGCGAGGAGACCGTGGACCTCCACCTGGGCTCGGTCCGCAACATCATGCGCCAACTGGGCATGATCGAGGGCGACGCCGAACTGCGCACCGGCTACACGGCGGTGAGCGGCACGTTCGCCCGCTCCACT
>Ga0307508_10004164_pt1 | contig 14228 bp, 15 predicted proteins | sample 9_EM_MG_FD_203089 | JGI IMG/M metagenome (GOLD analysis project Ga0307508, IMG submission 203089) | Populus trichocarpa ectomycorrhiza microbial communities from riparian zone in the Pacific Northwest, United States - 9_EM | ecosystem: Host-associated > Plants > Roots > Unclassified | place... | reverse complement strand
AAGGTCGAACCGGGCTGGCGCTTGGCCTGCACGACGTGGTCGAACTGCTCGCGCGCGAAGTCGGGGCTGCCGACCCAGGCGCGCACCGCACCGGTGGTCGGGTCGATCGCGACGAAGCCGGCGGACAGCCGCGTCTTCTCGTCGCGCAGCCGGTTCATCAGCTCGGTGTCGGCGAGCACCTTCGCCAGCGCCTGCGCCTCGCTCGCGCCGGCCTGGCGCGCGCTGCGGTAGGCCGGCGTGTCGCGCGCCATCTCGGCCAGCAGGCTGGCGTGCTCGCGCCAGAACAGCGCGAACGGCGCCGCCGGCTCAGCGCCCTTCTTGGCCGTGCGGGCAGCGCCGCTCCACTCGCTGGCGGCGATGCCTTGCAGCTTGGCGAGCTGCTGCACGACGGCGTCCTGCGCGAGCTTCTGCAGCCGCGCATCGAGCGTGGTGCGGATCACCAGGCCGTCGGTGTCGAGGTCGACATCGTGCGCATCGGCCCAGTCGACGAGCTGTTCGCGCACGTGTGCGACAAAGTGCCGCGCCTGGCCGATGCCGCCATCCTCAGGCCGCGTGAACGACAGCACCAGCGGCTGCAGGCGCAGCTGCTCGTAGCGCGCAGGCGTCAGGTTGCCGCGCTTAACCATCTGCGCCATCACGACGTTGCGGCGCAGCCGCGCGCGCTCGGCGTTGCGCACCGGGTTGTAGCGCTGTGAGCCTTTGAGCATGCCGACCAGCGTCGCGCACTGCGCGGTGTCGAGCTGCGATGCCGGCTTGTCGAAGTAGGTGCGCGCGGCCATCTCGATGCCGCGCACGTTGTAGAAGAACGGCGCGCTGTTCAGGTAGCTCTCGAGGATCTGCGCCTTCGAGCTGCTGCGCTCCAGCCGCAGCGCGGTGATGGCCTCGCGCAGCTTGCGGTTCATGCTGACCTCGCTGCCGATCTCCTGCGGGAAGAGGTTGCGCGCGAGCTGCTGCGTGATCGTCGAGCCGCCTTGCCAGCGGCCTTGCAGAATGCCCCAGGCCGAGCCGACGATGCGCACCGGGTCGAGGCCGTGGTGCTCGTAGAAGCGCTTGTCCTCGGTCGCGATCAGCGCGTTGATGAGATCGGGCGACACGTCTTTCAGCGGCACCGGCGCCTGGTAGGCGGTCGAGAAGCGGCCGATCACCTCGCCGTCGCTCGACAGGATCACGCTGGCGCGCACCGCCTGCGCGCGCTTGAGCTGCTCGACGTCGGGCGTGGTGTAGACCAGCACGCCGATGTAGGCGGCGAAGGCAGCCGTGCCGGCGGCGGCGCCCCAGGCGGCCCAGATGAGGATGCGCCTGAGGCGGCTAGTTTCGGATGGGTTCACGGCAGAATCGTTGATGTCACGGGCGTGATGGTGGCACAGCTGGCGCGGGCCTTGTACCCGTGTGTAGTCAACGCCGCAGCCGGCCAGCGCGTTGGCTTTGTCGGAGAATGCCGCCCACCGCTGAACTTTTCCGGCCCGGGCCGGTCTGTCGCCAGCCCTCCGCCACCACAAGGACCTTGAACGTGAACCGTCGCGATTTCTCCGCCGCCCTCGTCGCCACCAGCTTCGGCGCCGCCGCCCTGCCGCTCACCGCCTCGGCCCAGGCCGGCACGCCGACCGAGGGCCAGCAGTTCGCGAAGGTCGAGCCGCCGGTGCCGCCGCTGGCGCCGGGCAAGATCGAAGTGCTCGAGTTCTTCTCGTACGCGTGCCCGCATTGCAATGCGTTCGAGCCCACCGTCGAGGCCTGGTCCAAGAAGCTGCCGGCCGATGTGGTGTTCCATCGCGTGCCCGCGCCGTTCCTGATGAACGCCGAGAACTTCATGCGCACCTATTACGCGCTCGAGACCATGAACCAGGTGAGCGCGATGCAGCGCAAGGTCTTCGCCGCGGTGCACGTCGAGCGCCTGCACCTCGACAAGCCCGCCGACATCGCCGCGCTGATGACCAAGAACGGCGTCGACGGCGCCAAGTTCCTCGACGTATTCAACTCGTTCTCGGTAGCGAACAGCGTCACGCGCGCCAAGAAGCTCGCTGCGGCCTACAAGCTCGACAGCGTGCCGACCATGATGGTGAACGGGCACTTCAGCACCTCGCCGGCGCAGTCCGGCGGACTGGAGCAAACCATGGCTGTCGTCGACTACCTGATCCAGCGCTCCCGCAAAGGCTGAGTTCGGAGCCGAGTTCAGCGCCGGCTCTTCGCCTTGCGCGAATCGAACTCGGCGAGCTGCGCCTTCAGCAGCAGCATCAGCACCCGCGCGGTCTCTTCGCTGAACTGCAGCACCGTGGTCGGCACGCCGTCGTCGCGCGCCGCGGCGGGCTGAACCAGCGCGTCGATCTGCGCGCGGATCAGGCCGTTGCTGTTGTTCATCGCCTTGACGCGTTGAATCTCGATGTTCCAGGTCTTCAAGCCAACACCTCCAGGAGTTCTGCTTCATCGTCGCGCGCCTCGGCACGCGGCTGGGTCGCGAGGCCGAGCCTCGCGCTCACGAGTTGCGGGTCATTGATCGTGCGCACCGCGGCGTAGGCCGCCTCGGCTTGCGGGTGGCGGCGGCGCAGGTAGTTCAGCCATTGCTTCAGGCGGCCGGCGCGGGCGCGTGGCTCGATGTGGCCGCACACGAGCACCCAGAACGCCGCGAGCAACGGCTGCAGTTCGAGCCAGCTCAACCCGGCGTGGCCGCCGCGCGCATCGGCAACGATCGCCAGCGCCAGCCCCGGGTCGCTGACCATGCCGCGGCCCAGCATCAGCGTGTCGCAGCCCGAGAGTTCGCGGGCACGCAAGGCATCCGCCACGCTCCAGATCTCGCCGTTTGCGATCACCGGGATGGCCACCGCTTCGCGTACCGCCGCGATGCGCTCCCAGTACGCCGGCGGCCGGTAGCCATCGGCCTTGGTACGTGCGTGCACGACCAGTTCATCCGCACCGCCGCTGACGATCGCCTGCGCGCAGGCCAGCGTGCGGCTGTCGTCGTTGAAGCCGAGCCGCATCTTGGCCGAGACCGGCATCGCCGCCGGCACCGCGCGCCGCACCGCGCCGACGATGCGTGCGATCAGTTCGGGGTCTTCGAGCAAGGCCGCGCCGCCGCCGTGGCGGTTCACGATCTTCGCCGGGCAGCCGAAGTTCAGGTCGATGCCGGCCGGCCCCAGGCCCGCGAGGCGCGCCGCGTTCTCGGCCAGGCACACCGGGTCCGAGCCCATCAGCTGCGCGCGCACCGGCACGCCGGCCGGCGTGCGGCCACCGTGCTTCAGCTCGGGCACGACGCGCGTGAACACGCGCTCGGGCAGCAGCGTGCCGGTGACGCGAATGAACTCGGCAACGCAACGGTCGATGCCGCCGGCGCGCGTCAGGACGTCGCGCAGCGTGAAATCGAGCAGCCCCTCCATCGGGGCGAGCAGCAAGGTCATTCGGGGTGTGGGTCGGCGGTGCGGTCCGCTAGTGTAAGAACCCCGTGGCGGCCGGGCCGCGGGCTTTCCGATAAAGTCGCCGCGACCCGTTCTACAGGAAAGCATCGAGATGAACCTGATCTACGTCGGCGACCCCATGTGCTCATGGTGCTACGGCTTCGCCGCGCCACTCGACCAGCTGCTGGCCGACCCGCAGGACGCCGCGCCCTTGCAGCTCGCGCTCGTGATGGGCGGCCTGCGCCCGTTCACGACCGAGCCGATCACGGCCGAGCGCGCGAACGAGCTCGCCGGTCACTGGCACCATGTCGCACAGGCCAGCGGCCAGCCGTTCACACCGGCGCCCGACACCGCGATGCACCAGCCGGGCTTCGTCTACGACACCGAACCCGCGAGCCGCGCCACCGTGACGGTGCGCAGCCTGTGGCCCCAACTCGTCTGGCGCTACTTCAAGGCGGTGCAGCACGCGTTCTATGCCGAGGGCCGCAACGTCACCGAGCCGGGCGTGCTGGCCGACATCGCCGAGGCGCTCGGCATCTCGCGCAGCGGCTTTGCGAAGGCTTTCGCATCGCAGGCGATGCGCGACGCAACACTGGCGGACTTCCAGCAATCGCAGGCCTGGGGCGTGCGCGGCTTCCCAACGCTGGTGGCCGAACACGGCGACCACCTGCACCTGGTCGGCAGCGGCTTCATGCCGATAGACGCGCTGCGCGCCGCGCTCAGCGGCGCCGGGGCCGGGGCCGACCATCACACGCACTGAATCGCTCAGTCAATCACTCATTCATTCGACAACCGGACTTCCCGATGACCTTCAAATCGATCGCTCTCGCGACCACATTGATCTCGTTCAGCGCCTTCGCGCAACCCGACTTGGCGGCCACCGCTGCGAAGGAAAAGGGGGCGATCGTCACGCCCAGCGGCCTGGTGTACCGCGCGCTGCGCGAGGGCAGCGGCGCCAGCCCGAGCGCGGCCGATACCGTCAAGGTGCACTACCGCGGCACGCTCGCGGACGGCACCGAGTTCGACAGCTCGTACAAGCGCAACGCGCCGGCGCAGTTCCCGCTCGGCGGTGTGATCCCATGCTGGACCGAAGGCGTGCAGCGCATGAAGGTCGGCGGCAAGGCCCAGCTCGTGTGCCCTGCCGCCATCGCCTACGGCGCGCGCGGCGCCGGCGGGCTAATCCCGCCGAACGCCACGCTGAAGTTCGAGATCGAGTTGCTCGCGGTCGCCAAGCGCTGAATCGGCGCCGGCAACCCGAGCCGGCGATCGAACTACTTCTTGGTCGGGTCGACCGTCAACTGGTTGTCGACGCTCGCAACGCCCTTGACGCCAGCGGCCAGCGTCGTCGCGTGTTCCTTCGCAGCCATCGACGGGGCCGTGCCGCGCAGCGCCACGCGGCCGTTGTCGGTGTCGACATTGACCTGCATCGCGCTGAGCTCGGAGTCCTTGGCCATCTCGGTCTTCACGGTGGTCGTGATGACCGCGTCGTCGACCTTGTTGCCCATCTTCTGCGCGGTGTCCTTGGCTTCATTGCCGAGCTGCCGCGTCTTCTGATCGGCCTGCGCCATGGTGCTGTCGCCGTTGTCCTTCACGGCGTTCGGGTCCGGCTTGTTGCAACCCGCCATCGTCAGCGAGGCCGCTACCGCGGCGATCGCCGTCATCGTCAAGAGTCGTGAGTTCATGATGAGAATCTCCTCTCGTGCGGCCGGTTGGAGCCGACCTAACCACAGGCCATCTGCACCTTCATCAAACAGTGCAGTGGAAGTGATTCAACGATAGAAGCCTCGCCTTGGGCCGACAGTCGGTCGCGGTGAGCTTCGGCTGTCGGACGATACCCACACCGGGTGCGGGCTGATCGTCGAGTTTGAGCCTCGGCTCAGTGCGCCAGCGTCGGCAGCACCGTCGGGTACGCGTACTCGCGGCCGATCACGGCGCGGGCATAGAGGTAGTTTTCGCGGGCCCGTTCGCTGAGTGCGTCCATCGCCACATGGCCTTGCTCATCGCACGGGAACGACAAGCCACGGCCTTCGTTGAACAGCGACTGGAACCTGATCTCGTATGAAGCTTGATTCATGATGTTTCGTGCTCCTGCGGCATGGCCGGCGTGTGCTTCAACTATCGGCGACGCTGCGGCCAGCTGCTGTCGGGCCGTCGCGCTGCGTCGTGTCAGTGAAACTCCAATGTCTACGTCAGCTATAACGGTATACGGATAATCGGGGATGACCGAGCCACACAACATCCATCATTCAAGGGATGGGTTTGCCACCCTCCCGCTGCCATCCTCTCAACTCGCGAACCTGACGCAGCTCGGCTATCTGGCCATGACGCCGGTGCAATCGGCGAGCCTGCCCGATGCGCTGGCCGGGCACGATTTGATCGTGCAGGCCAAGACCGGCAGCGGCAAGACCGCGGCCTTCGCGCTCGCGCTGCTGGCCACGCTGGACCAATCGAACAACGCGGTGCAGGCCCTCGTGCTGTGCCCGACGCGCGAGCTCGCCGACCAGGTCGCGGCCGAGGTTAGGCGCCTCGCGCGCAGCGAGGACAACATCAAGACGCTGCTGCTCTGCGGCGGCGCGCCGATGCACACGCAGCGCGCGAGCCTGGAGCACGGCGCGCACATCGTCGTCGGCACGCCGGGCCGCATCATCGACCACCTGACGCGCGGCACGCTGCAGCTCGCGGCATTGAAGACGCTGGTGCTCGACGAGGCCGATCGCATGCTCGACATGGGCTTCTTCGACGACATCGCGACGATCGCGAAGCAGTGCCCGAAGCAGCGCCAGACCCTGCTGTTCTCGGCCACCTACCCCGAGGGCATCGCGCAGCTGAGCCAGCAGTTCATGCGCACGCCGAAGACCGTGAAGGTGGACGCGCAACACGCGGCCGGCAAGATCGCGCAGCGTTTCTACGAGGTGCGCGACGACGAGCGGCTGCACACCGTCTCGCGGCTGCTCGCGCACTTCCGGCCGGTCAGCACGATCGCGTTCTGCAACACGCGCCAGCAGTGCCGCGACCTCGTCGACGTGCTGGTCGCACAGGGCTTTTCGGCCAGTGCGCTGCACGGCGAACTTGAGCAGCGCGACCGCGATCAGGTGTTGATCCAGTTCGCGAACCGCAGCTGCTCGGTGCTGGTCGCGACCGACGTGGCGGCGCGCGGGCTCGACATCGCGCAGCTCGAAGCGGTGATCAACGTCGACATCACGCCCGACCCGCAGGTGCACATCCACCGCATCGGCCGCACCGGGCGCGTCGACGCGCAAGGCCTGGCGCTGAGCCTGGCAAGCCTCGACGAGATGGGCAGCGTCGGCAAGATCGAGCAGGTGCAAGGCACCGAGACCGAGTGGCACCCGCTGAGCGAGCTGACGCCCGCACCGGGCGGCCGCTTGCAGGCACCGATGGTGACGCTGCACATCATGGGCGGCCGCAAGGAGAAGATCCGCCCTGGCGACGTGCTGGGCGCGCTCACCGGCGAGGCCGGCTTCAGCAGCAGCCAGGTCGGCAAGATCGTCGTCAACGAGTTCTCGACCTATGTCGCGGTCGACCGGCAGATCGCCGACCAGGCGGTGAAGCGGCTCGCGGCCGGCAAGGTGAAGGGCAAGAAGGTCAAGGTGCGGCGCCTGGTCGAATAGACGCACGCCGCGTCTGTCGCGCCGCGGACGACGCAGGCATGCGGCGCTCGCCTACAGACGCGGATGTGCGGCGGCGCCAGAGTGCTTGCCATGACGCGCAAACCTGTCGGTCTCGCGATCGCCCTGGCCCTCACGCTGGTGCTCGTGCTCGCCAGCCTCTCGCTCACCGCCTGCGGCGAAGTCGCCCGCCTGCCGGTCTCGGCAGGCACCGGGCCGACCCCGACGCTGCCCGAGCCGACCAAGACGCTGCTGCCGACCGTCAACATCGCGCCCGCCCAGGGCTGGGCGCCGGGCACGACGCCGGTGGCGGCAAGCGGCACGGCGGTGAATCCATTCGCCACCGGGCTCGATCACCCGCGCTGGCTGTATGTGCTGCCCAACGGCGACGTGCTGGTGGCCGAATCGAACGCGCCGCCCAAGCCCGATGACGCGAAGGGCATTCGCGGCTGGGTCATGGGCCTGGTGATGAAGCGCGCCGGTGCCGCCCCGAAAAGCGCGAACCGCATCACGCTGCTGCGCGATGCGGATGGCGACGGCGTGGCCGAGACGCGCAGCGTGTTCCTCGAGAACCTCGCATCGCCGATCGGCATGGCGCTGATCGGCAACACGCTGTTTGTAGCGAACACGGACTCGATCGTGCGCTTCCCGTACACGACCGGCGCGACGCGCATCACCGCACCGGCACAGCATCTCGTCGAGCTGCCGGCCGGCCCGATCAACCACCACTGGACCAAGAACATCATCGCGAGCAGCGATGGCCGCAAGCTCTACGCAACCGTCGGCTCGAACAGCAACGTCGCCGAGAACGGCATGGCCGCCGAAGAGGGCCGCGCCGCGATCTGGGAGATCGACGCCGCGACCGGCGAACACCGCGTCTTCGCCAGCGGCATCCGCAACCCCAACGGCATGGCCTGGGAGCCCAGCACCGGCGCACTCTGGACCGTGGCGAACGAGCGCGACGAACTCGGCAGCGACCTGGTGCCCGACTACCTCACGTCGGTGCGCGACGGCGGCTTCTACGGCTGGCCATACAGCTACTACGGCACGCATGTCGACGCGCGGGTGCAGCCGCCCCGCCCCGATCTGGTCGCGACAGCGATTGCGCCGGACTACGCGCTCGGGCCGCACACCGCATCGCTGGGGCTGGTGGCCGCGAGCGGCACGAGCTTGCCGGCGCGCTTTGCCAGCGGCATGTTCGTCGGCCAACACGGCTCCTGGAATCGCCAGCCGCTGAGCGGCTACAAGGTGGTCTTCGTGCCCTTCAGCGCCGGGCGGCCGAGCGGTGAACCGATTGACGTGCTGACCGGCTTTCTGAGCGAGGACGACAAGGCCAACGGCCGGCCGGTCGGTGTCGCGATCGACAAGCGCGGCGCGCTGTTGGTGGCCGACGACGTCGGCAACGCGATCTGGCGCGTCAGTGCAGCGACACCGCGATGAGTGTGGAATCATCGGCGCTCGCCGTACCGAGAAATCGGCCGATCGCTACCGCCCCGAGGACCGCCTTTGCACATCGATTCATCCCACCGCGCGATGCAGCTCGTCGCGGTGATGGAAGCCGTGAAAGGCTTCATCGTTTTAGGCGCCGGCTTCGGCCTGCTGACACTGCTGCACCGCGACGTGGCGCACATCGCCGTGTCGCTGGTGACACGCTTGCACATCGACCCCGAGCAGCACTACGCCGGCGTCTTCCTCGAGGCAGCCGAGCACATCACCGATGCGCGTCTGTGGGGTCTGGCAGCGCTGGCGCTGCTGTATTCGGCGCTCCGGTTGGCCGAAGGCTACGGCCTGTGGTTCGAGCGCCGCTGGGGCAAGTGGCTGGGCGTGCTCAGCGGCGGCTTCTACGTGCCGATCGAGGTCTACGAGCTCTGGCACAAGCCGAGCTGGATCAAGGCCGCGACGCTCACGCTCAACGTCGCCGTCGTCGTCTACCTGGTCTGGACGCTACAGCGGGGTCGCGTCACAAGCGTCACAACTTAGCTTAGCTAAGCGCCCACCGCCGCGAGCGCCGGCTCGTCGTCGTCCTCCTCGCCAAGGAAGCCGCCGCTCTGGTGCGCCCACAGCCGCGCGTAGAGCCCGTTGTGGGCGAGCAGGCTGCGGTGGTCGCCCTGTTCGACGATGCGGCCCTTGTCGAGCACGATCAGGCGGTCCATCGCGGCGATCGTCGACAGGCGGTGCGCGATCGCGACCACGGTCTTGCCTTCCATCAGCTTGTACAGGCTGGCCTGGATCGCCGATTCGACTTCGGAGTCAAGCGCACTCGTCGCCTCGTCGAGCAGCAGGATGGGCGCGTCCTTCAGCATCACGCGCGCGATCGCGATGCGCTGGCGCTGCCCGCCCGAGAGCTTGACGCCGCGCTCGCCCACGTGCGCGTCGTAGCCCTGGCGACCTTTCGGGTCGGTCAGCTGCTGCACGAACTCGTGCGCCTCGGCGCGCCGCGCCGCCGCGATCATCGCCGCGTCGTCGGCGGCCGGGCGGCCGTAGAGAATGTTGTCGCGTACCGAGCGGTGCAGCAGCGAGGTGTCCTGCGTGACCATGCCGACCTGCGCGCGCAGGCTGTCCTGCGTGACCTGCGAGATGTCCTGCCCGTCGATCAGCACGCGGCCGTCGGCGACGTCGTAGAAGCGCAGCAGCAGGTTCGTGATCGTCGACTTGCCGGCGCCCGAGCGGCCCACGAGCCCGATCTTCTCGCCCGGGCGGATATGCAGCGACAGCCGGTCGATCACGGCCCGTGCCTGCGGCCCGGTCGCGCCGTACGCGAAGCTGACGTTCTCGAAGCGGATGTCGCCCTGCGTCACCTGCAATGCCGCGGCGTTCGGCTCGTCGACCACCGCGTGCAGCTTCGACAAGGTGCCCATGCCGTCCTGCACCGTGCCGATGTGCTCGAACAGCGACGACATCTCCCACATGATCCAGTGCGAGATGCCGTTCAGGCGCAGCGCCATCGCGGTCGCCGCAGCCACCGCGCCAATGCCCAGCTGGCCGTGCGACCACAGCCACAGCGTCGTGCCGGTCGTCGCGATGATCAGCAGCATCGCGAGCAGGTGGTTGACGATCTCGAACGCGCTGACCAGCCGCATCTGCCCATAGGCCGTGACCATGAATTCCTGCATCGCCGTCTTCGCAAAACTGGCCTCGCGGTGCGCATGCGAGAACAGCTTGACGGTCGCGATGTTGGTGTAGGCATCGGTGATGCGGCCGGTCATCAGCGAGCGCGCGTCGGCCTGCTGCTGCGAGACGCGACCCATGCGCGGCACGAAGAACCACAGCGCCGACACGTACAGCACCAGCCAACCGCCGAACGGCAGCAGCAGCCACAGGTCGAAGGCGCCGACCACCGCAGCCATCGTCACGAAGTAGATGATGACGAAGACGAGGATGTCGCACAGGATCATCATCACGTCGCGCGCGGCCAGCGCCGTCTGCATCACCTTCGCGGCGATGCGGCCGGCGAACTCGTCCTGGTAGAAGGCCATGCTCTGGCCGAGCATCAGGCGATGGAAGTTCCAGCGCAACCGCATCGGCAGGTTGCCCGCCAGGGCCTGGTGCTTGAACAAGGTCTGGAGCGCGATCAGCAGCGGGCTCGCGAGCAGCACGCCCAGCAGCAGCAACAGGTGGCCGCGCTGCTGCGACCACAGCTGCGCGGGTTCGACCTTGGCGAGCCAGTCGACGATGCGCCCCATCATGCTGAACAGCAGCGCTTCGAACACACCGCACCCGGCGGTGAACAAGGTCATCGCGGCAATTGCCGGCCGCGCGCCCTTCGTGCACGACCACACGAACGGAAAGAAGCCGCGCGGCGGCGCCGCGACGCGGTCGTTCGGATAGGGGTCGAGCAGCTTCTCGAAGGCGGCAAACAAGCGGGGCTCCGTGCGCAAAGTCGGCAAGGTTAGCCGATCGCCGGCCCGTCTGCGCAGCGCGCCATTGCGGTGCGATCCGGTGCGAATTCGCACGTTAGAAGTGCCTCCCCACATCGGAATGCCCTTGATTCGAGCATGACCTAGGGTTTTCCCTTAAACTAGCGGCCTCATCAACCAAAGAGCAATGTCATGTCTTCCCTCATCCAGTCGATCAAGAGCCTGTTCAACGCGTCGGCGAGCCCGGCCCAGGATCGCGACGACCAGTACCTGGCCGAATCCGCCGACATCTATGACCTCGAGCGCCGCATGCGCCAGGTCGATTCCGGTCGCCACAACCTGTACGCCATCGGCTCCTACGGCATCTTCATGCGCTGATCGGGCCGGCGCGGCGCTGAGATAAAACGAAACACAGCGATACCGCGCCGAGAAGACCGCATGCCCTTGCGTGGGCACGATGAGCACTGTTCATCAATCACGCAAGGAACATCATGCGACCCTGGATCAAGCGAACCCTCATCGGCGTGTTCGGCGCCTCCATCCTGATCGGCGGCCTCTCGGCCTGCAGCCACTACCACCACGGCGGCGACTGGCAGGCGAGCGACGCCGACTCGGCGAAGATGCGCGAGCGCATGCTCGAACGCGTCGGCAAGGAGCTCGCCCTCGACGACGCGCAAAAGCAGCGCCTGGTCATGCTGGCCGACAAACTCAAGGAACAGCGCGCCGCACTGGTCGGCAGCACCACCGACCCGCGCGCCGAATTTCAGGCACTGGTGGCCGGCCCGAAGTTCGAGCGCGACCGCGCGCAGAACCTCGTGACAGCCAAGACCGACGCGCTGCGCAGCAAGAGCCCCGAGGTGATCGCGGCCGCTGCCGACTTCTTCGACGGCCTGAAGCCGGAGCAACAGCAAAAGGTGCGCGAGTTCCTCAACAAGCGCCACCACGGCTGGCGGGGCTGAAGGTCAAAGCGGCGCACGACACAATCGCGAGATGCGCCGCATCCTGCTGATCGACGACGACAAGCTGCTCGCCGCCCCGCTGGCGAGCTTCTTCAAGCGCTTCGAGTTCGAGCTCGACAGCGCATCGACACCGAGCGCGGGTCTGGCGAAGCTGCGTGCGCAGGCCTTCGACGCGGCGATCCTCGACGTGATGCTGCCCGAGATGGACGGCTTCGCGCTGTGCCGCGCGATCCGCCGCGAGAGCGACATCCCCATCATCATGCTCACCGCCCGCGGCGACGTGATGGACCGCGTCATCGGCCTCGAGATCGGCGCCGACGACTACCTGCCCAAGCCCTTCGAGCCGCGCGAACTACTCGCGCGCCTGCAGACCGTGCTGCGGCGCGCGCGCGTACCCGCCGCGGCGAAGACCTCGCTCGCGTTCGACGGCATCGTCGTCGACCTCGAGCGCCGCCAGGTGCTGCGCCTGGGCAGCGCCGTCGAGCTCACCAGCACCGAGTTCGACCTGCTGGCCTTGCTCGCGAGCGAGCCGCAGAAAGTCTTCAGCCGCGACGACATCCTGAATCGCCTGCGCGGTGTCGAGGCCGAGCTGCAGACGCGCGCGGTAGACATCCTCGTGAGCCGCTTGCGCAAGAAGCTCGAGCCGCTCGACTGCATCAAGACCTTGCGCAACGCCGGCTACACCTTCGCCGGAGCACGCGCGTGATGACGAAGCCTGGCGCCGAACCGCGCATCCGGCGCTGGCGACGCTCGCTGGGCGCGCGCCTGATCGGCCTCTTCCTGCTGCTCGCGTTCGGCATGGTCGTGACCTTCGTGGTCGGCATGCAGTCGGCGCTGCGCTTCGGCTGGCAGGACTACGTGCGCCCGCTGGTCGCCGACTACGTCGACACGCTCACCGCCGAGATCGGCACGCCGCCCGATGTGGCGCGCGCACAGGCGTTGACCGCGCGCCTGCCGCTGCGCATACGCATCGACGGGCCGGTCGTGAACTGGTCGTCGGACCCGCGCGATGGGCGCGATGCGCGCGACGACGAGCGCAACGCCCGCCACCACACCAACCCGGACATCTGGCGGCCGGTTCGCCTGCTCAGCGACGGCCACCGCATCCGGTTCGGCCTCGCCAGCATCGTGCGCGACGATGCGCCCGAAGACCGGCCGCGCCTGATCGGCTGGGCCACGCTGGCGACGCTGCTGCTGCTCACCGCGCTGGCGTATCGCACCGTGCGGCGGCTGCTGCGCCCGCTCGACGACATCCGCGCCGGCGCATTGCGCTACGGCGCCGGCGACTTCTCGCAGCCCATCGTGCCGCGTCGGCCGGACGAGCTCGGCGAGCTCGCCCGCCAGATCAACCGCATGGCCGACGGCCTGCACGGCATGCTCAACGCCAAGCGCGAACTGCTGCTCGCGATCAGCCACGAACTGCGCTCGCCGCTGACGCGCGCGCGGCTCAACGCCGAGCTGGTCGACCACAGCGAAGCGCGCGACGCGCTGCTGCACGACCTGTCGGAGATGCGCGACCTGATCACCGACCTGCTCGAAAGCGAGCGGCTCGCGGCCGGCCACGCCGCGCTGCACACCGAGCCCGTCGACGTCAACGCGCTGGTGCGCGACCTGCTCGAGACCTCGTTCGACGGCCGCGCCATCGACACCGCGCTGGCTGCGTCGCTGCCCATGCTGCAACTCGACCGCACGCGCATGCGCCTGCTGCTGCGCAACCTGCTCGACAACGCGCTGCGCCACAGCGCAGAGGTGAGTACGGCGCCGCAGATTCGCACCTCGATGCAGGGAGGCGCATTGCACATCGTCGTGCGCGACCACGGCCCCGGTGTCGCCGAGGCCGAGCTGGCACACCTGACCGAGGCCTTCTACCGCACCGACTCGGCGCGGCTGCGCAGCACCGGCGGCGTCGGGCTCGGGCTGCACTTGTGCGCACTGATCGCGCAGGCGCATGGCGGGCAGCTCACGCTGCGCAACGCGACGCCTGGCCTGGAGGCCGAGCTGCTGCTGCCGTCTTCGACTACTTCGGCTTGACCTTCTCCCAGTCGCGCAGCGCGGCCAGCGTCTTCTCGACGTGCTTGCTCGGGTTCAGGCTCTGGTAGTTGTAGACGATGGAGTGATCGGGCGCGATCACATACGACACGCGGTTCGCGTAGTCCGGCATGATCATCATCACGGCGTCGTAGGACTTGATCACCGTCTTGCCCGAGTCGCTCGCCACCGCAAACTTGCCCTGGCAGGCCTGGGTCGAGAACTTCAGCTGGGTCTCGATGTCGTCGGTCGAGACGCCGATCACGGTCGCGCCGAGCGCTTCGAATTTGCCGATCGCTTCGGCAAACTCATGCGCCTCGGCCGAGCAGCCGGACGAGAACGCGGCCGGGAAGAAGTACAGCACCACCGGCC
>Ga0307508_10004163_pt1 | contig 14229 bp, 18 predicted proteins | sample 9_EM_MG_FD_203089 | JGI IMG/M metagenome (GOLD analysis project Ga0307508, IMG submission 203089) | Populus trichocarpa ectomycorrhiza microbial communities from riparian zone in the Pacific Northwest, United States - 9_EM | ecosystem: Host-associated > Plants > Roots > Unclassified | place... | reverse complement strand
GGCGTTTGACTGGAGAATACAGTGTTGAGCCTAAAAAAGTGAAGATGACTCCTTTGGACAATCACCGAAACAAAACGCGCATACCAATCTATGGACAGCTGATCGGCCAGCGAGCATGGGATAACGATCCGCTGGTGCTCCTATGTATGCGAGAGATGAATGAATCTATTACTCTGCTTGTTTTCGCTGGTGGTCGCTCACCTGTTCAGTCTTTTTACCCTTTATGATCGCTCGCGACAACAGGGCAAGGTTTTCGACTGTTACCTCTCTCCACTGCTGCGCTAGAGCCGCGAGTTAGATATGTCGAGTATTGTTGCGCCTCATGAGGTCACTGGCAGAAACATACCATACAGGATGTCGTTGTAAACTTGGAAGAGGCTCTGTGCGTGCCGTGGATACAGCCTGCACATTTCTGCCACCGCTGGGTACTACGTGAAAGCCATATCAGCAGGTCGTCCAATTGAGAAGGCAATATGTCGGTACAGAAGCATGCGATTCCATCGTGAAACAAGCACGCGTCGTTAAGAGAAAGACGCGATCAGCTTGCGGAATAAAAATCAATGTCCAGAACGAGAACAGGTCCACATGCAAAAGTGGAGGACCGGGGAATTGAACCCCGGGCCTCGCGCAGTCACCAAATATGCGAAGCGCGCGCTCTACCAACTGAGCTAGCCCCCCAGCCTCCAGAGCTAGCTATCTAGGTTCCTTGCAAGCGGCTCAAGTTTTGTTGTATCTCGTTCATGTTTTTTCTCATCACACGCAACCAGGTGTTTAACAATAAGAACCATGCATAGGGCCGGAGTGCCAGATTTTCCGGATTCTGCACTGGTACCATCAGGTAGCTCTCATCTACTCACTTACCTATCGGAGGTTGGTTCGTCACCTTGGGCGGACGACGGAGCGAAACTTAAGATTGGGTGCGGAATGGAAGCTACTCGCGTTTCAACTCACCTTGCGCTCGTAAACACCTGGTGCTTCGAGCTGTAAATAAAAACAGTTAGGCCAGGGTTCAGTATTTGTGGCCAGTCTTACAATGTTCGGGAGGTCACGGAAGTGAATATTGAATGGATGGAAATGCAGTTCAACAAGGACAATCTTGGGCGAATTGATGCGACATTTTGTTGCGAACCCCTCTTGCCTCCCGCGCGCCCCATTGGCTCGCCTGTTTACTTCTCGCTAATAGTGCTGGTCTAGGCATTTATCCTTGATGCGATCTATGACGACGTTGTGGAGGGTGGTGTCAGATCGTAGCACCCTGTCACCTCCCGCAGAAGCAGTGGCGCTCAAAATACCTGAGGATTTAATAGCGCCTCTTCTATGCGGTCATTCCTTACGCCTCTGCTTCCGTTCACCAAGTCCTACTGCGCATTGCCATGACCTCGGCGATTCGTTCCGCCCCATTTGACTCTCGTGCTACGGTGAGCAAGCCGCAGACTGCAATATTTTGTTTGAAACCTGGGTATCATCTTACGAATTTCGTATCAAGCCTTCCCTCGGCCGCACAAATGTTCTGGGCGATGCTGCAGCATCAACTATACTCCAAGCAGGTGAAAACGTCGAGCCTCATAATTCAAGGAGCAAATTTCGAAAGGTAGCCAAGTTGTTTCATAAACTTCAGGTTAAGCGAAAGAAGGATGTGAGATATTTCCCAATAGTTTCCAGTCAACTATTTTCTGAAGTGGAGGTCCTCATATCTCATAGGTTCAAGTTCCGGCGACAAGGTTCCCCCCCCCCGAGCTACACCCCTCCCTCACCGAAATACACGCTCCGCTTTTAGTGGTACAGATGTGTCGTACATAGCCTACAGCAGTGCAGGATCGTCTTCTGCGTCTTCTTCTATGGTTCCACATACGCGGTCGAACAGCCAAACATTTGGCATCTCATTTAGCAATGTGTCTCGCTCTACTGCTGGCTCATCGATATTCAAACGTGGAAAGGCATTTGATATCAATCATTTCAGCGTGTCGTGACCCCAGCGAAGCTAACGCCCACCTTCCGCCCCTCAGAAAACCCAGGCTCTTTCTTCCGAGCCATCGAGAGCGACGACGGCAGGGGCGAGCTTAACAGCCCTTACACTTGACTCTGAAAGGGGAACTTTACCGATTTCGTATGGATTCATGAACTCGTCGATTTCTGCATTCGCTCCAAGTGAAAGGATGATGAGGAATTTCGGCCCTAGCAGCAGCTCGTCTGCAGTATCGTCGTCGTCGATCCAGTTGGTGGGTTCTCTGGGCCTTCTCCCCTCGGTAGTCCTGACGAGGTGCCGGGACTCTCTTTGGGAACGTCACAACGTCCCCAACTCGTGGAAGATGATTTGGGCTGTCAAGTTGGCGCAGCGCAACGGCAAGAGGACAGCGTCTCCGTCATTTTGGTTGGTCATGAGTTAGCACCATCCGTGTTGGTAGTGCCGCCTTCCCCTTTGCCGGCGCAGCAGGACGGCTCGACAACGATAGCTGATGCGCGACGCCGTGATACAAGGGGACTGCTGACGGAACATTACGGCGAGGAACCCGAAACGCGCGACAACAGACTCCTTCAAGAGCCCTCTGTGCTGTGGCCCACGCGTGTCTCTGGGATGAATAATCACGACCTCCAGTCTGCACGCATGTCGGAGAACTCCATGATGGTGACGTCTTCTCTTTCTCCCTCTGGGATAGTGAACTCTGCAAGGGCAAGGACAGCGAGAAGATTTGCCTTGACCTTTCCGGACCTTGTACCCTCCGACTGTGAGGTGCAGCCCGATTTCACGTTTCTCTTTTTCATCACTATCGTGAGGTTTCGGTAAACCCGGCTCACCGAACGACAGAGGGACGAACCTAGCATCAATCCCGATACGGTATCCTCGCACGCCAGATGTGTTCCTCTCATAGCCATCCACAACAGCTAAGGTGCGTGAGAGAGAGCGCGTCTCAGAAGTATGCTGGATGAGCTGAGGGGAAGGAAGGAGGTGAGGTCCACGACGAGAAGAGGAAGAAACAACTCGGCGCGCGCTTACATCCCACAAGCCCGCGGCGTCGCTCGGTCACGGCGGGCGTGACGGCTGGGCGCCGGGCCCGGGCTGGGACCGTTCACGTGAGCCTAAATCTCGCGTGACAGAATTTCTCCGTCACTGTAAGGCGACAGCGACGGTCAACATCAACCCAACAGACCTGCAGTGGCAGGGGAGACGACGGCGGCGGCGAGGGGCAGCAGCAATAAGGCCACCGTGGTGGTTGCACCGCGCCGTGCGCTTCGTAATTTATTTGCAGCAGCAGATATTGCATATATTATTTCGTATATTTTATTTATTAACAGTGTTACTGTATGCGAACAGCAAAGCCATTGCCCAAGTCAGTGACCTGAAGCCCCCAAAGCGCCGAAAGACATTACGGAAGACTTCAAACTAGCCGAAGCGTCTAAGTCTTCGAAGCGCAGAACCGAGTTTCCTTTTGTGGGGAAGCAATCTGCGAGGGTGAAGTCGAATTGGCCACATTTCCCCAAGGCCAAGAGCACCTTTCCAGGCCTCGCCCGATGCGTATGAGATCCGATAATAGAGGTCAGGAGCTTGTGTTCGGCTACCAGCGCTGATCTCCTGACACGGGGAAACCGGGACTTTATAAAAAATATATGGGCCACGTCGCGTCACTTTAAGGCACAAAAGCGGCGCGTAGTGCCAATTAGGTGATAGTAAATTTTCTTTTTGGGCGCCGCGGTAAATTCTGAAGATATTGATTTTTCTCAAGTATAGCGTCGAAGTTTGACGCCAAGGATCCCTATTTTTAGAAAGGCTATTTATAATTTAATTCAGGATTTCAAGGGGGATTTCCCGAATTCCAACATTGGCTGACTCGGGTGTTGAAATGTCAAGGTTAACATGGCGCCAATAATAAATTATTTGCGCTTTAGACCCAAGGGTTTGGCGGAATTTTTCTTTTAAAATCTTATCGAAACTGGCCCGTCTTGTACAAAAAATGTATAGAGGCTGGAGAGACTGCCTAGCCTGAGAGGAGCTTTGCGAGCAATATGCCCTCTTGTTCCCAGTCCATTCTCCTGCTCCTGCTCAGCATCCCCTCCCTCCTCCCCCCCGTCATCGCCCAGCCATGTAACGTGCAGCAACCAGCCCCTCCTGAAAACTACTGCGGTAATGGGCAACTTAATCCTCCGGGAACAGTCACAACTACGTGTTGCTGGGGCGCGTGTACTGCCCCACTCTCCAACGGAGTCTGTGACGTTCAGAAAGCAACTATAAGCTGTACCGGCCCAACGTGTATTTCTGTTTCGATTGGGGTAGGCGATGCGGGTTCGGATTATACTGTTATACAAAGGGCGGCTTTGTGGGCTTCATTGCAGGCTGTGGGTGGGAAGTTGCAGGGTGGATCTGCTTGTTGCAATGCCGTTTCATGTACAGGTATGATAGGGCATCAGGTCATATGTTCATTGTCTAACATACATACCCAAACAGCCGGGCTCAACTCCAACTGTGTAGTCTCCGGTGGTCTCCCAGCATCCTCTGTAACGTGTCCCGACATCTCTACCGAAGGAACGTGCACAATCACGTCTAACACATACATCTCTTGCATAAGTCCTGGCGTTGTCGTGACAAATTGTGGCAACGCTTCTTCATCGTCGTCGTCCTCTCCAGGATCCACTTCTAATACTGGTATAAAATAACTATTCTCTCATTCCACCCGGAGACAGACTGAACCAACTTAAATAGGAAAACTGTCGTCGAGCGGCGGCGGCGGACAGACTAGTACCACAGCAGCCACATATCCTACTAACAGTGCATCCCCGTCTCAAACTACCACAACACCCTCACCTCCTGCTACCACAACACCCGCACCTGGTAACGGCCTCTCGCGGAGTGAGAAGATTGCGCTTGGCACAGGGATTCCAGGGCCCATTGTTGCGATCGTCGGACTGTGGATTGCATGGCACCACCGGCCCCAGATGCATCGGATTTGGGATATCTTGTTGCGCCTCATTCCTAGACAGCCGGAATGAGAAGTGTATTAATGGGCTCTCTAAGTTGTTCGGACATCGTTATTGATTTCGACTTTTGTGACTGACACTATTGTGATGCGATGTGATGCTGTACAATACCAATACTAATTAGTGCTATGCGCTAATGCCATCGGCTACTCAGCACCCATTTCACTTTCCAGCGTAGGCGCGAGAATTACAGACACCAGGGCCGTGCGGTGCGGGAAACACCGACACATCATGTGAACATATATCAAAAACTGAATTTTTGCCTTTTGCCTACATATGCATGAAATCAATGGGTTAATATTCTAATGTGTCGGCGCGGGGTCTACCGCTACAGACCCCTCGGTATCTCATGCTTCGTCCTCCACACGAAACTAGTAATATATCCCTATGAAAAAGAATGGTTGCACATGTTTCATCACATCTTGAGGGCTCAGACGACAGGCTCGTTCAAATGTCCGAAGATACAGTAGTGAAATATTGCCGCCTCTGAGACTATGCCAAAGGGGACATGTAACGTCTACGATTCTACATCACTAGTGACTTCACTGCAATTGTCCAGACAATTGGCTCACTATTCTTAATCCAGACCTCATCCTCAATAACATGATTGGAAGTTGACATTAAGCCGTCAAATGATGAGTCAATGTCATCTAAAAGCATTCTCAATGACGGACAACCCAAACTTAGCAGACCTGTTACATACGAAGATTCCATTCAAGCCCTGATGTGCTTAGTCTAGAACCCGCCACCCCCACGGGAAGCAGTCCACATGTGGGTCCTAGTAGCGTCCGATCTACATGGATAAAGTGCTCTCCCTAACCGACAAATATTAGCGTCGCGAAAACGTGATGATTGGACAAGACGTGCGGCGTCAAGTACCCATGCAAGGCTTTCATCTGTCAGTGCCATCATCGTCCGACGCAGTTTTCGCTGCTTGTGGAAATAGGAAAGCGTGTGAATAGATTGATCAAGTCGGCCGCCGAGTCCACCCAAAACAAGGACATTGTACTGGACACAGATTTCACCCACGTGAATAGTGCTCATCCACTTGTAACGTACCTTCGCACCGGACGCCTTTTCCTCCTCAAGTACATTAGCGAGACATTTCATTAGGTCGGTAGAGTCCTGGTCAGCATCTAGAACGACCGGAACACCCTGCATATACAGGGGATTATAAGTGCCACGGCCTGGGGCCATCTGTTGTCAGAGACGACCCACCCGCGCGGCATAATATGCGCAGATTTCAGGCCGGACTGAGTCTAAATCTCCTTTAATAAGATGTGGGATGTAGCTGCGATATACGTTAAGCCATGCGTTTCATGGTCGAATACGGCGTCCCAAAACGCACGATTCACGATCCGAATCAGTCAGAACATCATACAATCGATTGGCGCCGCCGTCGGCACAGTAGCGGAGACTGGATATCAGGTATTGAGCAGGAAAACGAGGAAAAATTTCATGAACATACGCGCAGAAGTTCCAAGCAGTATCCACAAGTTGGCGCGAGACTGGGGTATTTACGATAACGAGGGCCCAGGGAGCGTCATCCTGTACGCGGAGCTCATTCAATTGAGCAACGTATTTCGAGGAAGAGAGAAATGGGATTGTCCATTGGCGCGGAGTGGGTGACAAGGGATCCATGAACAATGAACACGACGTCGGGCATCGCGCTGGTCACGTCTGTGACACCACGACACACCAGTTTTGGAGAAGCAGCCACCATGTTGGCAGTCTCGGCATTACTCGCCGGCGCATTCTTGGCAAATGCGGCCCAGCTCCCGTTAGGTAGTGGGGTCGATCACCCTATGGGATTCGTGAGAAGCGAAGCCGTCATGAGCGCGTCCGGGAAAGAGGCAACGTTGAGTGCGTTGTCTGGCGACGAATTCACGTCGTTCACCCACCCGTCCGTCCCATCCTATGGTTTGCGCATCAAGCAGTCGCCTGCCGACTTCTGTGATTCATCCGTCAAGAGCTATACAGGCTACCTCGATGTCGATTATGGCACGAAGCACATGTTCTTCTACTTTTTCGAAAGTAGAAGCGACCCTGACAAAGACGACGTGCTTATGTGGATAAATGGTGGACCTGGATGCAGTGGGTAGACTGGTTTGCAAGACGTACAACCTATCGCTCAACATATCCACTATCGCTCAGGTTCATCCCTTGGTTTATTTATGGAACTGGGGTGCGTGAATGCCCAAGTGTCCAAGTCATATCCGCCTGATCACCAGCTCATTCACTGCATGCAGACCGTGCTCTGTCGAGGAGCCTCTGGCTAACGGCCTGAACGGCACTAAATGGAATCCACACTCATGGAATAGCAATACAAATCTGTTCTTCCTCGACCAGCCGTAAGTTTCTTGGATCAATTGACTTGGCATAATCGCACTGACTTCCTGTGCCAGTGTTGGCGTTGGTTTCTCATATGCGGATTTTGGTCAAACAGTGGGGACAACCGAGGAAGCGGCGCTGCATGTCAATGCGTTTGTAACGCTGTTCTTTGAAACCTTCTCCAAGTTTAAGGGTCGCCCTTTCCACATGTCTGGTGAGCATCGTGCAAATCACCCGCTCTGCAGCATTGTTCATGCGAGTATTTGGTGCGTTCAGGAGAGTCTTACGGAGTGAGTATCGCCTCTTGGATAATTCCAGCCCGTGGCGGGAGACAAGCTCACTCCGTCTTGTTTTCTAGGGCCGCTACCTCCCAGTTTTCGCGTCGGCTATTGTCGATAGTAACACTCGTGCCAAGGCTGAGAACCGCACAGCGATCAACCTGAAGTCTGTTTTGATTGGCAATGGCTTTACGGATTTTGTAACAATGACGCCATCATATTATGATATGATGTGCACTGCAGTGTCGGTGGAGCCCCTCGTAGATATTACCACTTGTGTCTCCATCAAAAAAGCTGTGAGTCTCGTCACAAGATCATGCCAACCTACTGAGTCCTGCGCCTCACGGCGTCCAGCTACCGCGATGTGAAGCGTGGGTCAAGAAGGAATGCCTGGATCGATTTGACGCAATCGGTTGCGGGGCGGCGTATCAGTTTTGCGAGTCGTTGATGTCTGATCCCTTTGATGCGACAGGTGCGCTACTTACTTTTAAGCCTCTGCTGGGATGATGCAACCCCACCGCTAATGTGTTGCAAGGAATGAACTATTATGACATTTCTAAGGTGAGAGCTAGACTTGAAGAAATGCAGATTTATTCACCGCTTCAGCCTGTATAGACGTGCGAAGGAGGAATCGAAGCCCTATGTGAGTCTCAATTGCCCAGCCCTAAGCTATCACGCTGATCTCAAAACCCCAGGCTACCCTGTGATCAACAGTGAGGCTCGCTGCCCCGCTATATCGCGTGCCCAATTGACCTGCTTTGCTACAGAGATAACAACATATCTGGACCAGCCTCACATCCGCAAGGTGCTTGGTGTCGATCAAAGTATTGGGAATTACTCTTCATGCAGCGAAAAAGTGGGCCGTTCTTTCGGAACACATTTGGATTCCCTCCAACCCACACATCTCTACGTTGGAGCTCTTCTGGAGCGAGAAGTCAAGATCATTATCTACGTTGGTACGTGTACTTCATTCGGCATCCTGGTTCACGAACGCACAGACAACCCTCTGATTTTGCTAGGTGTGTACGACTGGATGTGTAACTTTAAAGGCAATGAACGTTGGGTCCACGCGCTTGAGTGGACGGGAAGCGATGCCTTCAATGCGGCCAAATATAGAAAGTGGGAAGTCGATGGCAAGGCCGCAGGGGACGTCAAAAGCGCGAAAGGACTCACCTTTGCAACCGTTTTTGAAGCTGGTCATATGGTCCGTGATTCTTGAAACTGCCTGCTCAGAATTGATTACAATATTGACATTTCGACCGGGTCTCAGGTCCCTTATGATAAGCCTGTTCAAGCTCTGGCCATGCTACAGCGCTGGCTCGCAAATGGAGAGCTTGCGTAGAGATCCGCGTCGGTCCCCGCACTTCACTAGATGCCGTCTAACACCTCCCGCGGTGAGGCGTACTTCGCACACCCAGTGCGCTAGATGGATTTAGACAGCACATGATGGCCTTGGTTGCATAACGTCGATTCGAACCGGCATTTAGATACTGTACAAACATTAAACTCTATTTGTTTCTTCTTGTCACGCACTTACTGATATCACAGGACTAGTGCGGGAACCATCTTGGTATGTGTTTGGGTCGAGGCGCACAAGTTCGCGCCAAAGCTTCTTCGTGCCATGCCTCCCAAATACACCAATGCTCAATACAGAAGCAAGCTTGCGTATACCGCTGGGAATCAGCCGGCCTTCTTGCGTGCGCTGCAGGCACAGATCAGTGGCAAACCTTTACCGACTGAAGGAGGTGAGGGCGAGGACAGTGGCAGTGGCGATTGGGAACAGCTCGATGCCAACAGACCAGCCATTCCTCGTCGCCCAAATGCTCCAGATGAAGGAGCTGGTGAGCGTGATGGTAGCGTTGACGAGGATGAAGGCGACGAGAGGCCTCAAGTTATTGTGCTTAGGGAAGGAAAGCATCTTTCTGAGCTGGAAGTCATCAATGAGAAACGACGACGTATGTCCGATTTGCTAGGACTTTGATATTATGCTCACTGGTGCTGTGTTCACTCATTTCTTGACCTGTTCTTTTTGAACAGTCAAAGGATTACCACCCGTCCCGCCAAAGAAAGATCATGTCTCGCCTGATGAACCTTCTACTTCTCAAAAGTCCATCGAGGCGGCCACACCTTCCACCTCCGTCACTCAGTCAAAAGTTAGTATGGGCGCTCGTCTTACGTCGAAGCGCAAAATCGCTTCAGACGCGCAAACAACAAAAGATACCAAGTCGGCATCATCAGGCAGCAAGCCTCCGAAAAAGAAGGCTAAGAAAGAGTCTAAGAACCTCCTATCCTTCGGGGACGACTAAATACATGAGGACTGCGCGATGTGAGCATATGCCACCACGACGCGAGCCGGCAAACGCGTAGTGTTATAATATGGATGCTTTGGGCTAGCACACCGCATCGTTAATCATCTCCCTGGATCCCTATTGTGCGCCATTCGTGTACTTCTGCTTCCGTGGCTGCGAAACAAGCGCATGCATTGCCCCGCGATGGAAAAGCATCCGCACAGGTCAAATAAATACCAACGGCGAAATCATTGGAATGATGGGAGCATATTAGGGCCACGATACTTCCAGCCGTGGAGTCGGTGGGGTCAGACGCTCGAACATAACTTCGGAGCGTCTTGGGGCCCCTAATCTTCACTTACTGGCTATTCATCTAAGGCTTTTCCTATCACACAGGCATCACCGAGTTCACCATCACTCCTACGCCTTCTTGCACCAGAGGTTCGTCTTTCTTGATCCTCCCTTGCATATCCCTGTCGCGTACCGTCGCCAGCGTTGGGCTAGGAGCTAATTTCGCCTGCCATGTTAGTCCCCTCAATGTTCCTTAATAGTTCATCCATCGCAGGAGGGTGCAATGCCCCTTTGTGTACTTTCGTTGATCACCCTCTTGAATTCACTGCTGCGAACAGATAAATCGGGAGGACGTTCCCGAGGGATGCAGTGAACGACAACTCGTCTAGTCACGTTTTTCGCCTCCGTCCTCGTCCTCTGGTTGCACGTCATGCAATCACGAAGTTCCATGGTCCCTCCGCAAGAAGCTACAGGCTGCCTCGACATCACTGATCTAATTTGATTAGCCGCCCCCTCGATGGGGAAGACGTGCTTATGTGGATAACCGGCGGAGCAGGTCGTACTGAGTAGACTGGGTCGACCTGGGTCGACACATACTAGTGTGCTGCTGTCGGCTCACCCTCTTGTCCACCACCTATCTCATGCTGGTGGTCCAGTTTACTCTCAGAACTTGTGCCGAAATCATAACAGTGACATCGTGCATTCGTTCTTCGCCTCGTGACTCTTAAGCCGCGCTCAGTCGAAAGCCCTCTAGCACAAGGTCTGAACGGCACGAGCTATCACCCTCATTCGTGGGATCGTGGAACAATAGTGTTAAATTACCCTCCCTCGACCAGCCGCGATTTTCCGAGACTACTTGACCAACCATGGTCGCATTAAACGCTACTTCTGTGCCTGCGCTGGGGTCAGTTCTTGTACGCCGAGTTTGGTTAAGAGACCACCGAAGATGTTGTACCTCACGTCGTTCACAAGCCCATTCTTCTCCCCCAATTAAACGGCCGTCCACCGCATGAATTACCACTCCTGGTTATGTGCGGGATATCTTAGTGTCGTCTCACTCCGTGCAGTCGTTTCCAGAGGTATTCGATAGAAAACAACTCGATCCCATTCGCATGTAAGGCCGCTATTCCCAAGTTTGCGCCCACCCCAGCGTCCGTGGGTCCCTTTGTGGGCATTGGCAACAAGTTGCCAATAAAATATGTGGCCCCGTTCAAATTTGACCCCCGCCACTGGATCACACGCCGCGAGGCGCGCCCTGCTGCCATGCTGTGAAGGACCGAAGGTGGATCAAGGAGGAATGCCTACATGTAGATCAGCTGGACGCGATCGGCTGCATGGTTGCATTCAAAATTTGTGAGTCGTCGGTGATTTGCACGCTCGATTTCATTGATAACAGTGGCATGAAACTCGGAGCGAGCTAGAGGATTGGACAGTGGGCACTGTGGTATGTTGGGTTGTATCCTTGCTCCAGCCACCAAACTCGAAACACGAGAAACCCACTTGCCCGGACTCGGAATACCTCTCGCTGTAACTTATTTCATGATCCGACGCGAACAATGTGGCGTGGTCAAAGCACTATCCGGATCCCCCGGACCTGTTCACCGCAAAACAGCGACATATTTGGAACATTTGCACATCCGCGGAGTGCTATGCGTCGATCAAATTGCTGTACACTTCCCACAGTGAAGGTTGCGACATGCGAAGGTCTTGCTCGTACAACGCTCCAATGGGCCTTACAAGCTTCTACTAAAGGGTCGTAGTTTCTTAATGTCGGGCCATACGGTAATGTGACAAATGCTGATGGGGAGCACCGACGGAGGGGTAACATCATTTCGCACCTCGGTAATGGTAGGTATTCGCATTATACAAGTCCACATGGTCGATTGTTGTCACTGAACCTGATGCTCCCACAGTATCAAAAATTGGCCACCAGATCGATGTTAAAAAAAATTCACTAGCACACCCCCCTAGCAAGACTTTCCTGCCACACGAACTTGGCCAATCTTTCTTCCATCTCTTCGGTACAGTCATGACCCACACCTTCCTGCACAAAAACCTCTTTCCGTCCGTTGGGGCCAACTTGGAGAGCCTCCACGAATTTCTCACTCGCCGTCCATGGTACCAAACGATCTGCGGCACCACTCAAAATGAGAATCTTCTTACCAATGAACGGGTTTATTCGAGCGTCAAGATCCGTATGTGAATATGCTATTGCTGTAGCAATTGTGGAAGTATTAGTTGACGGTGGAGCCGGAGATGTTTTGGTGATGTGCGCAACGAGTGAAATAGGGAATGCGGGTGGGCCTGTTGGGTTGTCCGCGCTGAGAGTACTGCCGGCAAAGTGGCGCGCCCGAGCAGTCATTAACGTGAGGAAGTCAGGGCAACCTATATGCGCACATTGCAGGTGATTGGCGGTACAGTGAAGACCATATCAGTCTACTGATAATGGTGGCGTGGGCAACATGAAAGTGAGACCCACCAATAATCGGTATGCCGATAGTAACCCGAGGATCTTTGTTTTTTGATGCAACAAGTGCGCCCATCAGAGGGGAATGAACTCCACGGTAAGCGGATGTTGCACTCTCATACGCACCATCTTTGAGGCAATGCCACGTTGAATGACCTCCAAGACTGACACCAGCTACTGCCCACGTATCAATCGTTCTCTCGCCATTTGGGAAGAGGTAAGAGGGAAGGAAATCAATCAAAAAGGACACCTCTTGAGCAGTGCCGGCTAGAATTATGATACAATAAGACTCGGTCACAGACGGGGAGAGAGCGACGAATTTATAGCATGAGAACTGACTCTGAATTGCGTACATGTCGATCCTGTGCAGCAGAAAGAGTAAGATCAGTGGACGTCATCCAATCCTTGGACACTTGGACAGACGTACGCATGAAGAATGTTGTGTTCCTCTGGCTTTTTGTTCCATCCTTGGTTGGAAAATACGTCCACAGTTCGTGCGCCATGATTGCGATGGTCCTACAAAGCGGGAACCTTCAGAAGCGATGCACATTGGGATCTCTCAGCTAAGGAGAGGTGAAGAATTGAGTTGGAGCCACACCAGAGTAACGACGATCAACTCATGCGAAGGAATTGGTTCCGATCCGTTGACCGATTGCAATGTCTTTTCGCGAGCAAACCTCAAGACCTTCTCGGCCACGGAACGCATATCCGATTTGTCCCTTGTACGACCGTGCAATAGTACCAAAACGGTGATGGGCAGCGTGGATACAATATTGAGAATTTGAGAAGCATTCTTGTCAGTGGTTGTACCACTGCACAGCCAATCAGTCGAAAATACGTCAACGGCCACACCGCCAACGTTGACCGATCGAACGATGGTCGGCATGGACATCTAGCTAGCCTGACCCAGTGCACACGTGCAATCACGCCAACCGCCACGTATACAGGAGTAGAATTTGAAGTGGGGCGTCCTGGTGAAGAAATTACTTGATTTGGGCAAAGCATGGTTGTCCACCTAATATTTGGCCGATTGCTCGCGGTAAGAGAGAAACTTGTAAAAGAGTAGTCTACTGTCTAGCTGAGCGAAGATGAGAACGACGACAAAAGAGCGGCGCTCTAGCTCCCCGCGGGGAGGTCCCAGTGACCGGAACGGGTCAACCGTGAATTGACAAGACGACAATTGAATTGCGCCTTTTAATATATTGGAGGCACATCATTCAAAAGCCTGTGCCAAACTCCTCTCTCTTCCCTTCACCCATCATGCTATCATTCTGCACCAGCCCTCACGGTTTGGTCAACGAACCCGTCATTACTGGCCCGACCAGGCGCCGAAGACGTACTTCTCTCCCTTCCATGACACCAGGATTCGCGACTGTTAAACGTGTCGCTAGCTTGGGTGGCAAACGAAGTTTCTCGGGTGGATCTCGACGGGGAGCTAGCTCAAATCTAAAAGCGCTCATATCGCAGCCCAGAGATTTTGTACATCTCTCTCATGTCGATAGCTCTTCAACTTCGGTAAGCATTCGCGCGTCCTCGTGCTTGTTGGCGGTCGCTGCAGCGTGCCTAGCGCCCAAGCAATGCATTTTATCGCCGGCGGCTGTAT
>Ga0307508_10004162_pt1 | contig 14232 bp, 13 predicted proteins | sample 9_EM_MG_FD_203089 | JGI IMG/M metagenome (GOLD analysis project Ga0307508, IMG submission 203089) | Populus trichocarpa ectomycorrhiza microbial communities from riparian zone in the Pacific Northwest, United States - 9_EM | ecosystem: Host-associated > Plants > Roots > Unclassified | place... | reverse complement strand
TATCGACTCTCGATCCCTACTTCCTCATCGAACCCGACTACAGCCACACCCGCTGAGGTTACCCCGCTGCCGGCCAATACAAGGTTAGCGGCTAAAGCCTCCGCACCCATGGCGGTCGCTGCACCGATTACTGTTCCTAGACAAACTCGGACTCCAGGGGGAACTGGAGCTGGGCCCATTTCGGCATCCCCGCCGAAGGGCGCACTACGTACCGGCGCACTATCATCGACACCTCCGCGACCATCGCCTCTCCACACAATTACACAGGCATCGTCTAATGCGCCAAGCACGAGCGCCGCCAGCACAGTTCGCGGACCACCAACAATCACTACAACAACAAGCAAGAAGGGGAGAGAAAGGGAAGCCTCAACAGCGTTGAAGAGAAGAGACTCATCTGCAACTACAAAGAACGCTGCTGAGAAAGTGAGTCGGAAGTGTAACCTCGAAGAGTTCCACCGCTTTGGGCGGTGGGACGGGTGGATATAGATGCGCTGGCTGCTAAGATGGAAAGCATCAGGCGCTTTGTTTACGCATTGTATGGCCGGGTGGTGCGGTCAAGTCGAGTCTTGTTGTCATGTCATATCACGTTGCACGCATTCATATACACACCACGAGATTTCCTTCATTCGCACCAGGGTAAGAAGCGAGAATATCAGTGTCTGTCGTAGGGGCAAATTATACGCTTCGCCGACCAGGTGCCAGTGTTGGAAAACATAAGAATACATGTGAACACAATTACATCAGCAAATGAGAAAGCTGCCTGATATAGCCCTCCGAACGAAACTGGACAACGATTGACGGGTAGGGAGACACGCTCATAGACTGCCGCCTATGTTCTCTATTGATCCGTCAGGCGCTGATTGCTGGGTGAGAAGGTAGGTGGCAGGGATATCTCTCTCTTGGGAAATGAACTTGCGCGCCCGGCATCATACAGAATGTTCATCTCTGGGGTGAGTCTCGTCCCACAAACAAGCTGACATGATGGTTGTTTGCATTCAGCCTTAGTCGCATTTTACCCTGCACCCGCACCATGCATCTGAGGGCGCGCGGACCCGTCCTCTGGTGACAGCTGAAACGCAGCTCACCTGTCTCGCTGGACCATCACTAGACCATCAACCGTCAGAGAAGTCTTGTGAATTAGGGCTCCGTGCCAGCAGCACACTCGTCACATTCCCAGTCGCCCCGGCTCGTGTGGGATCGCACGTGCGGGATTCGGGGCTCGACTCTGTTGGGAGGACCGTGACAGGACGATAGCCGCTTTCGGGGCCTTCATCACTGTCATCCAGCGGTCGGGCCACGCACAGCTTTCTATCGGGCCTCCTCTTCAAAAGTGATGCTGTGAGAAAACTGTCGGATACGCGGCAATACTCTTTGAGGCCAAACTGAGGATATCTGCGCTTGACCCCAGAAGCCAACTAAGCATCATATCGCCCTATAAGCCACCCGTAGTGGTCCCCGAGGGCGGTCCAGAACCGGCGGTCCTACCGATTTCGGGTAGGAAATGGAACGGCTTTTGCGCATTGTTCGCCGTGACAAACTCTCCATTTACAGTAGCAATCAGGTCATTTTCACCTAGGGTGCGTCTTACTTCGAGCATTTTCATCCTCGCTGCTCTGCCAAATTCGTGAATGACAGTGTTAGCACCACCCGGAGAGCTGCATTCACAGCATCCTTCCTCGCCGCTGCGGGAACGAGACCCCGTACTGCAGTCCCTCCATTTGACGGACATGGGGATCCGTGCGCCTGATTTGATGACCGCGGCAGTGTACGATAGGACCTGTGTTCATGCCTAACGTACGCAGACACTTATCCATGCCATGCCGCGTCTGATGCTTTTTTAGTGCCATTGAGCGTCATGCAAGAGCATCTAGTGCGATACAAATCTCCCTAATACAGCTCTGGTGCTCAAACGACATGTAAACGACCAATTGCAAAGCAAGAATCTCAACCATTTGAGATTGCGTACCTATCGGCATTGCAGTTTCAAGTCGCTGGGTTGCCCATGGGCCATGGTGCCTATTGCGGTTTCCAATCAAACCTCCCGGGGCTGATGCGCGCAGGGGTTTACACGGTGGACGATCATCGCGCGCGCGCGCACGCGCCTTTTCACACCATTCCCTCGTCGCTTTCGATGGGAGCATCCGAATCAGTGGCAAGGGTGGTCCATCCAGTGTATAGGACTGGCGAGAGGCTGAACTGTGTACTGTATATGGAAGCGGGCCGCCAGATTCCATTCCTTCTCCCGCTCTTTCTATCAGTGCGCAGATATCCCTCGGGCTTCGGCTTGCACTCTCGTTGCAATCACACTATATATGGAAATGCGTCGTGCTATGTGTAAGTGAGAACTATGCAACATCCTTCCATAAACTGGTGTGACACCTCTGACTCATCCTTCTAAAACCATTTACCCGACAGTGGTAATATTTTTGTGTGAAAGATGACGGATGGGTAGGAAAAACTAGAATACTGCAAAATCATAGTCAGTGCAAACATAAAAGATAATGATCGGGAATCTGAGGTGATAAGTGATATGCAAGCAATGTGGGATTGACAGTACAATGAAGGAGAATCCCCGACTCTGAATAGAGGAGGCCTAGGGTTTCAACGGGTCTGAGAGTTTGTCCGACAATGCACCGAGCTTTTTGGCGGCTGTGCACGTCCCTCCAAGCAATCTGATTGGCTCGAGCCTCTTTGTAACTTAAACAACCGCAGTTGCGCAGCTGCGCAGCTTTGGTGCGGTGTGAGTCACCTTTGTTTGTTTGTTTGTTTGTTGCCCTTCCACAACATCATCCTACTATGCCCTCTTCGGTTGACGCGTCTGGATCACAGAAACCTCGCGCAAGTGAGCGCACCGCCGCAAATTCCCAATCACGTTGGGAGCGGCGCAATGTGCGTGCGAGAGAGGCTGGGGCTTGTAAACAAAGGGACGACGCCGCAGTGAGCTCGTCTTGTCACAACAGCCATTTCTCGCAAGCTTGGCGTTCATGACGACAGCTTACTATTGTGTCTCTCAAACCCTTGTCGTACTTCGAAGCTGGGGTGTCGAAGCTGTCAACAATGCCTGTGCCGATGCTTCCGTCCAGCCGCAAAATGCAAGGACTAGACGCCTTTCCGTGGCAGCCAGATGTTGTAAAGGAAATAATGGGACCCTACTTCTATCTCGGTGCATGGTTACGGGAGGGACCGACTGGCGAGCGCAGCGTACCATGATGTTCCTATGGGCAATGTTGTTGGACACGAGCATCTATATATTACACAGATGCGACGTTTGCCCGACGCTTGTGGAAACGGGACGCTGTTTTGTGGTGGGCGCCGGGTCCTCGGCCGGACTTATGTGGATGTGAGATGGACGTGCACACGGGTGCGGAGGACACTTCCTCACTGGAACTTTTATTTCCCGGATGCTATTCGAACGTCTGCTTATCGATCCAGGTCAAAGACCTTGCAGTCAACTCAATCATGCAAGCAGCCCTTGTCAACGAGTTGGAAGGCAGCGGCGGTACGGCTGCTTTCGATTCCACGGGCCACACTATCGACGAGTACTCCAAGGGAGAAACTCAGTCTGCTGTTACTCTCGGAGACTCTGCTCTCGCTACTGCCATATTTGCAGAGTTGAAGGAATGGTCAAATCGTGGCAAGCTGACTCCCCCGTCTCCCGCACCTCACGGGATGCCATCGACCATGTTGGGCGTTGGCTGGGCTCCAGATTGGCCCACATGTATGATCCAAGTCTTCACCGCTTTGTACATGAGCTCATGAGGAAAACATTCATCCAAATGCTGGCGGAATTCAAGCGATTGGGCTCGAGCGTCGTCTATGCCGATTTTGGAAACATCATACTCCTCACTTCAAAGGCTCCTGGCACTGCAGCAGCATATGCGGCGTATTTACTCGCTGCAGTCACGTCGAATAAACTGTTCAGGTTCATGCAGCTTCGCACTATCACTTTCTACAATTCCCTCCTGTTCATGGATCAAGTCAATCTCGGCGGCGTTGTGTGTACGGATCCAATGGCGTTGGAGCCATCCGTGAAGATCAACTTGTCCAGCGTGTGGAATATCAACAATTTCTGCCTCCATTCGTCCAAGTTTGAAGAAGTTGTTCAAGACTTTATTCTTGATCGGTACAGAATTCATCGTAAGCACTCCCAATCCTCCAGGCAACCCATGCGCGTGCTAAGTGGGACGCAAAGTGATGGCACGCAGCCCATTGATGCCGAAAAGGTCGAAGAGGTCGCAGCGACGAAATTGCACATCGCTCAGAAGCTTATAAGACGAGTGCTGCGAAATGTAAGCGACATAGTTGACGAACACCGGAAGCCCTCCAAGAACCCGAACTTCCCGTCGAATTCCGATTCCCTGTCTTGCCTGGGTCCCACCTTCATATGACAAACCCCGCTCTCGAGTTCATCAAATTTGTCTCAGCTGTGCTCGCTTGCTCTCAGGAGTTTAAGGTCGAAGTCGGGCTCCTGAAACGGAATCTACTGGATTTCATATCCGTAAAAGAATTTTCGGACGAAGCGGTTTTTCGAAACCCATGCAATCCTTTCAAGTTCGATATGGTCATGCAGAACATGGATTCGTGCAGGAACGACGATCTGTTATCGCCTTCGGACGGACAGCAGGATTCGTGCAAGGCCGCGCGATGGCTATGCCTTATATGGGGTCTCAATACGACCGGGTGTCATCGACGCTGTGCAGCGGCTGTTGACTAACTACCAAGTTCAAGACCTCCGTTGTTCCAAATGCCGTGAAATCAAATCCGATATCATGTCAGAGCATTGTCATTGTTCTGGCGTATATCAGACGTCAGCTAGCAAGACAGAGTTGCGTAGAAGGGTTAAGACCATTGCCAACGTCTCCATCTTTCACCGCCTACCGCTTGCACGCGTGAGTACCCGCCTTTCCTTATCGCTCTTCTCATCTTATTGGCATTTCCCGGACTCAAGATGGGGATTTTCCCCCGCACTTCGTCGTTCCCTTAAATAACGAAAGCCCGCTTCACGATATGGATATGGATTGTGACGAAGACCCAACCTTATGCATGCTTTCACTTCATTGGTGGCAAAGCCGTATCTTCACTGTGCGCCTACCAAACAGAGAATCCCTGGACACAATCATCCCTGTGTCATTTGAAGTTACTCGCCTTCCATCTCAGCATCACTTCAATGAGGGGAATCAGCAGTCAAATATGCGGTTTGTAGTGTGGATGTCATCGCGTCCGTCACGGATGCGGTCAAAATGCAGCGAGAAACCGCAGCATTTTCAGCGGTCGTTGACGACGATCACGAGCCAGTCAGCTGCTTTTTCGCCGGGGACACCGGCTACAATTAAGTGCCTCCCGGTAAAAAGAAGCTCCAGACATCCGTCCGGCGTTTACGCAACCGGCGATCGTTTTAACGGGTTTGACCTCGCACTTTTACCCATTGGCGATATTGTAAACGTCCCACCATCGCTCACCTTGTTTTTTGCAGAGCTGTCGACGTCATACTCCCTGTGCTCATAAACAAGAGCAAGCCCGCTGAGGAGAACAACGCGACCATCTTGTTCGTTTCTTTCAACAATCGGTCTAGGCACTGAACATTAGGACACCGCAGTCGATGCCGACCGGCTTGGATGTTTTGCCGGGTCAGATCTCACGGTGCCCACAATTATCCAACCACCGGCAGCATCTTGAAGCAAAACACTGACACGTTGCCCCTCCCCCCGAAAATTGACAGCAATCTGCGGGCTGTATGAATATCACCCGGAAAGCGGCGTCTTCACCACACTATTGCATCCGTATTTGCGGATGCTCTCCAACAGCGTATGCCGTTGCCCATATTTATGCTCACCGTTTGCACACTTGTCCTGTTTTTACCGAGCATGTGGGGCGCGATGATGACCTTCTCGCTGCTGCCCGACGGCTCAAGCCAATTTTCAGCAGCGGCTCGATGGCTTTGGCCACTGGCTAAAAGATGATGCACGTTATGGCAGATACGATTGAAACTGGTAAACCGCCAGAGGAAGATTTGGAGAGTGAGCAAGGGCAATGTAGAGTAGAGGTGCTCTGAATAGTAACACCGTTACATATGATGAGCAAAGGCAAACGGCACGGTTTGTTGCGGTCACATATAAAAGCAGTGTTCATTCTTAGTGTTATATGCCGTTGCTAAATAGATATGCTACAGGGGAGACCAAGTCAGGCACGGTTGGCAGTCACAGAGGAGTGCATATAGAACAGACTGACCTTACAGGAGAGTCGGGGACTGGCGCCTCCAAGCGCCGCTACCATAACATCATGGAATCAACACTTTTGATATGACAATTACAAAAACACGTCCATCTTTGCATCCAACTGCAATCTTAGAGGCCGTAGTGTCGACATCAAAGGTGGAAGGATCCACACCAGAAGGAAACCAACAAAATGGAGAAAGTTCGAAGTGGCCGTTGTCACGGAACTCGAGAACAAACAAACCAGACCTATTTGAGTTTGTGCTCCTTCCAAGTAGAAATGTGGAATTCGGACAACGGAGTGGGGATGAACGATGGAAGATGTAGTAGTCGAATGCAGGTCTATCGAGAATGGTGCCCGTAGCACCATCCCACAATCGCACTGCTGTGCTGTAAGAAAATGAGGCAATTCTAGAGCCATCCGCGGAGCAGCACATGTTGACAACAGGGAGGAAATCACCCTTGAGGGTGATGATGTGAGCACCTGTTTGCCCATCCCATAACAACAAGCCCGCCTCGTTCTCAAGAGCGCTCAAACCTCCCGGTGGGGATATTATATCATGAGGTGCCGAAGCGATTCTTGACCCGTCCGGTGAGAATACTATGGAATGGATGTACTTGGAGTGGCCCTCAAGGGTAGCAATGTGAGCACCGGTTTTGCCATCCCAAAATCGCACCGTTTTATCACGAGACGCCGAGGCAAGTCTTGAGCCATCGGTTGAGAATATCATGGAAGAAATATAGTCGGTATGGCCCTCAAGGGTAGCAATGTGAGCACCGGTTTTTCCATCCCAAAACCATATTGTTCCATCATGAGATGCAAAGGCAAGCCTTGAGCCATCGGGTGAGAATACCATGAAAAAAAAGAAGTTGGAGTGGCCCTCAAGTGTAACAATGTGAGCACCTGTTTTGCCATCCCACAACTGCACCGTGTAGTTATCGGATGCTAAGGTGAATATTGGGCCATCTGATGAGAATACCACTTGTCAAAATCAATGAACACTTCAATGGTAGTAATAGGAGCACCTGTATTCCTATCCTGCAGGTCCAACACGTTGCCACAGGATGCCAAGGCGAGTCTTGAGCCATCTGGTGAGAATACCACGGATGTGACAGACTTGGAATGACTTTCAAGGGCAGCAAGGTGGGCACCTGTTCTGCCATCCCACAACTGTGCCACGTTTTCCTTGGATGCTGAAGCGAGTCCTGAGCCATCCTTCGAGAATTTGACAGATGTGACTGAGTGAGCATGGTGCCGGACAGTAGCAAGGTGTGTGCTAGCTTTGCCATCCCATATCCGCACGGTGCCGTCACCAGATGCTGATGCAAGTCGTAAGCCATCCATTGAAAATATTGCAGAATAGATGGTGTCTGAATGGGCCTCGAGTGTAGCAATATGGGCACCCGTTGTGCTGTTCCATAATCTCACTGTGTTGTCAACGGAGGCGGAGGCGAGCCGGGAACCATCTGTTGAGAATACCACAGAAGTTACCCAGCAAGAATGGCCATCAAGGGTAGCAATGAGAGCACATGTTTTGCAATCCCACAAGTATATGTCATTGTCACCGAGCGCCACAGAGAGTCTTGAGCCATCTGCTGAGAATGTCATGGTGTTTGGTTGAACCTGTTCAGGGTAAATTCGGGCCTTATAACCCTCAAGTGTGGCAATGGGGGTGCCTGTTCTGCTGTCCCACAACTTCACCACTTTGCCAATGGATGCTGAGGCAAGCTTAGAGCCATCTGGTGAGAATATGACAATCATGGAATGGCCCTCAACGGTAGCGACGTGAGCACCTGATTTTCCGTTCCATAACCGCACTGTTCCATCATCAGAAGCCGAGGCAACTCTTGAGCCATCCATTGAGAGTGCCACAGATTTGATGAGGCCGGAATGGCCCTCAAGAGTAGCAATGTGGGCTCCCGTTCCCACATCGAACAAATGTATGTTATGGTCACGAGAGCTCGAGGCAAACCGTGAACTATCCACGGAGAATACCATACGTGGGAACCAGGAGCTGTAATATGAGAAGGCAGCTTCCCGGGCAGAAAGGAAGTTAAACGTAGCAATGGAGGTGCCCGTTTTGCCGTGCCACAGACGCAGCGTGCCATCGTCAGATGCCGATGCGAGTATCGAGCCATCCGCTGAGAATATTAGGGAACAGACGGAGTCGGAATGGCCTTCAAGGGTAGCAATAAGAGCACCCGTTTGGCTGTCCCACAAACACACAGTCTTGTCATAAGATCCTGAGGCTAATCTCAAGCCATCTGGCGAGAAGGCGATCGAAAACACAAGACCGGAGTGACCTCGTAAAACGGTAATTAAAGGTGTCCAAGTATTCTCGGTGCCAGTGATCACTTCCACGGCTCCCAAGAACCTCTCCTTGTATGTGCGGAATAGAGCGGTGTCTGTGGGTGTAAAAGGGAGTGCCGAGTAATAGACATCCATCGGTGATGATTTGATGTCTTCCATATTTCGTAGGATGAATCGACAACCGTCATAGAATATTTCTCGAGTGGTATCAGATATCATGTGATTTTGCGTGTGTTCCTGATCGGCCACATGAATATTTGCGTAGTCATATTGGTGTTTTAGCAGAATTGGCACGCACCATGACAGTATACACTCTGTTTAGACTGATATAGGCTGAATCAATCCTCCCAATGATACTGAGCGCTTCCAGCCAAGTCACTAAGTGCTTCGTTGCAAAACACTCGAGGAGCACCTTCACTTCTTCATCAAAATTTCCATCAGGGCCGTGTCCAGCGATCAAGTGGGACGCCCAGTAGATGCAAGCATAGGCAAGATGCTGTGATATGTGGTTCTGGATACGGTCGTGCAATTGTGCTCGATCCTTATATCGCTCGCTCTGCTCCAGGTTGCACATGTTAAATCTTAAATTGTGGTCCATGATGCGCAGGCAGCATTTGGCAACTCGTATGTGATGTACCTTCGGATCAATGTAGAACTCGAGGCCGGCTTTGCAGCGCTCAGGGCTGGTGATGAAATCCAGGAAGGATTTATGGTGTATGCGAAATGTTTGGTCCTTTCCGCTCGGAGCAAGAAGCGAGTGCAAATTTGACAATAGACGGACAACATCATTGATTTCCACGCCTATTAATCCCGCCAAGGCTGCGGATGGTAACGGCTCATGGAGGAGCGTGATGGTGCCAACAAATGTCTGATATTCATCGACCCAGCCACCCACGGGACGCGGTAGAGCATTGTGGAGGATCTGCAGGTATGTGTGGTCCATAGCCGTGGTGTGCTCGGCGCCCGAAAAGTCTTGGAGGGAGACGCCGTTGAGGAGAGTGGCTAGTTGTTCCGCAGGAGCCAGCCGCCTACTGTCCAAGATGAATTTTACCGCGGTGGATGCAATTACGAAGAGCTTTCCGGACATGCCAACAAGTATCTTCTTCTCCCCTTCTGTTGGCTGCCACAGCGGGGGCCGGAGCTCAGGGAGCGCGTTTTGCACCGCCTCTTCAGACAGACGTGAATCAAGGTAGAGCTGAATGTCGTTCTCAACAACCGACTCCTCGATGTCGTGAAGGGAGAACTGCTCGTGATCGGTGTAGTGACGAAATGCGTTTCGTATGTGTCGTTCGGGGCGAGCAGTGATGAAAATTTTCACTCGGGGTATTTGCGGGATTTCTTCCGCAAGCAGGGATAAGATGGCTTCCGCGCTGTGCTCGTCGCATTCGTCCAGCGCGTCGATTACGATGAGAGTGAGCTTTCTTCCCACAATCAGTTGCAGGGGTTTGACGACCAATGCACGGAACTGTGTGCGAAGATCCCGCCCCGCAGCCCCTGGATCATGTTCAAGAGCCTGGTTGACGTGCCAAGCGAACTCTTCGTCATAACAAGCAAGTTGATACGCCAAAGTAGGAAAGAATGATTTCGCCGTCTTTCGGCTTTCCTCGTCTCTCGAGAAGAAGAAACTAGCTCCCAAAACATAGAGCTCGTCCGCACGTTCCGCTACCGTTTTGGAGACTGTCGACTTCCCGATGCCGGCAACGCCATATAGAACGAATATCGATCGTCTTCCGTCGTCCGTCATCCAGTCCTCTATTTCCTCTAGGAGCATCTGGCGAGTACCTTGGAAGCATGACGCTCGCCCAGCATTCTCGTATGAGTTAAAAGCCGCCGCTTGGATATGACGGCTAACAAGGCTTGGATTCTAATCCGCATCAGCTAAAGATCCGTGAAAACGGGTGGGAGACACCTACCAATAGTCGCGAGGGAGGTACAGAATGATTTGGCCGATGAGTTGCTGTTAAATCCAGGAAAGATTACGATCACAGTTAATCGTGCTCGAAGCCAGTCTGAGACGTACGTAAATGGCCTTGATTAGCTATATCTCCATCAGTGAATGTGGGTGGCGAGGCATTCAGACGTTCTAGATTGAAATATCGTTTCAGGCCTAGTCAAATTTCACGATAAGGTGAGCCAATGGCTAACTTAGGTGTCCACGCAATGGAACAGTATTGTTGAAGTATGTTATGATAAGCTGACGCAAGGCGTCCGCTCCTGAAGTGTTCAGATGGACGAAGAGATCCTCGAATCCGCGGATCTGTGATTCGGGGCTGAAGCTCATGATGCGCCTCTTTATGTGGTTCGGAATGTGACCCATGATTTCACGTCGCTGAATGAATCCAGAGCGATCCGCGCAGAGATCCATCTCGGCATCAAAGCCATCAACGAATGTTTCCGCGATCCAACTTGATCCTGGACGAACAGCTGGGCGGTTGGTAGAAGGCTCTCCGTGATTCGGCCACGCCCCGGTCACCGCATCGATAGAAGCTCCGGCGCCATATTCGTCCGCGCGGCGGCGTGGTGTGGCACTCATCGGAAGAGCGGTTACCTCAGGAGCACGGAATACGAACGCGACACGGGTGGACCAAGAGAAGAAGCTGAAGAAGCGATATAGGAGAGCGAAAACCGGGATGATTTGGCGGCGAATCCCAGTAAAAGGCAAAAGGCTTTGACCTGTGGCACGTGCAACGCTGACTCGCGTGGGAATACTACAAAGCTTCAAGATTGGCACCGTTTGTTAGGCAGTCTCTCCAGCCTCTATAACCGTTTGTTTTGCGTTATGATTTGTGCGTCGGCTTAAGCAGGAATCGCCAGCCCATGCTTCAACAGCTGTCTCCATTCATGCGACCAATGCCTGCACTCACATTCCCTTCGCAATCCTGTCCAACCACGCACGGTCGCCGCGGACCCTGTCGGCACCTTCGAAGGAAAAAGGCAAATCCCGCGCGCCGTCATCGTCAAACGACATCCCGCCAACCCCTAAAGGGGAATCGGAAGCACTTATTGAGGCGAAGCACGAAGTGACCAGGAGTACCGGAAGCGACACGGCAGCCTGCGATATTAACCCGTTCAGAGTGTTGGTATGGACTCTCGGTTCTACTCCCTCATCACCGAAATATGTGATACATCAGGTTTACAACACGCTTTGCACGGGAAAGAGAAAAAAATCTTTCTTGCGGGGGTTACATGCGTGCGTTCAAGGTCAGCCCATTGCGGCCAGCAGGAGGCCAGCAGAGAAAGCCTCCACACTCCTAGCGGTCGCTGCACCAATTGCGGCTCCTAGACAAGCTTGGACACCTGGGCCTGAACTTCTCCCCACAATCACACGGGCACTATATGGTGCGCCAAGTGCGGTCGCGGCCCCCATAGTTTGTGGGCTGCCAACAGGCACTACATCACCGGCATATTCGACAAGCAGGAAGGGGAAGGGAAACCTCGACTCCGCTGAGGAGACTCACTTTGCGATCACAAACAACGTGTCTGAGAAAGTGAGTCCAGATGTAATATTGCGACGAATCCCGCCACTTTGGCGGGTGAGACAGATGGATATATATATGCGCTGGCTGCTTCGATGGGTTAGACGCTTTATTTACGCATTACATGATCGGGCAGGCGATCAAAGTCTCGTCATGTTTCTCGCATTCATATGCACACCATGAAACTTCCTTTACTCACATCAGGATCATAAGATACAAGAATATCTCTTATTGGTAATGTGCGGGCACTCCGGATGCAGCATTTGCGTCCAACCACATTCTGAGGGAGATTGATTGCGTCAGCAAACTGGGTTCCGCCGCAACTATGCATGTGCCTACTCATAAATAACGTCACCACTTTGCAAACCGATCTAAAACCTGGCAGCCCGCTTGTCCTGATACGCAGAAAACTGTTCCTGCGCCTTTTATTTGTGCATCTGGCACAACACAACGAACATCCTGAAAGTGAGGACACGGGCAATCTTTTGGATTTGTTACGCAGACAAGCGTTGAGGGACATAAATAATCGGAGCAAGTGACTTTGAAAGAGAGAGGAACACAGCACCAAAGGAACGTGAGTGAGACATGAATCCAATAGTATTAAGACGTATGACCGAACCTGCATCTGATTGCTCTTGCCACATTTGGGGAGCGTGTCCACGAGGTTTTTGCTGTTGATGCTGAGGAGGTGGTTGCTGGTGGAACATATTTCCGAAGAACCCGTCGAACGCTGCAATGCCAACCGCATTCAAGGCGCACAAGAGTACGAGAGTAAGTAGCCTCATATGACCGCTGCGGCTCGTTTTACAGATCGGGTTGTGGGGCGTGAGAGTGTCTGATTATGACAAAGTGGCGAATGGGGAGTGCGCAGAATTCTATCCTGTGTTCGCGACTGTGTCAGTTGTTTGATTTTGTTGATCGTTATTTATTTGTATTCCTACCTGTTTTGTGTTTGTGTTGCGTTTCCGCCGCGTGCTCGCCGCGTGCTCACTGGGCGTCTTTCTCTCTGAATCTCGCGGCATCGAATCATACCTGAGGAAATTCGCCACAACAGTGTTTACAGCTTCTCGAAAGTTTCTCTTCGAACATCGAATCGAACAAACAAGAAGAACAATCCATCCCGCGTCCACGGTAGCGACACGACCAGGCGGAGATCACGCACAACACATTCTCATGGAAGCGCCGAATGCTTTACGTCTACCACTACTGGAGCTACCCCTTGACCCATACCTAGAGGGTGGACCCAAAGGGCCAACCCCTAGAGGCAAGTCCTTGCTCAAACGCGCTCGAAGTCCTGCTCCATCATCTTCTTCGACACCGCAAGGGCACGATGGTTGGCTAAGCCCTTCAAAACGACGCGTCCTCTTCGAAGAGGGCTTGCTTCCGCATCGGCGTTCCCTAACCACCACCACCACCACCCCGGGGCGGCGTCTTTTCCCTCATGTTGACGATAATCAAGGTGGTGACCTCGCACTATGCGAACGTCCAGTAGGGAGGGCTTTATTTTCTGCCCGAGATATTGAACCGGGCGTCACTGTAGCTTGCGCAGCTTCTCACACCAATTCCGCCGCCAGTGGCTCACACGCCACAGGATGCGGATCTACTCCTTCGCATGCTATGACCACCGCGAACGTGAAGCTCCTTTCGCCAGAAATCTCTGGCGCCTTCGCGAGCCCGGACGACGCGACGGTCGTCAATGCCACGTCGCCGTCGTCATCCGCAACGTTGGCACCATCCCCATTGGTCATCTGTACACCACACGCCGCCCGCTCCCAAGCGTCACCCCAAACCGACCATAAATCAAGCGTCCCCAGCCTGGAGCCTTCTCCGGATATCAAAGTCGCCGCAAAACCCACTACCATGTCCACACGTTCCATCTCGTCATGCCTTGTCCCCGATTTAGGGTCCACCCCGGTAATCAGGAAATCGTCGCCATATGGTGCGAAGCTAGATATCCCGCCGACTTATTCATCCAATCCTGCCGTTCCGCTGGACGCCCCTGCATTGCAGTTCACGCGTCCGACGTTGGAGGACAGTATGACATTCGTACAAGGGTCAAAGCACTATCCAGGCTTTGTTGTTCGTACTGACACGCCGTCCCCTCGTCGCGAATCTTCGTCGTCCGAAGCTTCATCCTCGAGCTCCAGATCAACAGTATCTTCTGTTTCTCCCATAAGTGACGCCCCATCGGATAGCGAATACAGTGCGATCGACGAAGAGGACGAGGACAAGG
>Ga0307508_10004161_pt1 | contig 14232 bp, 18 predicted proteins | sample 9_EM_MG_FD_203089 | JGI IMG/M metagenome (GOLD analysis project Ga0307508, IMG submission 203089) | Populus trichocarpa ectomycorrhiza microbial communities from riparian zone in the Pacific Northwest, United States - 9_EM | ecosystem: Host-associated > Plants > Roots > Unclassified | place... | reverse complement strand
GAGACATCCGGAGCGAGGTGACGACACTCTTTCCAAGATCGAGACATCCGGAGCGAGGTGCCGGCATCAACAACGAAATCAAACAACCAAACCCAAATCGAGCGCCGGGACCTGCGCCGTGACAATCCCGCTCGGTGGAAAGAAGAGCGAACAGTACCGAACGCCCACTCAACGAAAAACCCCACAAACAAGATCTAAGATTATTCCGTTGTGAATTATCGAAAGTAGCCTGATTACATTTGACTCAACCGCACTCCGGTTACGATACAACCCCAGTGTCACATCGGACAATGGCGAAGGCTTCTCGCTCGGTGGTGTGATATCGAGTTTCGGCGTCCAAAAACTTCTTCGAAATGAATTGGATTATCCGCATCGATCCGACCAGTTTTGACGACATGACGGTTCCCCCAGGATGCTCATCAGTGAGCTGGAATAGCACTCCTCCGTAGGCAAATCCGGAAGCGTCACAAGCAAGGTGATATTGCCTGTTCGGATCACCACCATGACAAGCGTTTTCCAACACCGAGCGCTTGACCGCCTGAAATGACTCCTCTGCTTCCTCTGACCATCCTGAACCCAATTTCCGTCATCTTGACCTTTCTCTTATCGGCCATCCTCCGGTTGCCCACAGCCTTATTCCGGTTTTCTGCAGCAGCTGCCAATTCCGGAATCTTGACGACCGATTTGCGCATAATCTGGAAATGATCCGCTCGGCCCGGAATGAACTTCCTCAGTTAGGTTGTCATATACTCAAACTGGTCCAACTCCTTCTCAACGGTGGGTGTCGGGTAGTTTCTGAACGCTCTCAACTTATCGTTGCCAGGACGAATCCCATTCCCATCCGCCTGGAGTCCCAACATCTCGATCTTCGGCATGAAGAAATGACTCTTAGCTGGGTTCAACACCAATTTGGCCCAATGCATTCGAGGGAAGTACTGATCGTGAAGGAAATTCAGCTGTGCTTCGAACGAAGTGGTCGCTCCCATATCGTCGTCAAAGAAGGTTATGAAAGCGAATTCCTTTGTCTCTCCGGCTAAGGGCCGTTCTCCCCTCGGTTCCGGGATCGGGCCCATTACCAAGTCCTTCAACTGCGCATACGTATGAGGCACTCCCGTCAAGCCTTGTCCCATCCTTAGATAGGCAAACTGTCCAAGGATCGAGCTGAAGGCCGTCTTGTAAGCGTGGGGCCGGTACATCGGAATCGCCCAATAACCATTTGCACCGTCAGCCCACCAATACAACTTGAACCGGGACATACTCATAGCATTGATGATCGGCTCCGTCCTTTTCATCGGATAGTTCGTTTTGATCGTGGCATTGTTGATCGGGCAATAGATCTGAACCATCCGCAAGTCTCCGTTTTTCTTCACCGGGAACTTGCAACTGGCACTCCAAGGCGAATTGACCCAGTCAATGATTCCGGCATCCAATAGCTCCGGCAGGTGCTTCTTTTGCCATTCCGCTTCCTTCTGCGTGTACAGCTTGGGTTTTGACCCAACTGGGTTACATTTGATCGTAGGAATCCGGTGTTCAATCAAGTCCGTCGCCGGTAACTCCCTCACATCGTTGCAAAATCAGTCCCTCCAGGTGTAGAGCAGCCGCATCCCTTGCAATTTCTCTGTTTCTGTCAGCTGCTCTCCGAGTTCGATGTCCTTCCCTTCGTCCTGGGTGAACCATTTTGCGATTTCCTCATCTGAACTTGTCAAGTCCATACTCCTCTTGCTTTCGGCCGGTCGTCGGTGTGTAGGGAACCCAAGAGTATTGCCAAACGCCTCTTGCAGTTGTCCGTCCGACTCAACGTTCCCTCCTTCCATTGCCTCAACTTCCCCTTCTTCCTCTGCATCCCCTTCGGCCGTGACTTCAGCCGTGTCCACCTTGTCCGTCTTCCATCCGATCCCTTCCTTCACCCTCTTCTCTTGTATTCCGACGTCCCCATCGGTCAACCGTAAACTGACGCTCTCAGTGTCCGATCGCAAAGCAACGTCCTCGGCACCTGATGCTAGACATCCGGTCCCGTCGGCGCGTCCCTGCCCATCCTCTCTGGCCAATCTTAACTGCCCATTCGCGGCTCGCAGATTTCCATTTCCGACGGCATTTCGTTGACGCCCGTCCTCAACTTCGACATCGTTTTGACGTTCCTCCTTGGTTCTCTTCTCGACGGGTTTTCTTTCTTTTCTTGTTTCGGCATCATTTTCGTTCTTCTTTTCGGTCCTCTTTTCTTTCTGTGTTTCGGTATTCTGTTCATTCCTCTTTTGTTCGTTCCTCTCGATATCCTTTTCGGCGTTCTTTTCGGCTTTATTCTTCTTTCCGATGTTCTTTTCGGTTTTCTTCTCGGGGTGTTTTTCGGTCTTCTTTTCAGTCTTCTCCTTTTCGGCTTTCTATTCTTCGGTGTGGTTTCCGGTCTTCTTTCCGGTCTTCTCGTTTTCGGCTTTCTTTTCTTCGTGTTTTTCGGTCTTCTTTTCGGTCTTCCCCTTTTCGGCTTTCTTTTCTTCGTGTTTTTCGGTCTTCTTTTCGGTCTTCCCCTTTTCGGCTTTCTTTTCTTCGTCGTGGTTTCCGGTCTTCTTTTCGGTCTTCTCGTTTTCGGCTTTTTCTTCGGTGTGGTTTCCGGTGTTCTTTTCGGTCTTCTCATTTTCGGCTTTTTCTTCGGCGTGGTTTCCGGTCTTCTTTTCGATCTTCTCGTTTTCGGCTTTTTCTTCGGTGTGGTTTCCGGTGTTCTTTTCGGTCTTCTCATTTTCGGCTTTTTCTTCGGCGTGGTTTCCGGTCTTCTTTTCGGTCTTCTCGTTTTCTACCTTCTTTTCTTCGTGTTTTTCGGTCTTCTTTTCTGTGTTCGGCGCATCCACATCCCCATCCTCCTTACAATCAATACTCAAAACAGAAAGCTTTTTCCTCAACCCAACTTGCTTCTCCTCGTCGTCCTCATCCCAAACAGAAATACAAGCATCCATAACAAAACCAACATCCACTGACAAATCCGAAAACTTTTCCGCCACTCCTCCATACTGCCGATCAGTAATTTCTTCCAACCTCACCACTTTTGACCTCACTGGTCCCTCAACCCAATTCCCCACTTCCGCCAACTCAGAGCAATCGAAGACTGCTCCTAATTCTTTTTCTGAATTCAAGCGACCCTTGTTCCACCCGCCACTCGGATGCTCGGCACCTTGTGGCAGGAAGCGTTTCCCAACCGTTCATCGTCTGAATTTCCTTCCACCTCTTCTCCTGAATTGGATTCTTCATCAGCGTCGAAAGCTGATGTACTCTCGGCAGTGCTCTCTGTCGTCTTGCTGTCCGTCTCGCTGTCCATCTCGCTGTCCGTCTCGCTGTCCGTCTCGCTGTCCGTCTCGAAGTCAATGTTTGGGACCATTTCTTTCTCAGCCTCGATGACTTGCTCGCAGATCGTCCGGTGCAATTTCTTGCACAGATCGTTCCGGGAGAGCTTCAGTTCGACCACTGACTCCTCGTCCCAAGACTGCACCGGGGCAGAGTGGGTATTGGCACACATCTGGGGGATCTTGACCTGAATGTCCGTAGCTGCGATCGTCGCATCCACGGCATAACGGTATCCAGCCATATCGTGAATGTGGTAAGTCTCTTTGTCGTAATCCCCTAGGGCCCATACCTGCTTCATCCATCGGCGTCCGAGGAGCAGAGTGTAAGAGGTTGTCGTGTCTCGCCCCGGTAGGCAGTAGCAGCGAATAGAAGCCATGACGCCAGCCACTGTCACATCGAGATTCACGTAATATTTGATCTCATGAAAGGTTCAGGCAGCTGTCCTCATGACAACCTCCGTCTGCAGCTGCAATGTCAACCTCATCTTCCGAGCCAATGATAACGGCATCATGTTCAAGACTGAGCCTCCATCCACCAGAACTCTCTTTAACGTGGCTGACGGGTGTCTTCCTCTGGACTGTGTAACTCTTGCGGTCGTGTAAAAATTGACAATTTTTCCAATTGCCTCCGGCATAGCTCTTCCTGACGGTCCGGAGACCGGCTCAGCGAACGAAACCACTTTCGCTTTCCCCTTCTTCTTGCTTGGCGGCCGCTCTTGCACCAGCCCAGATGACACCTCTTGCCTAGTACTCGGGGCCAATAGAAACAGTTGTCCGTAAGTCAGACCTCGCACTTCGGTATCTCGCAAGGTCTCCATGGTATTAAAGGTTGGCTGTCCCTTCATCATGCGGATTGGCTCTCGTTCGTTCGGATGACAGCGCTTTCTCTTGGGTTTCGGCAGTAGGTCGGCTGGACTCAGTGCCAGTGGACTCGCGGCAAGATCTTCTTCTGAGATGGCGACACCTGGTCATTGACTGCCAACCGGTTTTAACGTCGGGCGCTTTGATTTCGGTCGATGCTCGTCGGATTCGCTGTCAGAGACTGCTCGCTTCCTCTTTTCAGCCTTCGGATCATCCCAAGCAAACACGTCCTCGTATTAGTTGTCGGTCTTCTCCTCATAGGACATATCGTCCAAAGCTGAGGCTAGCATTCCCACTGTGTCTGTCTCCACCATGTGGACAGCTACGCCTTGTCCTTGCTCACCGGGCTGACCGTGTCCCGGCCCGGCCGTGATCTGACCTTGTCCGGGTGTGATCTGGCCCTATCCAGCCGTGTTCCGGTTCTGTTCGGCCACGATCCGGCCATACCCGACCAGAGCTTGTCCGGTGCCAGCCGCGATCTGGCCATACCCGGCGCCAAACTGTCCTTGTCCAGCCACGAGCGGGCTGCACCCGGCCGTGATCTGACCTTGTCCGGCCGTGATCTGGCCAGCACGGACTTCGGGAGCGACTCGGGGCTTCGGGCATCGGGACTCGTAGTGGCGAGGCGTTTCGCAATTGTAACAAACGATGTTCGGATTTGTCGCCGTCCAGTCAGGCCTTCCTGCGTCGATTAATTTGAAGGTATGAGTTTGCAGTTCAGTGGCACCGTAGCCCAATGGCGGCCCGTACTGTGGCGTCACATTTAGAGGATTACCATGCGCAGGGCTTCATCAGCAAAAAAATGGAAAGTTGAGGTATATTGCTTTTTTTACAGGTGAGACATAAATTTGAACTAATATTTCTCGAGGTTTCAGCTAAAAATAAAGTACTTTTTTTTTTTTAAATCCTTACGGGAGTAAAATAACTTCTCCTCTTACGGGAGTTAGCGATGCTTACGGGAGCTTCGGGAGCTACGGGAGCTCCCAAGGAATTCTCAATTTTTTTGCTGATGTTGCCGGAGCAACAGGTGCGGTCGACGCTTGCGCTTGGATTTCCTCCAACTTCTTCGCAAGATCCTTTACCTGTTCAGCAAGTGGGTCCGCAGTCCCTCCTTCCAAACCTTTCCCCCGGGTTCTCGGATTCTCTTTCCGATTTCGCTGCCTCGGGTCCCGTCTCCGTCTCCTCTCCTTACCTTTTCTCTTTCTTCTGGACCTTCGGTCATCTTCGCTCAGGTCAGAGTCAGAAGACGAGTACGCGGAGAACTCCGAATCGGAATCGGAATCAGAGTCAGTCAATAACTGGGATTCTCTGTACGAGACATCTGATCGGGCGATACGGTAGGTATTCGCGATACACGTTTCGAAACGGATTCGCCCTGGCTTTGACCACATGTCTTCCGTCGCGGCCAGCGAGTTCCGATGTCCTTTGTCCCGAAGGCCACGACAGAATCGTTCCGTCAACTCCTCATGCATATCTTCACGGCCCTTGCATACCCCGGTCAACATCTGTGCCCGTCGGATATATCGGTCCAAAGATTCGTCTAATCACTGATGGAGGCTAGCGATCTTGTCTCGTCCGGTATTGAGGGCGCTCGCTCCAATGGTTCGGTACCGACCTTTGAGGGCCTCCTCGACTCGGTCAGGTTCTACTTCCCAGTTCCCCTTCAGGCTTCTGATGTACTCCCGAACGCGGGAGCCACAATTCTTATGTATGAGGGCTACATGATCAGCGTTTTGTTCCTCATCAGAATAGTACTTATTAGCCTCTAGATTCCTGTTCATCCGCCTCTGAACCGCCCTCAAGAACCTCTCCACATCTTCCCCTCTCTTTCCCCGAAATTTTTCGTTGATCACGCTATCTTTTGAGCTGGTTCGGCAGCAAAGGTGCTGGGGTACGAAGCTTCCGTCTGGATCTTCGGAGCGACCATTGTCAGAACGTCCGCGACGCCCACTGCCATTGTTAGCATCCCTTGCAGGAGACCTACTACTTGAACCTGATGGCCCTGGAGGGTGGTTCGTTCCCATGGCGACCTGCATATTGGCCGACGACAACCCACCTCTCCCTTCACTGCCTCTAGGTATCACCAATAGATTAGTCCCCACTGACGGATTACCTTCCCCTTGCTCAGTTCCCAACCGATTGATTCGACCAATCAATCGTTGAACTGCCTCGTGATCTTCCCGCGCTTGCTGCCACAGGTAACGAAGTCTTCTCGACCAGTAGACCGCGTCTCCCAGGGTTACGAAGGAAATTGTCGATCCGGGTTTGGCGCACCAGATGAAGGACCTATGCCAGGCCCGGTGTCACAAACGAAGAAAAGAGGGAGGGATAAAAGAGAGGATAATTGACTGCGAGAGGATACGGTGATTGACAAGGATAGGATAATTGACTAAGACCTAGAACCAACTCCGCTCCACCCCTCTATACATATACCGACCGGGGTGGTCAATCCTCCACAAACCCTCGGATCACAATCCTTCAATGGTCCGTCCGAACCGAATGAAATGTAGAAACGGAGCCGAAGGAAATGAAGCGACAGAGCCGAAGGCAATACAACAACGTAACCCAAAAAAATTTCGCCCTGAGCCTAGATCCTCCGAATCCTCCCACACTATAGACCGATATTTCCTGCCACTGGGCTAGAACATATACATGCATAGCCAAAGAAACCACGACCGCTGTTCCCCAACGCCGTCTCGTCTGGATCGCGTTGGTGGCAACTTGCCGCCTCCAGTCAAATGTGGCCGGCCGGTGGCGACCTGCCACCTTCGCCACCCAATGCCTTCCGGACGCATCTGCACGCGGCGGTCTCGCCTCAATCCATATGTCTGACACTTCCCCTCGGACGGAAGGGCAGCAGAGAATAACAGTGAAGAAACCTAACATGCAACAAGCGGTGCAGAAGAAATGGTAACAGTGGACCCAAAGAAAAGATCCTCGGGTGACGACGCTGGGAATCAATGAAGGTTTGTGTGAGGAAGCTTGAGTGTTTTCTGAGATAGACTTCACTATCTCATGGCGCGGGATTCCATGTATCGCCGGATTTATGCAATGTACGGAAGTGTATGTAGAGATTGACGTTTCCGCGAGGGGAGGGACTACCGGACCCGGATATCGAACGAAACCTGCAAGATTATTCTGTTGTGATTTCATTGTGAATGTGTTGACAAGATCAAGAGTTTATTACTCATCCTCCGATCTATCTTGTCATTTCGTTTAAGCTGACGCCTGTGTGAATTACTCACCGAAGACATATCCCGAGATTGGTCGCACCAGGAGCGTGCCGGGATCGCAAGCCGAAGATTTGACTTATCGGTGTTGCTTGCCTGCTACACATGGCCGAACATCCCATCATTTCACCCGGCGTAATGTTTCCATTTCTATTGCAAATCCGAAGTGCTTCTCAAGTCACAGGGTCATTCGATGCAAGTTATCCAGGATTGCTAGTCGTGCCGACGGATTACTCGGTAGTCATCTTCGCGAAGCATGAGCGCCCCGTCCAGCGCCTCCGCTGAGTTACTGTCCTGGTCACAGCGTTGGTTGACGGACGAATAGAGGTAGGTAAGTGAAGAGAGATAATATATTTATTGCGTGGAGAAAATTTTTGAGACTAACCACCGGTACCAAGTCCTACATTTTATCCTCCTGGCTGGCCCGCGGTCCGGACAGAGTACCCTCTCCTCCCCTTTGCGAGGACGAACTGTAGACCCGAGGAGCCTGTCATGCGGGATCCGTGATACTGCCCCCCTAATGATAACGAACTTACCGATGGTCGGGCATTAGCTTAAGTGTCGTCCACCAACGCTTGCCCCACTGGCAGACTCTTGCACATGCTGGAGGTAGGTGGGTAGAACTTACGACTCACTTCCGTCAACAAAAAACTTCATCCCCTCGCTCGGCGGCCAGGAAGATGATGTTTTTTGTTTTAGAGGAAAAAGCCCGAAGACTTAAAAAAACCCCATCGACAGATGTCGTGCATTATGTCAGTCTGCTCTGCTCTTGCCACGCTGTTGTGCTTGCTCTTAGCCACGCTGTTGTGCTTGCTCTTGCCACGCTGTTGTGCTTGCTCTTAGCCACGCTGTTGTGCTTGCTCTTGCCACGCTGTTGTGCTTGCTCTTGACCGTTGAAGAGAGAGAGAGAGGAAGAGGAGGGAAGAGAGGAAGGTGGTCTTTTATACGTATTTAGGGTTTACTAGTGGCTGCGCTAGTCTCGATGACTCCGCGCTGGCAGAGTGATAGCTTGGAATAACCTGATCACGCGCCAAAAAAAAATCACTCTAATTGTTGCCCTGCGTAAGCCTGGTAGTCTGGAAGGGTAATTACTCCTCATCACTTACGTGGGTGCAAAAAAATTTCCCACACTCCTAAATTTACCATCTTTCAAATCAATGCAACTTCGGAGCGGCTGTGCCATCAAAAATCATCACAGCACCCCGAACACCATATACTTTTCCCGATCTGACTTTAGCACAATCGTCCGAGGGGTTCCGAGTAGTAATTGGTTTTTTCCAAGTTCGGGCTTTGGGGGCTCTGAGTTTTCCTTCCTGACCCTGAGTGAGGGTAATTTTATTCAATGCAGATTAGCAGAGTGATGATTGATGATGGCCGTGACGAAGGGTCAAGCTAGACTATGGCTCTGCTCATCCGGAGTATGTGCCCTAGCATAGAGTAACTCGCAGGCGGTCTGATTATTTCCTTTTCGTTGTTGATCATTTTTTGCATGCGACATCAAAGATCATAACGAAGATAGATAGGCATCGCAGCTCCCACTCTGCCATCCGGTTCGATTTCATTCCAAGGCTCGATTACTCACGCTGCCGGGTTCTTTCGCTTCTGGTGCGCGAAATATCGGAAGCGGCGTTGCGCGTCTTCGACCCCGTTGTGCGCTGGGCACCATCTGATCTCGATGGCGATGTCGGGCCTGACTCTCCGTAGGGCTGCGCTACGCATTCGAGCCTGAGGCAGGGCGGAGAACCTTAACCAAACGGCCGCCCTAACAAGAAAAACGAGTTACTGACTCCTCCGGGGGTTCGGGCCAGGGAATATCGGACGCGCAATGCAACATACGAGGGCAGAAGTGTTATTACCTGAGGATCGAATTTCGGAATACGGTGAGTGCGCACAGCACCAACCCGCAGGCAGTGGCAGATCAGCTGATGTCTCGTTCTTAGGACGCCTGGTGTTCTCATTTCTCTCGCGGTATGAAATGTGTAGAATGGAAGTTGCTACCCCCGTCGAGTACGAATTCGTTCATCCAACGATGTCTGCGAACTACGGGAACGCGAGCAAGAAACAAACTCTTCACGGGGCTTTGCTCGGTGTCGGGCGACGGAGATTGAAGGCCGACGAGCGCGGGACATCGACACTCGCCTGGGAGCGGGCGGAGTCCTGCGGCCCGACCGCTGTCCCAGACTAGCGGGGGATGCGGGGGCGGAATGGGCGAGCACCGGTACCCCCAACTGACTCGCCGCGCGCATTCCCTCCCGCCGCCCAGCTCAGGGCGATCACCAGATTCACCGGCGTTGCGCAGCAGCTAAGCGCTCGCGGCAAGGAGCCGTGAGGGCGCAGGGAACGCGCATCGCCGACCCCGTTTCTCGACCGCTCGCACGACTGCTCGCTCAACCACTCACTGGATCCCTTGTGCAACGGCCTACCCCACTAATCGCACGCGACCGGATTCCGACTTCTTGCCCTCGACTGTCACCGCTCAATCACTCATCGAGACGAAACCTAACCGCAGGTTGCTGGAAAGTCCCCACGGTCTACCGGCTCCAGCGGCGTGCTCGCTCGGCGGCCCCAGCGCGCAAAGTCCTCCGTTGCGCCATCTCGGTTGGCGTTGGTAACGGCCTGCCACCGCCAATCGTCTTCCCAAAGGCTGTCCAGGAACTCCAGCGCCACCCGTGGGTTGTCCACGACGCTTCCCTTGTCTGGGAAGTCGTCGATACAGGGATCCTCGTGCACTGGATCGAACAACGGCCCCATCTGTTCGTAAAACCTATCGTCTCGCTCTAACGCCGGTTGGACTGCAACCTGGCGGGGTGCCTGGTTTGCCCGCGGCTGCGGGATGCGGGCCGGTGGACCCTGTCGCCTGGTCCCCCCGGGAGACACTACCACTGCCTTCGAGTGCTTGGTGGGGACGTTCTTGGCAAGCAGCGGGTCGGTGTACGTGCTGAACTCATGCAAGAGTTGGTGGAAAAGTGGTGTCAGGCGGTCGTCGCGCACTCGTTGCGCTAGCCGCGGAACCAGCACCTGGTACCGCGCCTGGTACATGGCTCTTACGTTGATAAATTTCCTCCGACGAAGCCTGTTTTCTGCCATCAGGTAGTTGCGCATCCTGGCATAGACCATGTCGAACACCCGCTCGCCCCACGAAGCAGCTGGAGCTAGTTGATTCCAGTCCGGTTCGCTTTGCCTTCTACGGTCGGGGTTGAAGCCGGAGGTGATGCTGGTGCGGTACCAGCCACTCCCGCGGTATCCGTACAGCTGTGTTCTCTCTTCCTCCGGCATTGCCGTCCACTGGTCCATCCAAAACTGAAGCCGCCAGTCGCCGTGTCGTCCAATACGGTACCTGAAGTCGTATTCCTCCATCATTGCGTGTCGCAGGTTGTGCAGCTCCGCCATGAACACCGAGGCCGACTGCTTTGCCCACATGTCGGTGTCGATTCGACGGCGCACACCCAGTGGCATCTCTTTTTCTGTGATGGCGCGTGTGTAGCTGTACAGCCCGAGTACGCCGAGATGCGCTTGGCGGAGAGAATCACGCGCCTGAACGAACCGATTGTGCAGATCAACCGTGAGCTTTTCCATCCCGGCGCGCAGTATTCCTGCGAGTTTGTCCCGCTGGTACTGCGGGACGAACCCTGGATCGTTCAACACTCGCCGCAAGTCGCGCCCGAAGACTACGTAGTCGTCACGAAGCGCGTGGAAATGGTAGACACAGACGAAATACTCATCCTCGATGGTGCATATGTGTCGTGCTGCAGTTTTCCTGCCATTCACCCCGAAGTGGTATGGCGTGGGACGCGGATCTTGCGGACTGTCGGCTCGCTTCATGGCCATAACGTGCGCCGTCGTCTTAAGGAGAGGCCCAAGACTGGCCGTGTACCCGCGGATCCTTCGGCGCCACTCGTCAACCAAGTGGATAGTTCCGTGTATCTGGCGGAAGAAGCGGGTGTTGCTTTGGCTACGCGCGTCATACCAGGTGTCGCAATCACAGGTATCGCTTACATTGGTGGTTTGCTGTTCGCTGGAGGCCGCGGGATAAGCCCCGTCTTTGCACTGCTGTTTGTCGGGGGCAGAGAGATCGGCTTCACCCCCGCTTTCGTCATCGTCGGGGTATGCTTCATTCCAGCTTTCTTGTTGGTCGGAGGCGGCGGGAAATGCTCCATCCGTTCTCTGCCGTTCGCCGAGCGCGGTACGATCTGTTGCATCTCTGCTCTGCTGATCGCCAGAGCCGGAGGGATCTCCTACATCCGCCGCAAGATGCTCGCCGAGGGCGGCGGGATCGGATACATCATTGCTTTCCTCGTCTTCTAATGTGGCGGGATCACCTGCATGTGTCTTGATTGGTACTCTCGACATTGGGCGGAGATCTCTTGACAGAAGGCAGATAACACCGAATTCCCGCTTGGTCTGGTCGTGCGATATCACTTTCTTAAATACTCTGTTTCGTGGGGCTTCACGTGCGTGCTTCACTATCCTGCCTGCCGCAAGTAGCATCAATATGAATGCTGCTGCCAGATAATTACATGGTTCGACCTGACCGCTGCAAGGTTCTATCAGATCAAGACTGGGCACTGCCTTACTGGGCAGTACTTGGAATGGACAAAGAACCGAGCTTCAGCGCAGTGCTGGTGGTGCAGGTGCAAGAAGCAGACAAGGGAGCACGTTTTCAAAAACTGCGGACGATGGAAGGAACAGCAGAAGGTGCTGTGGAAGGAGGTGTGGAAGGAGACGGGGAGAGGGAAGAGCCGGTATCCGATCCGGGACCTCCTTGCCGACGACAGGTGCAGCAGGGCGGTACTGGACTTCCTATCCACCACAGACGTAGGGAGGCTGGCTCCGGCCCCGGTTGAGGAGGACGCGCAGAGTGAGGCGTCAGAGTGGGAACTTCGGGAGAGAGGAGAACGAGAGGAGGAGAGAGAAGCAGAAGCTGAGAGGCTGGGCGCCGAGGTTGAGGAACCCCTGTTCCTCCCCACGCCCGCCTTTATGGCATCCGCGAAAGAGGAGTGAGAATGCAGTGTGTTTCCTTCCTGTCTCTCATTTGTCATTTCTTTGGTACGCCCTCTATCTTCTTGGGACAGACCTGGGCGGATGGCAAAGGAAAGCTTGCAACGTGCCGCCATCGCGCGGACAGCGGCGGGGAAACGGGGAAAAATGTACGCCGCCATAGTCTAGATAGGCTTCATGCGAGTATGATAAAACAAAAAAAAAAGACGCAGGCCGTCATTACTATCCTGCAGTTGGCTAGCGAAAGCCCCATCTGTCTGGTCAGCCGGCGGAGCCAAGCCGTAGCCTTCTTACCCTCCCTCAGTCGGGTAGCGCGATGGTCCTTGATAGTTAGTTGGGAGCCGACTCAGTCGAGCCATATTGCCAGCCACCATGTTGCCTCCCCGTTGAATGGGACCATGTTAGCGCCAACCTTTACAGTTGTCGCGGGGGTCATCGTTTTCTGTGGAATGGTTTTGCCTGGTTTTGCCATGGCCGAAGGCTACCCCATTCCCGGTCGCCCACTCGACCGCCGCCTCGGCGGCCACTGCCAGCTTGGCTGCGTCTGATTCTTCATCTGTGCCGTCAGCCCACCACCTAATGCATCCACGAAGGAAAAGCCGTGGACGCCCGGGACTGTGGCATCCACCTAGTCAAAGATGCCAGACACGTATGTGACCAAGAGGTTTGGAGCCGCTGGCGACCTTTGAGAGATGCCGGTATCCACTGGCCTCTCCTCACCTGTCTTGCCGTGGAGCACTAACTTTACCTGGCGATCTGACATGAAGCTGCCAGTCCACGTGATGAGATTCGGCTCGATCCCCAGTTGCTCCATGTGTCTACCCGGGTGTGTCTTGCTGAATGTTGAATGCCGACTTGACGTCCATGAACAGCGCACCTGCCACCCTCCTCACCGCCCATGACTGTTGCGTGCGGTTCATCAGGACGTTGGCAGACCCGTGCGGTGCTGGGTTTCCTTCATTCTGTGCATGTAGTCTGGGGCGGGTGCCGGCTGGGGAAGGCGCAGGGAGCGGCGTGTAGGGATAGGAGCTCGGTCAGCACAGGGAGCGGGAGGCAGACTCCGGAGCACGCGGAGGGCGGATGCGCGGGGTTCACAGGAGGAGGCCAGTGCTGGGGAGGGACTACCGCTGTTCCTACCAACCGCCCTCTTTTGCGACATCAGCAGGTCAGGAGTAGGGGCCGGACCAGCCTTTCTTTTCTTCCATTTTGTCTCTCCTAGGTGCGCGTTTACGACAGGGCTGTGCGGAGGGCAGAGGGGAGCTTGCAACGAGCCCCCGCGCGCGGACTACGGACGGGAGGCAAGATCTACCAAGGTCGCATGCGAGAAATGATTAACAACAAAAAAACATAATTGACTGCGGGCACGTTACTATACACTATGCCACATACTCTGCATGGTGCGGGGCCGCCGTCCAGCCTGTCCTGCGCCAAGTCCATCATCACCCACCACTCGACTAACTGGCGAGGGTCAGGATGGAAAAGTCTGAGCCGTCAAACCGGAACTCGAAAATAATCAATTAGTACACGGAACCCCCCCAACGATTGCGCCTAATCTACTTGACACAAATATATGGTATTCGGGGTTCCGTGATGCTTTTCCGATTGCACGGCCGCTCCGAAGTTGCGTTGATTTAAAAGATGGTGGGTTCGAGTATGTCGGAAAAAATTTACGCGAGTAAGTACTTCATACTGAGGGGGGTAATGGTAGCTGAGCGGCGAAAACGGAGAATTGGTGGCTCAATGGGGTTAGCGGGGATGCAGGAGGTTTGTCAGCATGGAGGGTTCATTAGCCAGACTCCGAGGAGGATTTGCTC
>Ga0307508_10004159_pt1 | contig 14236 bp, 10 predicted proteins | sample 9_EM_MG_FD_203089 | JGI IMG/M metagenome (GOLD analysis project Ga0307508, IMG submission 203089) | Populus trichocarpa ectomycorrhiza microbial communities from riparian zone in the Pacific Northwest, United States - 9_EM | ecosystem: Host-associated > Plants > Roots > Unclassified | place... | reverse complement strand
GGGGCGGGCGCGCCGGCCCGGGCCGCGGGCAGCTCGGCCGCGGCCGGAGCCGGAGCCGGAGCCGGAGCCGGAGCCGGAGCCGGAGGAGAAGAGTCCGGGGCGGGGGTCACGGGCACGACCGGTGCCGGCGGCGGGGTGACGACGCGGGCCGGCGTCGTCGGCGCCGAGGTGCCGACGACGCGCGGGGTCTCGGTCGGCTCGGCCTTCTTGACCACGCGCGGCGGCGGGGGCGGCGTCGCCTTGCTGAGCACACGCGGCGACGTGGGCGGAGCGGCCTGGCTGAGCACCCGGGGCGGGTCGACGTCGGGCGTGCCCCCGTCGGCGGGCAGGCGGCGTCCGTCCTGGTCCTCGCGCTCGTCCACCCGGGCGGCCGGCAGCAGCTCCTCGGCGCCGGGCGTCCACTGCCCCTCGATCACGCGGCCGCCGGTCGGGGCCAGGTCCTCACGCCCGCCGACCGGCTCGAAGCCGGGGTCGTAGTCGGGCCTCTGCACATAGTCGGAGCCCTGTACGTAGTCGGAGCCCTGTACGTAGTCGGAGCCCTGTACGTAGTCGGAGCCCTGTACGTAGTCGGAGCCCTGCACGTATTCGGAGCCCTGCACGTATTCGGAGCCCTGCACGTATTCGGAGCCCTGCACGTACTCGAAATCCTCGGCCGGACCGACCGGCCGGGCCCGGCCCACGCTGCGCGCGGGCGGCTGCTCGGCGGGCCGTCCGGGGCGCCGGCCGCGGTCGAGCGCGGCGGGATCCTCGCCGTGGCGCGGATCCGTCTGCCAGTCGTAGTCGTACTCGGCCACCCTTGGCCGCGCCCGGCGCCCGGGCCGCTCGACCGGGAAGCCGTCGTCGGTCGCGCCGGCGAAGCCGCGTCCCTGGTCGTCCGCGTCGATCGGCCGGCCGCCGCGGGGAGCGCGGCGGTCGCGATCGTCCTCGCGGCGGGACCGGCGGTCACGGGGGTCGGTGTCGATGCGAGGCGCGGGCACGCGGGCACGCCCGGAGGCGGCCGGCTCGTCGTACCCGTCCAGTTCGTCGCGCCGGTCCGGCTCGTCGTAGCGGTCGGCACGCCGGCCAGGCTCGGCAGGGCGCCGGCCGGGCGGAGCGTTGCGGGTTCGGCGGTCGGGCGCGTCGTCGTACTCGTCCTCGCCGGACCGGACCGTCGTCGTGCGGCCGTGGCCGTAGGCCGCGAGGTCGCGGTGGTCGAAGGGCTCGTCGATGTCGTCGGGGTATTCGTTGAATTCGGCGAACCGCTCGTCGCGCCGCCGCCGGCTGCTCACCGGCGGGGCGGAGATCGGGAACTCGGGGGAGTCGAAGTCGGCGCCGAGCTCGGGACGGTTGAAGTCCACATCGGCGAACTCGCTGCCCACCAGGTTGGGCTTGGACGTGTCGATCGGGACGAAGTCGGGGTCGTCGAGCCAGCTCGGCCGCTGCGAGTCGAAGGCGGCCTGTGGCCGGCGTGGCGGGGCGGTTGGCGTGTTGCCGGTGGCTCGTCGCTGCCGGCGCGCGGCCAGCTCGTCGACGGCGTCGTCGTCCCGGTCGGCGCCGCGGCGCCGGGTGGGAATCACCGGATCGGGCCCGCTGCGCTTCCCGTACTGCCGTTCCTGGACGACGGCCGAACTCGGCATGATCGAGTACTCGGAGTACTCGTCGTCCCAGTATTCGTCGTCCTCGAAGCTCATGCCACGGCCTCGCGAACGGCCGACCGGCGAGCGGGGAACGGGCGGCGAGCGGGGTACGGGCGGCCTGTAGGCAGCGTGGGACCCAGCGGGTCCCCCTCACCCCAGTGCCGCATCCGTGCCCCCCGATCTCACAGCCAACCCACCAAGCGCGTCCGGATCGCCCCTCCCACGCGGTGGATGTGGAAGGTTAACCACGGATTTGCGGACGGCGCCACCGCGTGCGGGGGCGCTTCACCCGGTGTCGCGGCGGCGGCGTGACCGAGCGTCGGCCCCGGCACCGCGCCACGCCGGGTGTGTTTCGTCGGCGGAGAGTACGCACGCAGGTCCGGAACAGTTCAAATGAAGGGCGTCGAACTACAGATCGTCGGCGCGGAGAAACGTGAAGTAATCACCGGGTAGCTTCGGAATTTAAGCCACTCTTAAACTGGTGCTGAGCAAGACCACAGGCTGCCGGGTCACTCGATCGGCTGATCCCCACCCGCCGCGGAAAAACCGGCGGCAACCCCGCAGATGACCAGGACGTGGCGAAGACCACCCTCGCCGTTTGCGGATCATGCCGGGTCGAGGTGTCACGGTGGAGGAGCGCCCGGGACGACGTGGTCCCGGGTCTCGCCTTTGTGGAGGCTCTCAACTCCCCGGCCGGCGGCCGCGACTCCCCGTCTGCAGGCCGCCACCGCGCCACACCCAGCGACGATCGCACCGATGTGCCCCCCATGCCGGTGCGAAGTCACGTTGGGCGCGGGCGTGCCGGGAAAGGAACGGCGGCGGGAGTGCGCCCCGCCGCCGTTCCGCCATCGCACGGCTTCAGAGGCGCCCGTCCGAGGTGAAGGGTTCGACCTTGGCGGGCAGGACCAGGCCCGCGGACGCCAGCGCGCGCAGCAGCTCGATCAGCTCGTCCCGCGACAGCGCGCCGGGCAGTTCCGGCTCCCGGTGTGGCACGTCGAGCGCTCGCGCCGCCTCGATCGCGCGTACCCCGATGGCCGCCTCGACAGCCCACAGCCGGTGTGCCTGCATCGCCAGGTGGGCGGAGACGACGAGTTCGCCGTGCAGCCGCAGCAGGCGCCGCAGGTCGGCGGCGAGTTGCTCGATCGGCGGCCCGGCCGGTTGCGGAGGGTGCGGCCGGTGCTGCTCCCACCGCTCGGCGATGAAACCACACCATCTCGGCGCGTACACGGCCACCGCGCCGAGCAGGGTCGGCGTGGCGACGATCAGGGCGAGCTTCCCGGCATCCAAGGCGTTCACGGCGGGCTCCCAGCGGCGGCCGCGTGTGGCCGCCACCTCTGAGACTCCGCCCACGCCCGCACACCGTCAAGCCGAAAAGCCCGCCGACACGTCCCGTGCAAAGCCTCGCGCGGTCAGCGGACGCGGCCGCGCGGGACCAGGCGGGTGATCGGCATCGGCGGGGCCGGCAGCGGCGGCCCGTCGTAGCCGCGCACGACGCCGAAGCGCGGCGTCGCGTCCTCCCAGTCGGCGCGCATCTGGACGATCTCGTCGTGGTCGCGGGCCACGAAGTTCCACCACATGACGAGCCGCTCCTCGAAGGGCTCGCCGCCGAGCAACAGCAGCCGGGACGCCGACCCGGCGCCGAAGCGCACCGACGAGCGCCCCGAACCCAGATAGAGCAGCGGCCCCGGCTTGAGCGTCGCGCCGTCCACGGTGGGCGCGCCGTCGAGGGCGAGCACCGCCCACTCGAAGTCGGGCCGCAGCGGCAGGCTCGCCTCGGTATCCGGCGCCACGGTGATCTCGGCGCCGGCCAGCGGCGTGTGGCACCGGGCCGGCGACGTCTCCCCGGCCAGCGAACCCATGAGCACCGTCGCGGCGAGGCCGTCGCCGGCGACCACGGGAAGATCGGCGTGGTGGGCGAAGGCCGGCGGCATGTCCCGGTCGGCGTGCGGCAGGGCGACCCACAGCTGGACGCCCTGGAGCACGGCCGAGTGGTCGCGGGGCGTCTGCTCGGCGTGGGCGATGCCCCGGCCCGCGGTCATCAGGTTGAGCTGCCCGGGCCGGATCTCCTGCACGGTGCCGAGGCTGTCGCGGTGCAGCACCTCGCCGGCGACCAGCCAGGTGACCGTCTGCAGGCCGGTGTGCGGGTGCGGGCCGACCCGCATGCCCTCGGAGCCGGCCAGCTCATGAGGCCCGTACGCGTCGAGGAAGCACCACGCGCCCACCATGCGCCGCTGCCGGTTGGGCAGCGTGCGCGTGACCGCGAAGCCGCGCGGCCCGCCGAGTGCGACCGGCGCGCCCTCGAGCAACTCCATCGCGGCCGGCGGCGCCGGCCCCACCTCGGGATCCGCCTCGTAACTACTCACGATCCGACGCTACCGCGCTCGCGGGACCAGACCCGCTCAACCGGATGTGAAGCGGCTCGACCCCAGCACCCGGGTGACCGTGATCACGAGCGCGACCCGCGCCGGGTTCGGGCGCGGCGGGCGGTAGCGGGCCGCGTACCGCCGCTCCGCCTCCGCGACCGAGGGCGGATCGTCGTGGACCGCCGCGAGACCCTCCACGGTGGTCCAGCGCGCCCCGTCCAACTGGCACAGCGCCACCCGGGCCGCGCCCCGCCGCACGTGCCGCACGTGCGCCGAGGACCCCGACGAGATCACCCGGGCCAGGCCCGCGACGACGTCGAGGGTCGCTCCGACGGCCACCACGTGCGGCGATCCGTCCGCCCGCAGCGTGGTCAAGGTGCACAGATGCCGTTCGGCCCAGAACTCGGCCAGCCCGGCGTCGCCGAGCGTGACGATCCCGCTCACGGCAGCGCCGCGGGCAGCACGCCGCGCCGGACGGCGTCGACCAACGCGGCGTGGTCGCTCTCGACCTGGTCCGCGTACGCCCGGGCGAACCGGCTCAGGACCTCGTCCAGCTTGTCGCTCCCGCCGATGTAGCCTGCGATCATGGACGCCCCGCTGGTGCGGGCGTGCGACTTGGCCAGCAGGTAGCCGCAGATGCCCGCGTAGTCGGCAAGCGCTCCCGCGTTGATGTCCTCGACCAGGATCGCGCCTTTCATGTCGCGGAACTGCCGCACGTAGTACTGGTGCTCGCCGACCGTGGTCCAGCCGAGCAGCGGGTCGCTGACCGTCTGCAGCGCCTGTTGGTACTCGACGACCCGCTGGCCTTGGTGCCGGTGCCAGGCCGAGTCGCCGTGCACATGCGGCGCGATGACCGACCGGCGGGCCTGCTTGAGCTGCAGAAACAACACGTCGTCGGTGCTGCTGCCCTCGCACAGGGCGACGAAGGCGCGCAGCCCCACCGACCCGACGCCGACCACCTTGTGCGCGATGTCCACGACCCGGTAGCCGCCCAGGATGCGGGCCCAGTGCGGCGGCAGCGTGTTGAGGTACCCGTCGAGGGCCTCGGCGAGCAACTCGCGGTCCTGGTCGCTGGGCCGGGTGATCAGCGGCGGCTCCTCGACCATCCGGGCGGTGCCGTCGCGCCGCTCGGTGAAGCGGGGCAGCGCCCGGTCGCTGGTCCGCCGCCGGGCTCGGCGGGCCGCCCGCTCGATCTCCTCGCGCAGGCCCTGCTTCGACGCGACCGAGCGCAGCCGGTCCATGTCGAGCCGCTCGAAGGAGCGGGCCAGCAGCGGCTGCTCGGCGAGGTGGCCGATCTGCTCGCGGTACTGCGTGACGCAGTGCTGGACCGCGCCGGCGCACTCGCTCTCCCGGAAGCCGTTCTGCCGGCCGGCCACGTGCACGCTGACGACCAGCCGGCGCAGGTCCCACTCCCAGGAGCCGGGGTGCGACTCGTCGAAGTCGTTGAGGTCGAAGACCAGCGCCCGCTCCGGCGAGGCGTAGAAGCCGAAGTTGCCCAGGTGGGCGTCGCCGCAGATGACCGGGGCGATGCCGGAGGCGGGCAGGGCGGCGAAGTCGTCGGCCATGATGTTGGCCGAGCCGCGCAGGAACGCGTACGGCGAGGAGATCATGCGGCCGACGCGGATCGGGACGAGCCAGGGCTGGCGGCCCTCGTTCTGCTCGATCACCTGCTCGACCGGGTCGGCCCGGCGGTCCGGCGGCGTCCAGTAGGCCATGTCCGTCCGGTGCGCCCGCTCGCGCAGCGACCGGCCCAGCTCGTACCTCTCGGCGCGGGGCCGGGCCTGCCGCCGCAGGGTGGCGAACCCGTCGTCGGCGCCGAGCACGAAATCGTTGGCTGGTTCCATCACCGACCAGCCTAGTTGCCCCTTACCAAGATCAACGGCCCGGCACGCGACCATGCCGAACGAAGCCACAATCGGCGCGCACCCGTACCGGCGGGACGGCCGCGGACGTACGCTCAGGCTTGTGGATCAGCCAGATGAGGTACGCGCCCCCGCGTCCTGGGTCGTCGTCGGTCTCGACAACGGCGGGACCTGCAACAACGCCACCGTGCTCGACGCTACGGGCAGCTTCCTCGTCGATCATCTGGTGGAAAATCCGAGCCTCGTGCAGGACGGCCCCACCTCGGCCGTCGAGTCGCTCGCCGAAGCCTTCATCGGCATCCTCGCCCTGACCGGCACCCCGCTGGGGCTGGTGCGCGCGGTCGGGCTGGACACGCCGGGCCCGGCCAGCGCCACCGGCGTGATCTCGTCGAAGGGCGCCACCAACTTCAGCCAGGAGTCCTGGCACGGGTTCGACATCCGCGGCGCCCTGCAGGCCCGGCTCGGCCTGCCGGTGGTCTACAACAACGACGCGAACGCGGCCGCGCTCTACGCGCATCACCGCCACTTCGGCGAGGCGGCGATGACCCGCTCGTCGGTCGCGGCGATCGTGGGGACCGGGCTCGGCGGCGGCGTCGTCGAGAACGGCCGGGTGGTCAGCGGCGTGGCGGGCATGGCGGGCGAACTGGGCCACGTGCAGATCCCGCTGCACGGGGTGCTCGAGGCCGGTCAGCCGGTGCCGGCCTGCAACTGCGGCTTCGAGGGCGACGTGGAGAGCATCGCGTCGCTGACCGGCATCAAGAACAACCTGTTGCCGTACTGGCTCTCACAGTTCCCCGGCCACCCACTGGCGCGCGAGCCGATCGGCAAGGCGGCGAAGCTGCTGCGGGCGTACGGGGAGAAGGAGGACCCGATGGCCCTGGCGGTTTTCGGGCAGCAGGCGAGGGCCATCGGCAAGCTCTTCACGATCGCGGCGAACTTCACCGACCCGGCCGCGTACTTCCTCGGCGGCGGCGTCGTGGAGGCCGCGCCGAGCTTCCGGCAGTGGTTCCTCGACACCGTGCGCGAGCACACCGAGCTGCGCCGGGAGCAGCGGGCCCTGGCCAGCTTCAACCTGGTCGCGGACCTCGACATGGCCGGCGCGCGGGGCGCGGCGGTCGCCGCCCTCGAGGCGGTCCAGGCGCTCTGAGTCCGCCCGCCGCGGAAAACCCGGCCGGGGACCGCCCGCTCAGTCCGAGAGGGCGGTCTCCACGTCCGGGAAGATGGCGAGGTAGCCGGCGAGCCCGAGCGTGTCGAACAGCCGGCGCAGAAAGCCCGACGGCGCCGCCAAGCGCACCCAGCCGCCCCGCTCCATGGCCCGGCCATGAGCGTTGACCAGCACGCCGACGCCCATCGAGTCGCAGAAGTCCAGCCCCGACATGTCCACGATGACCCGCGGGCTCGGTCGTTCGACGAGGCGGTTGAGGTTGGCCTTGAGGGCGGGAGCGGTGTCGATGTCGAGGGATCCGCGCAGCACCAGGACGGCCGTGTTCGGCGGGTGGTGCGCGACCGAGACCTGCATGAGGGTGTCGCTTTCGGTGGAGCGGGCGGGGGCTGAATCGGTTCGGTGTGACCTCAGACTAGGCGAGGCGGGCGGCGTGGCCGAAGGCGCGGCCGCGGGCGTAGCTTGGCCGCATGGCAATCGACAAGGGTGACGTCGTCGACGACTTCGAGCTACCGGACCAGGACGGCGTGCCGCGGCGGCTGAGCACGATGCTCGCCGACGGCCCGATCGCGCTGTTCTTCTATCCGGCGGCGATGAGCAGCGGCTGCACCAAGGAGGCGTGCACCTTCCGCGACCTGGCCGCCGAGTTCCGCGAGGCCGGCGCGCAGCGGGTCGGCATCAGCCGCGACCTGCCCGCCAAGCAGAAGCAGTTCGCCGAGCTGAACAACTTCGACTATCCGCTGCTCAGCGACCCGGACAGCAAGGTTGCCGCGGCCCTGGGCGTCAAGCGCAGGCTGCCGCTCGGCCCGCTGAGCACCAAGCGCATGACCCTCGTCATCGGCACCGACCGCCGCCTGCTCGAGATCATCCACTCCGAGACGAACATGGACGACCACGCCCACAGCGCCCTCGCCGCCCTCCGCGCGGCCCGCACCTCCGGCTCCTGACGGGCGCCTTCGGGGCCGCCGCCCTACGCCGAACGGACGATGTGGACCGGGAGGCGAGCGTTTCGGCCGACCCGGCGTAGGTCATCGATCCGACACGGGATATCGGTTCGGCGGACGACGAGCGTGGCGCCCGCACCGCCGATAATGAGGAGCGAGCCGGTCCCGCCGGCCCGGCACATGCCGAACGGATGCGGAGCCGAGGAGTGCGCTCATGACGGTCGTGCCGCCCGCCGCCGCGGCCGCCGTGCCGCCGCTCGGCGACGGACGCTACGAGGGCGGCGACGGCGACATCTTCCTGGAGCTGCGGATCGACCAGGCCGGCGCCGCGGCGATCAGCGCCGACGTGTACGCGGCGCGGGCCACCGTGCGGGAGTACGTGGCCTCCGTGCGCACCGACCCCGGCGTCGAGGTCAGGCTGAGCCACGGCGCCTGGCCGGCGGTCTGGCAGTCGAGCGACGGCACGATCGTCTCCGGCACTCTGGCCGTCAGCCCGGCGCCGGGCGACGACCGCGCCGCCACCGTGCGGCTGCGCCTCGCCCAGCCGCTGAACGGGTTGCCGGCCGACTCCGAGGTGTCGGTCGCGGTGCGCTGGGCCGGCGCGCAGTTCCGCCACCTCGGCATCGAAAGCGAGAACGAGGCGATGGTCCGCCTGCCCGGCGCGGTCCAGGTCGACGGCGAGCACCTGACCTTCCACGACTGCCTGCGCCTGGCGGGGCTCGAGGTGCACGACGTCGGGCAGACGTCGCGGATCCCGGCCCGGATCGAGGGCTGGCGGTGGGACGACTCCAACGTCTTTACCGTCCTGAACGATCTGATGCGCTCCACCGGGCAGGCCGCGACCACGGGCCCGGCCTGGCAGGTGCACCTGCTCAACCTGTCCCGCTCCACCCGCGACGGGGTGTACGGCGTGATGTTCGACCTGACCGACTCACTGCCGCGGCAGGGGTGCGCGGTCTTCGTCGAGGAGATCCGCGGCCGGGTCCCGGAGGCCGACCAGGACCGCAAGATCATCCAGACCACGGTCCACGAGCTCGGGCACACTCTCAACCTCGCACACCGCTTCGAGCGGGTGCTCGGCCGGGCTGACTCGACCTCTTTCATGAACTACGACTGGCGCTACCGCGGCGGCGGCCGCGCTCAGGAGTTCTGGCAGCGTTTCGCCTACTCGTTCGACCCCGACGAACTGGCCTTCCTGCGACACGCGCCGCGGTCGGCGGTCATGCCGGGCACGGCGCCCTTCCACTCGGTGAACTACTGGGGCGCCGCGCCGAGCGACAGCTCCGCCGACCTCCCGCAACCGGCCCCGTCGGGATTCACGCTGTCGCTTCAGGCGCCGGCCAGCGGCCGGGTCTTCGCCTTCGGTCAGCCGGTCTTCCTGCAGGCGACGCTGCGCAACGACGGGCAGCGTCCGGTGACGCTGCCGGACAACGTGCTCGACGTGAAGTCCGGGTCCCTGGAGATCCTCGTGCAGAAACACCGCGGGGGACCGGGCGGGCCGCGGCTCGGCGACGCCCAGTCGTTCGTCCCGATGATGCAGCGCTGCGTCGACCTCACCCCCGCGCCGAAGCCGTTGCAGCCCGGCGAGCAGTGGCAGGACAACGTCAACATCTCGTTCGGCGCCGGCGGGTTCACCATGGCGGACCCGGGCACGTACTGCCTGACGCCGCTGCTGACCGTCGCCGAGCAGGAGGACGAGCAGGACGAGGTCAACTCGGTGGTGGTGCGTGGCGAGCCGCTGATCGTCGAGGTCGCCCGCCCGCGCGGCCCTGTGCAGGAGAAACGCGCGACGGCCCTGCTGCGGCCGGACGTCGGCGCGTGGTTTGCGCTGGGCGGCAGCGCCGCGCTCGCCGACGCCCGCGCCGTGCTGGAGGAGATGGCGCCGACCGGGGTCAAGCGCGGGCGAGGGCCGGTCTCCTCGGCCATCGCCCGCAGCCTGGGCATCCACGCCAGCCGCGCCTATCTGAGGTTCCGCGACGGCGACTTCGTCCGGCAGTCGGAGGACACCGAGCTGGCCGCCGCGGTCCTCGCCGACCTCACCGCCGACGTGGACGCCATGAGCTACTTCGACGAGACCACCGCGCAGGGGACCAGGGACCTGGCCCGCTCGCTGAAGGACAAAACCGGCCGGCCCTGACGGCGTCCGGCGTCAGGCCGCCGCGCCGAACCGCGCTTCTCGCTCGACGGCGACCCGCACGAGGCCCGATCGGAAGGCGACGACAACCGCTTGCGTACGCCGGCGGCAGTCGAGCTTCATCAGGATCCGGCCGATATGGGTACGCACCGTGGCCTCGCTCAGGAAGAGCCGGGCGGCGATCTCCGCGTTGCCGAGCCCGTTCGACATGAGCACCAGCACCTCGCGTTCCCGCGCGGTCAGGCGCCGGGCGAGGGCGGACGCGCTCTCGCCCATCGCCGGCCGGCTGGACAGCTCGCGCAGCAGGTCCTCCGCGACGGCGCTGTCGAGCCAGGTGCCGGCGACGGCGACGGCGCGGACCGCGCCGACGAGCACCTCGCTCGGCCGCGTCTTGAGCAGGAAACCGGAGGCGCCCGCGCGGAGCACCGCCTGCGCGAACGCGACGGTGTGGTCCGTGGTCATCGCCAGCACCCGCACTAGCCGGTGCGGGGAGTAACGCAGCCCCGCGTCGACGATCCGGCCGATCAGGTCGGTGCCGTCCCGGCCCGGCATCGGCAGCGCCAGGACCACGACGTCGGGAAGGTAGGTGGCCGCGGCCTTCACGGTCTCCTCCGCGGAGGAAGCCTCGGCCAGCACCTCGATCCCTGACTGTGCGCGCAGCAGCGAACTGATTCCGGCCCGGATCAGCGGCTGGTCGTCCGCGACGACTACCCGGATGGTCATGACTGAGCCTCGGCGCTCGTGACCGGGCAGCCGGTCGGCAACGCGGAGGCGAACAGCGCCTCGGCGCAGGCTACCCGCGTGACTCGGTCGTGGACATTCACCATGAAAGAAACCCCCCGGCATGCGACGATGCTTGTCACCATCGTCTGGCCGGCGCCGCCTCCGGGTCGTCAGGGTCACCACCCTGACTATTACCGCGAGCTGTCCGCCAGGGCCCCCACGAGGTGATCGCGCCCGGGCACCGAGAGCTTGCGGTAGACCGCGGCGAGATGCGTCTCGACGGTCTTCACGCTGACGTACAGCCCCTCCGCGATCTCGCGGTTCGTCCGGCCGGAGGCCGCCAGGCGCGCCACCGTCGCCTGGCCCTCGGTCAGAGACAAGGCGCCGGTCATCCGCATCCGCCGCGTGCGCCCACCGGCGGCGCGCAGTTCGTCGGAGACCCGGCGGCGCAGCCGGGTCATGCCGAGGCGGTCGGCGAGGTCGAGCGCCGCCGCGAGCTCGACGCGGGCGTCACGCAGCCGGCTCGCGCGCCGCAGCGCCGCGCCGTAACTCGCCTGAACCCGAGCCCGGACGGGAAGCCGCGCCGTCGCGGCGCAGACCTGCTTGGCCTCGTCGAGCAGGACCACGGCGTCGCGGGGCGTCGCGAATGACGCGCGCCGCCGCAGGGCCAGGGCGAGGCGGAAGGAGGGACCGTGAACGCGGCGGACGGCGAGTTCACGGTCGGCCTCGCGCAGGGCGCGCTCCCGATCGCCCAACGACTCGTGAGCGTGGCTGGCGATCAGGTGCGGCTCGAACTCGATCTCCAACTCGGTGGCCGGGGCGTCCTCGTCCGGGTCGAGTTCGAGCCGCTTCAGCGCCTGCGCGGGCCGGCCGGACAGCAGGTCGCCGAGCGCGACGATGGGGCCGTCGTCGGCCGGGCCGGCGAGAAAGTGGCGTCCCGCCTCCCGGTAGTCGCCGCGTTCCAGATGAACGCATCCACGTGCATAGTGCGCGAGGCGCCGGTAGACCGCGAGGCCGTGGCGGTCGGCAAACTGCTCCGCCTCGGCGAGCTGGGTCAGCGCGTCCTCGAAGCGCCCGCGGCGCACGGCGTTGAGCACGGTGCGGTGCGTCCACTCCGCCTGTAGGTCCGGCGAGGCCCCACGCAGCCGTGCCACGTCGGGCCGGAGGCGGTCCAATACGACCTCCGAGTCGTCCATGGCCTCGACGGAGGCGAGAAACGCCGCCGACTCCAGCGCCGCCTGAACCTCCCAGTAGCTCAGGTCGCGATCGGACGGCAGGGCCTGCACCGCGCGCCGCAGGTGCGCCACGAACTCCCTCGGCGGGCAGTCCCCGATCGCCCGGCGGTAGATCGCCGCGGCGATGAGCAGGCGCCGAGACTCGCCCGAGTCGATCGGCAGGTTGTCGATGTCGAAGTCGAACAACTCGGCAGGCGCCTGGGTGGCGATCCCGGTTGCCACGCGGTCCAGCAGGACAGCACGAAGGCGCAGCTCGGAAGGGCTGTCCCCATACGGCTCGGCGGCGAGCGCCAGCTCCTGCAGGCGTGCCGCGCCGTCCCGGTCGCCGACCTCGTAGTAGAGCTCGAAAAGGTCGGCCATCGCGCTGATCGCCGTTTCCCGCGTTCCGGTCTCGACGACCTCGGTGAGATGCGCCCGGGCGTTCGCCGGCTCGCCGACGGCGCGCTCCGACTGCGCGAGCGCGAGCAGCACCCCGGGTCGGGCGGAGGGCGCCGGCGGCTCGGCGAGCGCCCGCCGGAGCAGCTGGTTGGCGACCGACGCGGAGCCTGAGGCGAGATCGCGGCCGGCCTCGGCCTTGAGCAACTCCACCGCGGCCGGCGACGCCGCCGGCGGCGCCACGACGAGGTGCTGGACAACCTGGCGGGCCGGGGCGCCGGCGCCGAACAGCAGGCGCGCCGCCCGGGCGTGCAGCGCGCCGATCCGGCCGGGCGCGATGCCCTGCTCGACCGCGCTGCGGATCAGCGGGTGAAGGAAGACGATCGGGTCCGCCTGGGTCAGGATCGCCGCCGCTACCAGGCGGGTGGCTTCGACACCCGCCTGCTGCAGGTCGATGCGGGCCAGCGCGGAGGCGTCCCGCAGCGTCGAATCGTCGCCGAGCACGGCGGCGGCCTGGGCGAGGCCCAGGGCAACCTCGCCGAGTTCGCCGAGGCGTGCCCGCAGGGTGCGGGCGAGCGCGTCCGGACCGGTGGCGTCCAACTCGCCGGCGGCCGCCTCGTCCGGCGGCACACCCGCGCTGACCAGGGGACGGACGAGTTCCCGCAGATAGAACGCGTTTCCGCCGCTGACCCGGGCACACGCCTGGACGAAGGCGCGGTGCGGCTCGCGCTGGAAGGCCGCGCTCACCACGGCGGCGACGCCGGCCATGGTGAGCGGCTCGGGTCGCACGAGGCGGCCCTCTCCGACGGTCGCAAGCCGGGCCAGGAGCGGCGCGACCGCGGGGCTTTCCGCCGGGCGGGTGGTGACGACGATCACGATCGGCGCGCTGCGCAGGTCCTCGGCGACGTCGGCGAGCACGCGCAGCGATTCGGCGTCCGCCCAATGGGCGTCGTCCACACAGAGCACGAGCGGGCCTTCGTCGGCCAGCGAGGCGAGCAACCACTGGCAGCCGTAGTCCACGCCGGGGGCGCAGCCGGCGCCCGGGGTGAAGAGCGTCGCCGCGAAGGCCGCGGCGCCGGTGAGGGCGTCCGGCCCGCCGCGGCCGGCCACCGAGGGGCCGAGGAGCCGCCTCAACAATTCGTACGGCACGGTGGACTCCAGGTGTCGGGCCCGTGCCCAGAGCACCCGGACGCCCGCGGCGGCAGCCTCGTCGTGTGCGGCCTTGAGGAGGACGGTTTTGCCGACCCCGGCGACGCCCTCGATGACGACGACCCCGGAGGAGCCCGCGCGGAGCCGGCCGAGGCACTCGGAAAGCAACGCCAACTCACCGGCACGGTCGACCAGCAGCGCGGGATGTGCCCCACCAGCGCCGACGGTTTCTGGCAGCCCGGCCATGGGCCCGATGCTATGCGCGTGACGGCATCCGACACATATAGATATCGGTCACGTGGACCGACCTGTCGACGGATTGACAAAAGCACTGATTGCCGGAATTGTGTTAGAACCGCATGTGTCCACTTTGGGGAGTGATCGCGCATGGATTCCAGCGTCGCCAAATCAGAGTTCACTGTGATCCGCCTCGGCGATAGTTACACCGGAAACTGGCCCGCCGAGGTTCGCCAGGCCGTCGGGGTGCTTGCCCGCTTCGTCGACGCGACGCTGGCCGACGCGGAGGGCGGTCCGGATGCCAGCAGCACCGACCCGCAAACCGGGGCGGCGCTGCGGGAGGCCGCGGAGCGGGAAGCGGCGAAGCGGTCCGACGCCGAGACGGCACACCCCGAGAAGCACGGGGACGACGGCCATCCCCTGCGCCCGCGCGGGT
>Ga0307508_10004158_pt1 | contig 14237 bp, 4 predicted proteins | sample 9_EM_MG_FD_203089 | JGI IMG/M metagenome (GOLD analysis project Ga0307508, IMG submission 203089) | Populus trichocarpa ectomycorrhiza microbial communities from riparian zone in the Pacific Northwest, United States - 9_EM | ecosystem: Host-associated > Plants > Roots > Unclassified | place... | reverse complement strand
TTAATTTACTTTTTTAACTTCTTATTTATTAAAAAGTCAGAATATATTCAACTAGAAATCACTTTTGACGTCATTAGATTTTGTGTGTGTTTGTATTTGAGGTGGAGGTTGAGATTGGGTGTGAAACCCATTAAAAAAACCATAAAAAACAAGAAAAATTAGCTTTTATGGTTGAGTTTTGTTATACCCTATCACAACCTCAACCACAAAAGCTAAACCTATCATACCATTCTAACTTATCAATCCTAACTTTTGACGTCATCCTAACTTAACAAGCTTGGTTTAGTTCGTTGTCATTTAATGACTTTTTCATAAAGTAAACCAAAACTATAAATAACAACAAGCACATTGGTTATTATTTTATTCTTGTATGAACACGTCCAAGTCTTGAATTCCCGGACAAAACTATATAATAGCCTTGAGCATATGGATTCGAAAAAGATCATCTTCTTTTCTTATTCAAATTGAAAGATTGCGCGCGCGCATATATATATATATATATATCAAAGTTATGAGAAACTTCCACGAAATAACATTTAATTTTAAAATTAAATCGTTATTAACATTCTCCATGCAGGCTCATTCAACATTTAATATATACTATTCGAATATTGACACATCCTCGAAAAACAATTTAAAAAAAATCATATCTTCTTCTTTGTTTTTTTTTTTCGTGTGATAATTATATTTGTTCTACCTGAAGTCAACTCGGGATAAATAAGTTATTCATGGTCATTGTTTAAAGATGTTGACACGTGAATGATAAAATCTCTTGAAACACAGTTTGATTTTACCACGTTCAACTTCTTTTAAAAAAATATCATATATTTTATTTTTATTTTCACAATTTTTGTGTAATAATTGTTCTTATTATCTGTGAATTCAACCCAACATAAATAAATCATCTAGTTATTGTTCAATGATGTTGACAAGTGAAAAATAGAAACCATTAATACGTAACTCCTTATTATTAAAAAAATAAAAATAAATAACAATTTATTTGATATGTGATTTTTACTATAACGCGCGCAAATATGTTTTTGAATGTTGGGATTTCTTTTATTGATATGGTTGAAAACATTAGGCTGGATTAACGCAATTTCATATAGGGTCCATTAAAAGTTAATAGTGGCTTTAAGGCTTATTTTGTACATAATTAATTTAAATTGGTCAAAACCTAATTAATCATTATCATTCCTTCAAGTTCTACGTATTCTCAAAGTGAGGATTAGGTCTTATTATCATACTTGGATCTTGAATTACTATTTTAAATTTTGATAGTTTTTCACCTTTAACAAAAAACACACATACTAGTTTAGAAGAAAAAAATTAGCATGTAATCACAATAGGTACATTTTTATCATTAAACAAAAACACGAAGCAACTTCTCTTAGATAAGATGTTTTTGGATGATTTTCATCTTATTTTTAGTATAATTGATCCCTTACCTAAAACCTATAAAGACTAATTAGAGTTTCCCATTATTATAAAACTAGGTGGTGATTTATTTTTTTTATTTTTACCCTTTTTATATATAGTTCATCGAGATATACTCTGTAATAATAAGGCCTGTGATTTCTATTTTTTCCATATTGATCATTAGAAATGATGCATCATTTTTTGGATTAAAATACTTTGAGGTATTTGCATTACATAGGACCTGAATGGAATTGTATTAGAGTTGATGGACAAATCAAGTAGCATAATGCCCTTATGACCAACAAAAAATGGAGGATAAACAACATCATAGGAAATGAATTCCAAGTAGGAAACCCATAGTGAAAAGGATGCAATTCAGTTTTTACCCTATCATGGCATGAAATGATCAACTCAGGGATTTCATCATTGATAATTTATGTCAAATGGACATTTTTTATCTTGTTAATGGAATTATCTTATGTGGTTTTCTTATTAATTACAAGGCTTACCTGGAGCAATCCAACCATTAATAAATTGTTTATACAACAATGGCATAAAAACAAAGTAGCTATTGCTATATTTAGTTTAGAGGATAAAGGTTGAAAAGTTAAGCCTTATCTTATCTAGACTAGAGATAAATGATTTCATCTGACCTTATTTTCCAGTTCAATACATTGAATCATTGTTATCTAACAAACAAGAGTTATGACAAATATAAATTCAAAATAATATTCATTAATGCTTATATCATGAATTTAATTTTCTAAATAAATTAAACAATGAGAAATTAATTTTCATGAAAAAAATGGATATCAGATTTTTCTAAATGATGAGCTATTAACTTATCAAAAGTTGATTACTTGTGGAGAGTATAAGCATTCCTCTAATTGTCACTTCAAAGAATATAATCGAATCATTATGAAGAATTGATGGGTAATTGTTGTCTTTTGAAACTTTTCTTATCAAAGCTTTAGTCGTAGTAAGACCCACTTCAACCCTCTCTAATTTTACATCACATTGACCACCACCGCTCATTAAAAATAGAATTTTCTCTTGAAATATTTTATATATTCATTAATGCCCTTTTCTTTTCCTTTATGACATAAACATAGGTCGGGCTTGTAATTAGTTAGTCCTATACTATGACAAATGAAAAGCCAAATAATCATACAATCATGACTACAAACGAAGAAAAATGTCATCCTAAAACTGGTAATACTTCATCTAGTCCAAATCTAATCTCGTTTTTTCCCTCTTTTTCCTTACATATTTTTTGACATCAAGATAAAAAAAATAATAATAACTAGGTTTTTTTATTGTAGTGGATGTGGAAGAGGCAGAGGAACAAAGTGTTGTGGCCATGAAAAATTTACATGCTTTATTTTTATAACTAAGTATATTGCCCGCGCGAATACCAACCATGCATGCTCACAAGAAGCCCTAATTCCTAGTGGGGAAAATCCTTTGTTCATACCCCTCGTCTAACCATGCTTCTAATAAAGAACTAAATGAAAACACAGACAACCCTTGCTCAATGATACCAACCCATCGAATTCATCAAGGGAAAAATTGATAATACACTGTCACAATCCACAATTAAAAGATATCTACATCCATAATTGACAACACAGTAAAAGCGCAACACCTTTTATTATATAGTTAATTATGCTTCTAACATGTCTTTCAAAAAAGATTAGTTGTCGAATATAAGTTAGATTAGGATTTTCTCTTATCAAAATGAGACATTTTCGATTCAAATGATGCATCATGAGATGAAGATAGTTAAAAATTGTCTAACCCTTATATGTGTAATATTTCATTTTGTTCTAGACAATATAACACTACTGGAAAATTGATAAATACAAACAAAAATACCAAGAGAATATTTTCATCGGTAAATTTTTGATGGATTTTACTGACGGATATATTCCCTCGGTATATCCCGAGGGAATTACAGTGGAAAAAAATAATTAAAACAAAGCAAAAAAAACAATGACGTGTTATTTTTACCAATAGAATTACCGATGAAATAAATTCTGTCGGTAAAATCCATTGGTAAACTGTGAACATTGTTCATCATGTCAATTACAAAGGAATCACCGATGGAATTTTCCGTCGGTATTTTCCAGAGAGATCTGGAACTATTCACTTCCCATTACTATTCTTTACAGAAAAAATCACCGATGGATTGAAAAGTCGTCGGTGTTATTTGACGGTTTTCTAAAAAAAATTAGATTAAATTAAAAATTTTAATTAAATATTACAGACAGAATCACTGATGGATTGAAAAGTCGTTAGTGATATTTGATGATTTCTGAAAAGTTTTGATTAAATTAAAAATTAAAAATTAAATATTACAGACGGAATGATTAAAAATATTAATATTTAATTATCCGTTGGTAAAATACCCCAATTAAAAGCCTAGAATCCCTAATTTCACAACAGACCCGTCTCCTTTCTTCTTCTTCTTCTTCCTTATATGTAAAAAACATCAATATCCATTTCTTTTTCTTCTCTTCTCTCCTCAACTCCTTCTCTTCTCCTCCATGCTCAGGTATGTCTTCTTCTCCTTTCTTCTTTTGCTTCTCAGTTTTTTTTAATTAGTATACTTTATGAATGTTTTTTTTCTCTTCTTAGTTTCACTTGCAACTACATTAAGGTAAGATTTTTTTTTCTTCTTTTTTCAAGTTTTATTCACTATATTTGTTTTTTATTTTATTTTTAATTGTTTTTGTTTTAATAATTGTATGAATGTTATTGTAGGAAGTCTATGCGAGTTGGCGTGAATCAGTTGTTCATTGATATAATTCTAATCGCTGCTACCCAATTTGACCCCATTTTGGAAAACAATTGGAAAAAAACCAAAAAATAGCAAAACAAAACCTCCCAAAAAAGATGGTATTGATGTATTTGCATCATTTTCAGCATTTTTAGTGTCTCTTAAAAGGATTCAAATTTCAAATATGTTTTCAACACGTTCAACTTTTAGCGCGTCATTTTCAAAATCATTGATTTTCCCCATTGAGGTAACGTTGATGTTATTTTTTTAAAAAAATCAAAATACAAATGTTGGACCAAGTAATTGGGGAAGAAGACAAATTTTTCTACCTATAAATAGGTGGCCACATACACACATAATAGAGGAAGCCATTACCAAAAAACCTAAAGAAAGACAACGCAAAAACAAACCCTAACCCCCTAATAAAACCTAAACCTAGCCGTCGCCACTCCTTTTTTTTTTCTTCCTCCTGAACCACTCTCCCCTACAGGTCGATCCTTCACCCAACACCCCCATTCTCATCTTCACCAACCCGTAACACCCCCTATTGCAACCTCACCATCAGCAACTGAGCCAAACCAGCCTTCTACCTCCTAAATTAAACTCATTCCCTCATCTCTCCTTTCAAAAGACAATCATCAGCCTCTCTCTTCTCTCACGTCCCTCCATCTTCTTCAATAAAAAAACCAGAGCCATTAACCCCCATCAACCGCCTTTAGTGTCCTTTTCACCTCTGTTGTCAATTACGCCTCCACCACCAACGACTCTATCCTCTTCGTGACAGCCTATCCAACAAAGCTTCACTCTTCTTTTTTTCTATTCCCAGTAGGGTAGCCCTTCGCAACGTGTCTTCATTGGCCAGCTATAAAGCTTCTTAACAACCCCCTAGCCTAAACACAACAGACTTTTGATTTCTCTCATAACTACCAACAACTACCATCATGACCCAAAACGACACCACCTTCACCTATGACAGCCTCAACTCCAATTCTGCCCACAATGACAGCACATCAACTACCCAACGATAGCTTCTACCACACCTCTCCCCCACTATTTATATTTGAAGCAACCACAAAAAGGAGGAGAAATTGAGACAAAAAACTAGGGAAGACATCTCTAAAAAATAATAAAATCAATTGTTTGTGTATTTTTCCTTGTTTTGCAGGTGACAGTGGCTCTCATTGCTGGTATAGAAAGAAAAAACAGAGAAAATCGATCCAGATCCCCATATTTTTTTAACTCACCTGTGGCGGCGTATGAACCCGCCCACCGACAACGGTGGCGACGCATGAGATCCATGTGTTGGCACTGTTCATGTACCTCCAAAAGACTCCAGACTTGATTCCTTTACTGTTTAGACATGATGAACATCTGGGAAGGTCGATCTATGAACTCAAAATTTTTTTGGAATCAAATTATTATTTTTTGTATAATATTTGGACTGTTTGGACTGTTAATTTAGTTTAATTTGTGTTTGGATTTTGAAATAATTTGATTATTTACGTTGAATTATGGATTTATTTTTTAGGTTTATGATTGTTTTGTGGACGTTAAATATTGATGCATGAGTTATGTTCGGGTCGGTGTTGGCTTATTTGGATTAGCATGAAATTTGAATGAAGCATGTGACATTAATAAAATCTCTATGAATGTTTGGTGTTTGCTTGCTTTTGAGTCAAATTTTGAATAGTAAATAATTTGTTTTTAAATTGATATCTTGTTTGATTTAAAATATATTATTGTGTTTCACCGAACGTGGCTTTAGTCAAATTTTCAAAGGTTCGATGATAATTTTGCAAATCAATTTTGATTCCTCCACTCTTGTTTTTTTCCTTTCATATTTAATATTTGGAATTGTGACCTACACGTGAGTCGCTTTTTTGATATTAAACGAATCAGTTCTCTCCCATAAAAAAACAAAAAAAATCTTTCCTTAAAAAATACAATTTCTATTTTAATTTGTATACGACCAGGTCTCTCAAAAATATAAAAAAATCATATCGCATTTTCATATGAAAATTCAACAATACATATTTGCATGTGTTGTGGGATTTAATAACAAGTTTATTAAAGCCATGAGAATTTAGCCTATATTTTAAAAATAGAAAAAAAAATTTATTTTCTATTAGTGTCTAGGATTATGAACTTATATGTACAACATATTCTCGGTATTAAATAAGAAGATAGTTTCTTTTATTTTTATATTGACATTAAAACGGTTAGGTTTCTTTAACCTCATAAAATAAGGATTTTTTTATTAAGGAGAACTTTTCTTAAACTTTATATAGACCAATGATTAGAAAACACAACAATACCTTAGTTTATATAAGACAAATGAACAATGTAGTTTACCTCAGGTAAGGCGTATTAGGGGTGTTAATACTTTCCATTTACGCAATCAGTCCTTTTATCCGAACTCTGAGATCAGTTAGGGTTTCTAGTGACCAAAATACTGGGTAGTGACTTTTATTCCCTCTTATTCCTTATCCTTTCCTCCCATGCCATTCCCGATCTAGGAGGATGATCGTCGTGACGCCACACACGTGCAACATAATGACAACTCCACTAGGGACTTCCCGTGGACTAAGCTTTGTTATTTTTTTTTTCTGATTATTGTGTTTATTTTTAATATGCATTTCTTTTTATTATTTGCTTATATGCTTGAATTTTTATACATATTGTTCATGCATTGTATAATCTTGCCTCATGTATCACCTGTTTTAATTTTTGAAAGCACACATAGGCTTCTAAGTTCGGTGGGGGATTAGTGGTTTGCCCCATGACTATAGGTCAGGGTTTAGATGAGTGAAACACCCAACTCAAATCTGAGTGCATGTTTGGTAATAGTGAGCATATGTACTTTAACGATTCCTTGCAAAACCCTCTTACTGTCTTTATGAAGATCATCACTGGGCAGATCTGAGACCTGTTTGAGACTAAGTAGAAAACCTACCCATGTTCACTTAATAAAGGTTGTATGTGTTACCTTCATTTTGCATCAAGGCAAGCCCTTCTTGAAGCATCTTGAACTCAAAACTTGCGGGTGACACGATGGTCGTCACTCAGGAAATTTTTGTTGTAGAGTTTGGGCAATAATCAAAATTCTTGTTTCATCATGCAAGAGTTACGACCTTATGTCACCCCTTGAAGAACAAGTTTATCATATAAAAATATGCTCATACATTTAACATGCATGCTCCTAGGTTGAAACGTAGGTTCCCCCATCTAAGGCCTACTACACCTAATTGAGAGAAAAGATGAAAAATAAAGAAATGGCTTAGATAGAGGCTCATTATCAAAAAGAAATTAAAAGCATCAAATGTGAAGTAGTTATACTCATAAATCTACTCGAACAAGTGTTGAGTTTCAAGAATGAAAAGGGTACGTCTGCACAGCCTCCCATGAAAACATTGTCAGCCCACGTCCCTGACACATCTTGGAATTTTGGGACAGATTCAATAACTAAATGGCAATTTTTTCCCTTTCCCCCATCTATCCAACTCAAGCTCAGATCATCGTTGATCCAACAACGAAATGACCTTCTGACAATAGGCGTACTAGTCCCATAAACCATGATAAATAGGTTGCCCTAAAAGAGAGATTGAGAGCAGTTAAAGGAAATAATTTGAATGGCCTTGTATTTGTAGTTGAAGTTTGTTTTGTTCCAAACATTGTGATGCCGAAGGAGTTCAAAGTGTCGAACTTCATCAAGTATACCAGACTAGAATGCCTAAACACCCATCTTCGATCATACTATAATAAAATGGCTGAAATGATCTATAATGATAAGATGCTGATATATTTTTTCCAAGATAGTCTCACCGGATCCACATTGAGCTGGTACATGAGATTAGATAATACCAGGATCAAGAAATGAAAAGACCTGATAAACACCTTTTTGAAGCAGTATGAATTTAATTTGGAAATTACTCATGACAGAACCAGCCTGATGGCCATGAAGAAGGGAAACAAAGAGTCTGTGAGAGCATATGCTCAAAGATAACAAGATAAGGCAACACATGTTCAACATCTACTGATAGAGACATAAATAGTGATGTTGTTCGGCAACACCTTCCAATCCCTTTATTATGAGCATTTGATGGAAATCTCAGCACAACATTTCGATGAAGATGTGAGGATTGCTGAATGAATTGAACAAGTTTCAAGATGAAAAATTAATGGTCCTACCATGGATTCTAGAACAATGATGAGAGATGAATAAAAAGATAGCTCTTAGGGGGGAAACCTTAGTTGTATGGTCCAGTCAGGTCTTATTGTAGCATCAACTGCTCAAATATCTTTATCAAAGATTAACATGCATTTGCCACTCAAGTTTGTCTACCAGCATCTGTTAGACTTCGAACTTGTTAACCCAACTCCATCAAATCCCATGTAACCACCATTTTCTAGGTGGTATAATTCAGACAAGAGTTATGAATATCATGGTGGGGTCTTAGGTCATTTGATTGAAAACTGCAAAAATTTCAAGTATCAAGTTCAGAAAGTGAATGGTAAGGGGTGAATTGAGTTTGTGAAGAATGATGGTATCTACCACAGTCACCCCTATCTTCAACAATGACTAGTAGCTTGCAAAATGCTGATAAGGCATAAATAATATACAACTACCCCAAGAATGAGTATTGTATTTTGCTTCAACATGCTTTCATATATCATGAGTGCATCACATATTTTCAAAGAATTGTGCTTTGTTCTGTCTTATTACTATTTTGAAATAAAAAGATGTTTTTTTTTCAAAGGTTATTTTGACAAAATATTTTGATTAAACTCTAATATGTGAAATTAAGGCTAATCAATCCTGAAAGATTAAGTGTTTTGATTGCAGAAATGACTCGATGTTTGTTAAAATGACATGATAAACAATATGAGGTGACCAAGCAAATTTTGAACTCACACATAAAATTAAACCACACATTATGTAGCTAAGTTTTAACAGTATACATAATGACTTGTAGTAGATTTGGTAATTATGGACTCACGAATCATGATTCTTACAAGTCTGAATCATTATGTTAGACGAGGTAAAAATTTATTCGTTCTAATAGACCTTTCTTTAAATGAGAAAAGGTCATCTTTGTTTATTCCTTCCACAATTCTTGAAATATATATCCCTTGCAATCTCATTTTGAGCCTGATGGTATATTGTTTTTTTTAAAAAACCCTGACATGGATCACACCCCACACTAGGAGAAAATGAAGGATTTTCGGTTGAAAAGATAAGGACAATAGTAGAATCAATGGTAAAGTGAATGTTAAAAATGAAAGTCCAATGATTGAGAAAATGTTAAATGTCAAAAAAGCCATAGATTAGGGGGCATCCAAGAAAACTTTGAGGAAGGCTACGTGAAAGCTAAAAAGTGGAAATTGCCTACACTTAAAAGGCAAGTCAAGGTTAAAGGTAAGAAGATGTCTATCAAGTCTAGGAGGAGCATTTTTAATTCAGGAAAGACACAATAAATGCCAAAAGTCGATACCATAAAAAATACCGAGCTATAAACATGTCTTTTGGTATTTATAATAAAACCTCTTGTGTCTTCAAATGATTAGATTAGTTATCCATTAAAGAAAAAGATGGATTTACCTTATGATCTTTGTTAAAAGAATTCTAATATTTTAAGTGAGCATGGTTATATGCCAATGTTTGACCTTGATGGGTAAAACTGAAAGTTTTTTGCTGATAAAAAATCCTGTTAAAAGTATGTCATGGTTATTATTTGATTATGATGGAGTTTCCTGTTCAGTTTTAGGAAACAAGATCCATTGATGAAATATATGGCATGGTTATATGTCATTTCATTTACAAAGACAACAAAAGAAAGGAAGTTAATGGATAGTTGACGTTGATCCTAAGTCTTTGAAACCCTCAAACACCTTTTGAGCCTATGAATTTTTCTTTTTCATAGCTATGAACCATAACCTGCATTATGTGCTTTTCAAATCTCTTTTTAATCAAGTAAATGATTTGAACCGATAAATGGCTCTCTCGAAACTTAAAGAGATTTTTCATAAGAGTCATGGCTTCACGAACTAAGTTATTGGTTATTATACATGCTAATAAAATAGGTGCTCAAAAAACCAATCTTTCTTGATAAAGCCTCAAGTTTTAACTTAAGCATCCTGTTTTTTTTTTTCTCTTAAATTCATAAAATGTCACCTCGTCACATACCATTAAATGACATACCCAAGATCAGAGATTAAAGTTGACACAAAGAACCATAGAAAGAATTATTTTAATCCCACAATAGGTTAATTTCTGTCTTTAAAATACAAGACAATCAAAGGACTGCATGTATTGAATGACGTGTGTTGGGTCTTTGACAAAAAAAGCTTGATTTTCAAAAGTACTTAAAAAAACTAGCATCTCTCTGATTTCGTTTCAACAATTAGGCTTGAACAGAAATAATTTTTGAAATGTGCGAGTTAATTCCAGAGCAAGACAAATTTTCAAGTAAAAAAGAACATCAACCGAGTTTGCAAAGTCCTCAACATAAATGACATCACTCCTTAATCATCCTTGAAAAGTTGAATAGTTGGGGGCAATACAATGGACTCTAGGAGGAAAACAAACAGTATTCAAATCAGTTGGGGACAAAGAAAGATAATCAAATGATGAATCAGTGAAATCCATCAAAGCTATGTTTAGCATCTAGCAATGACAAGTGCCTCTTGATGATAAAATAAAAGAATGAGCACATTTAGATCAACCGAGGGCAATATTGCTCAAAAGACAACCTATGCTTTAATGAACTCCAACAGCAGTTGAGAGTAACGCTACACTTGAAGGGCATCTTCATGTCTTTATCTTGGTTTGCCCTCTGAAACATGACTATGACTCTTGAAATATGTTATTGCATGAGTGTATTTGAATGAATATCAGAAAGATGCACACCACCAAGACTAACTGTGGGACAATTTGCTTTGAAGCCCATTAATTCAAGGTGTATTTCACCAACATGAGTATGGGTAATAAAAGGAACATCATTTATGATGACAATGCATTTCTTTTTATAATTTGATCAGACGGGTTGAGAGAAACTTATTGAGAAGAACATTAAGCATACAACAATAAACCTTTTACTACAAGCTATGAGATGCATGCCTGGACGACTTGACAGTTCAATGAATGTTCATGATAACATATACTTGAAGAATATGTTTCAACTAGAGGCAACTTCATGGCTGATTGACAATCTAGGATGAGATCGATACTAGAAAACTTCTTAATGATTATTGGCAGGATGCGCACAACTAATCAAAGAACAATTTTTGAGAGAATCCAGGAAATGAATTATTTATTAAACTCCTTCATGATGAATCAAGCAACACTATATTTGAGGGCGTAGTCAAGCTTGATAAAAAAACAAGAGCAGTAATCATCGCGGACAACTTAGGATGGGCACTATATTTACATTTGAATGGAGAACTGACACACGGTAAACTCAAATGAGCCAGTGAATCAGAAGAATAGAGAAGGCTTTGAATAACAAACAAAGGCACCTTATGACAATGAAGCGTCAAAGACAAGGGGTTATATTTCAAACTAGGTAAGGACCCATGCATGTTATCTAACCCCAAAGCATTACACAAATATTTTTGAATTGTTACAAGAAAAATCCTCAATGAAATCCAGCAAGATTATGATGCATTTGAGTGGACAAAAAAAGAATTATTAAGCTAATTATAACAAAGAATTATAGTTTTGACCCTAGAACGGGAAGAAGATGAGGTAAACCCTACCATTAGGAAATTCTCAAGAAAACAAGAAGATCAACCATGTCATCAGGAAGAGTCTTCAGGGCAACCCTACAATTAGGAAGCACCGAGTTTTCAAACCCTACGATCGGGAAGTAACACATCAACCTTACAATCAGAAAGTACTAATTTTCAACCCTGTCATCGGGAAATCCAATTAAATTCAATTATCAGGAAGAACATATGTTAACCCTGCAATCATGAATCATCAGGAAAGTTCAAGGAGAGCTCGATCAAGCCCTATCATAAAAAAGAAAGAAAATGAAAAACCCTGCCATTAGAAATCCTAGTTTTAAACCCTATAATCAAGAAGAAAAATGAGAAGAACCATACTATTAGAAAATTCTCAAAGAAAGAAGAAAGTTCAAACTCTGTCATCAGGAAGAACAAGAAAATCCTACCATCAAGAATTTGAGTTTTGGGAACCCTACCATCAGGAATCTCAGTTTTTAATTCCACAATCAAAATGTTTTGAATTTAATCAAAATAATTAAAGATACCTTTGAAGAGTTTTAGTTAAAGGGGATCGTTGAGATTCAGGATTTCAGGTCAACTAAGTTGGAAAAAAAAGACAATTATACAGGAAAATAGTTGAGAATACAGTTCTTCTAGTAGTTGTAAGATTTTGGTTTTGGTTAAAAAAAATCACCAGATTGGGATTTCAGGTTGACTGAGCTAGGATAGAGATTTCGGTTCTAGTTAAAGGGAATCACTGGATTGGGATTTCAGGTTGATCAAGCTACGGACAAGGATTTTGGTTCTGGTTAAAGGGAATTGTCGAATTGAGATTTTAGGTTAACTGAGTTATAGATAAAGATTTTGGTTATGGTTGAAGGGGATCGTCAGATTAGGATCTCAGGTTAGCCAAATTGTTTTTAAGATTTTGATTCTGGTTAAAAGGAATCACCAGATTGAGATTTCAGGTTAACCGAGCTACGAACAGAGATTTTGGTTTTAGTTAAAGGGAATCTCTAGATTAAGATTTCAGGTTAACCCAAATGAAAACAAAGATTTTGGTTCTTGTTAAAAGGAATCGCTAGATTGAGATCTCAGGTTGATCGAGCTGCGACAAAGATTTTAGTTCTGGTTAAAGGGAATCACCAGATTGGGATTTCAGGTTAACCGAGCTACAGACAGAGATTTTCATTCTGGTTAAGGAAATCGCTAGATTGGAATTTTAGGTTGATTGAGCTGCAGACAAAGATTTTAGTTCTGGTTAAAGGAAATTGCCAGATTGGGATTTCAGGTTAATCGAGTTGTAGACAAAGATTTTAGTTCTGGTTAAAAGGAATCACCAGATTGAGATTTTAGGTTGATCGAGCTGCAAACAAAGATTTTGGTTCTGGTTAATTATGATCATCAAATGAGATTTTAGATTGACTGAACTGAAGATAGAGATTTAAGTTCTGGTTAAATGGCGTCTCTAGATTGAGATTTCAGATTAACCCAACTAAAAACATAGATTTCGGTTTTGGTTAAAGGAAATCGCTAAATTAGAATTTCTGGTTGAACGAGCTGCAAACATAGATTTTAAGTTATGGTTAAAGAGGGTCTTTAGATTGAGATTTTAGGTTAACCCAATAAAAAAACAGAGATTTTGGTTCTGGTTAAAGGGAATCACTAAATTAGGATTTCAGGTTGACTGAGTTGCAAACAAAGATTTTGGTTCTAGTTAAAAGAAATCACCGAATTAAGATTTCAGGTTAGCCCAACCAAAGACAGAGATTTAGGTTCTGGTTAAAGAGGGTTACTAGATTGAGATTTCAGATTAATTCAACTGAAGACAAACATTTAGGTTTCTGGTTAAAGGGGATTGCTAGATTGGGATCTCAAGTTGACCAAACTTTTGACAAAGATTTTGGTTCTGATTAAATGGATTCGCTAGATTGGGATCTCAGGATAACCAAGCTGTATATAATTTTGATTGTTATTTTGGTTGAAAGGGATTGCTGCAAAGACAGAGTTTCAGATCAACCGAACTAAAAGTTTTGAGAACTTTAGTTTTGGAAGAACAATTCATTTGTCTTTACAAACTTACTACACCAAACACTTAACAAGTCTTTTCTTCGTGAGTATTGTTAAAAGGGGGTATTTATTGCTATCTAATTTTTTACCTCATTTTGGAAAAAAATTCAAAAAAAAGAGCAAAAAAACAACAAAAACCCAAAAAATTATGTTATTGATGTATTTGCATCATTTTCAGTGTCGTCTCAAAAGGATTCAAATTTTAAATGTCTTTTTAATGTGTTCGACTTTTAGTGTGTCATTT